>PDWJ01001415.1_pt1 | contig 29797 bp, 27 predicted proteins | sample 1430881 | NCBI WGS metagenome assembly PDWJ01 (sample SAMN01162460, study PRJNA174530) | Oral metagenome, whole genome shotgun sequencing project. | biome: Marine environment; feature: Marine mammal; material: Swab sample of the gingival sulcus; isolation source: swab sample of gingival sulcus...
ATTATTAGACTTCATTTTGATGTTCCTTTTCTTGTTTTGTCTAGTTGGTTATTCTCTTTCTAAATGAAGCCTGTGTCCATTTTCATCTGAACTATAACAGTTTGTCCTCGAATTTATTTGGGACAACATGTATCTCAGCTTGGGTCATAATGCAAGTTTTACATTTAGAATTGCTGGACTTTTATATAGTGCCAAATCCTCTAAATTTTAAGATTGAACAAAATAACCAAAACGAACAAGCTGAACAAGTTGAAGAACGAGGTGACGAGAAAGCTGAGCAGGAGCAAAGTCAAGAGCAAAGTGAAGAACCCGCCCACCAATCCATCACACCCTAAAACAACCCAAACGGCGCAAACGTTCATTATTAAAATCCTTGTGGCACGGTCTGGAGACCGTCCACAGCGTCAGGGTAAGGCAGGGCAAGGAAGATCGCGCCAGAGCGGGCACCCGTGCGCTTATCTACTTTCTACAAGTAGTCAAGAGGTTTCGTAATCTCTTTTGTCACAGAGTGCTTCTCCCTTACTTTTAAGCAAACTGTAGGTTTACCAGGCCTATTCCAAAATCCCAGCATCGTTTTGGTGTGTGGTATTGATTTGTGCGGAACAAATTAAGCGTGTTGACGGTTTATTTTGCTTGTGAGCTTATTTGAGTGGCTCCCCAACGGCCGTTCTTGATCCCCTTGATGCAGCTCTTTAGTCTTCCGCCTGGCTGACACCGCTTGTCTCCTAAAATCGCACATACGCGGGTTGTATGTACAACCCATAGGCCGCCCCCAACTCGTTACGCCCAAACTGTTTCCCGGCTCTAGATGGCATGATGGCACTCCCGCAAATGAGCCTCTGCCTGCGCATAATTGAACACATCGCCGCCAAAGCCGCGTTGGAATTTCTCTGCTTCTACCTGGGTGGCAAAGCAAATAGTGCTGGGCAAACAGCAAATCCGCACGTCAGAGCCGATAACAAAATGCGCCTGGAACACATTGATGCGCCGTCCCTGCAAAAAATCCGGCGTCAATGCGGAGCTAATATCCTCAACTTGCTGCAACAGTAAAATACCGCAATGGGGACAGCAAGCACACAATTTCTCGCCACTTTTCCGCATCATCACAAACGCGGTGCGCTCCAGGATCATGCCGCCACACAATTGGCAAACGGCCGTTTCTGTCATCAGAGCCATCTCAGCAGGTATCAACTCCACCCCACCATGCACTTTGATCACTTTACCGCTTTGGGCTAACTTGTCCAAATCCCGATGGATCGTCATGCCAGAGACATTAAACTGCTCAACCAATTGTTTGATCGACAGCCGTTTCTCTGTTTGCAGCATCATGACAATCTGATGCTGCCGTTCGCTGGGAATGATGTCTGCCATAGATAGCACCTCGCTCGTCCATGTCAATGTCAAATTGAGCAATAAAATGCCCCACAACCGATCACAATACACTGTGAATTTTTGCACAGTTTATCATCACACTATAGAATGATAAGTATACACAAAATATAACAAATAATCACATTTTGCTTCACATTTTGCAATCATGTCATCAAAAAGTTATGCCACTTCATCTATATACCATTTGGTATTTTTCAGTTTTCTTCTGTTGACCGGAATCATGATGGCCGGGTGCTCACGAGTTAGCCAAGAAGCAAAACAGCACCCATTACAAATCGAACTGGCCAAACCACTCTTCCCGCCGGGTGTAGGCAAATACACCCTGAACGTGAGCGTGTTTGACAGCGAAAACAACCCAGTCAATAATGCCCAAGTATCCGTCAAAGGGGACATGACACACGCTGGAATGCTGCCGGTGCTGGCCACGGCAACAAACGGGGACAAAGGCCAGTACAAAGTGCCATTTGAGTGGACGATGGGCGGCGATTGGATTGTTACAATCCAGGTAACATTGCCTGATGGCACCGTTGCTGAAGAATCATTTCCGATGGTCATATCAGATGATCAGGCCAATTGTGCTGTTGAAGCAACAGAGGCACCATGAATAAACAATTACCGCTTACCAATTACCGCTTACCAATTTTACTTGTTCTAGCATTCACTCTTGTTCTTTTAATAGTAGGTTGTAGAGAAACGGCCGTTTCCGAGTCTGAGCGGCAGTTTGCAGGAGCCCTGGTAACCTCACCCAAGCCAGTGCCAGACTTCACCCTGACCAGTGTGGATGGGCCTGTCAGCCTCAGCGACTATGCCGGTCAATACATCTTCCTCTACTTTGGCTATACCTTTTGCCCAGACATTTGCCCCGCAACCCTTTCTAATCTAGCCGCGGTACGCAAAGCATTAGGTGACGATGCCCACAAAGTACAAGTCATCATGGTCAGCGTCGATCCGCAAAGGGATACGCCCGAAGTATTAGAAAAATACGTCACCCATTTCGATCCCACCTTCATTGGCATGACTGGCACCAAAGAAGAGATTGATGCTGCTGGTGAGCCGTTAGGCATTTTTTATGAAATCCACGAGGGCAGCACAGCCACAGGCTACCTCGTCGATCACACGGCACGTTCATTCCTGATCGATCCAGAAGGAAATGCCCGTGTGGCTTATCCCCACGATGCCCCGCGCGACGGCATTTTAGCGGATTTAGAATGGTTCTTCGCGCAAGAATAATCATCCCAAATTACTCTATTGGAGGAACAAAATGAAGCGAGCATTTGTAATAACTCTTGTGATCCTGATTGTAAGTCTGGTTGCATGCAGCAGTGGCGAAAGCACGTCTGGAGAGATGATCATTGAAAATGTACAAGCAAACATGACCATGCCCTCGTCAACCGGTTCTATCTGGCTCAAAATCACGAATGAAACAGGTCAGGATGACGCCCTAATCGGTGCCGAATTAGCTGGCTGCGGCACCATCGAGCTACACGATATGATCATGGAAAATGATGTCATGATCATGCATGAGGTAGCTGGCGGTGAAATTCCAATCCCTGCTGGGGAAACCGTTGAGCTAAAGAAAGGGGGATTGCACATCATGTGCATCGACAAAGAAGCCCCCTTAGAAAAAGGCACCTCAGTCGATATCGCGCTCATTTTCGCCAATGCTGGCACCATAAACGTCACCGGCACCGTCGTTGAACCGGGTGACATGATGAACATGGAGCACGGCGACAACGGGATGGACAACTAACAGTTCCTAAGACTATGCGTGACATCACCCTCTTGTTGCCAAGCACAACACAAACCATGCACAACAGAGCGCCCCATAACAGCCCCTTTGTTCATTGGCAGCAAGTTTTTGGGTTACATCGTGAGCAGCATCTGCAGTAAGCGGCGTGTAACAGCCTTAGTCTCAGGGCCGATTTCGCCAGGAGGGCCAACACAAGCAGGACAGCCATCGCGGCAGCGGCAATCTGTCACCAGTTCCAGAGCAGCGGCAAGCAGAGTGTCGTGCAGTTCGTAGAGACGCCGGCTAAAGCCAACACCAGCAGCAACGCGCTCATAGATAACCACAGTGGGCGCCAGGGTCAGCGGACTGTGGCTTTCAGCGCTAACCTGAATATCGCCAGGATCGCACATGAGGTAGAGCGGTGCCAAATTGCGCAGGACGTATGCCAGCCCGGCCAACGCCGAACGGGTTTGCTGGCCTGATTCTGCCTGACGGTGACAGCTCGGGCAGAGCGTGACAAGGTTGTCTAACTGGTTGGCATCGAGGTCGTTTTCGTTGACGCCTTTGACGTAGCCGTATTCACGAAACGGCCGTTTATGATGAACATGAAGAGTAATGCCACGCCTAACCGGGTTACTGCCGCTCTGGTCATGGGCAGCAGCAGCAAAATCCGCCTCTTTACGACCTGAAGCGCCACATACACGGCAGCGATACCCGTCCCGTTCCAAAGCCTTCTGACGCTGCCTGCGCCAGTTGGAACCATAATCATTCGGGCGCAGCAGCACACCGGCATCATACAAAGTTTCCGTCATCGCCTCGCCAAAAACAAGCCAATAACCAGTCGTTTCCAGCGTCACCTCCGGTAAATCAATCTCGCCAAAGCCCAGCGTCTCATGCGTATACCGCTTAATGCGCCGGTAGCCCGTCGCCTGCGAGACAATCGACACATCGCCCCACGCTTTTAATAAGCCACGCTCTAAATCAACCGCCGATTCCGCAGATTTCTGCGCTTCGTCCTTTGTCCCTTTATCCCTGCATGATAAAGGGTTTCCCTCTTCGACCCTGCGCCGCTGCGTTAACCACGTCTCCTCTTCCGCAATCAACGCCCGAATGGTGCTGCCCACGCTGGCGCGGGTGTAATAATCCACATCCACCGGGCGCACGTAAGCGAGGCGACTGTCCCAGTCGAGCTTTTCCACTAGATAAGATTTTGCCAGATGGATGTAGATAGCCCCTTCGTGGACAATGAGCGGCGCCCGTTCCAAATCCACTTCACCAATGGCGTGGGTCTCGGTTTCGTCTCGCTCATCACCTAAATCATGAACGATAATGTGGTCGTCACCACTGGTACGCAGGGAAACGGCCGTTGCTGGGGAGCCTTCTCCTACATAATGAAACTGGTCGCGGGTTTGGTGCAAGATACCTTCCTCTGCCAACATGTCGAGCAGCGGCCCAACCGGTTCACCGCCATATTCCTCGTCTTGGCGGAATGGCAGTTCGTAAGCGGCACATTGCAGATGGCGCACCATGATCCGCAAGTTGTCAGGATTAGTCAGCGCATGTTCAGGTGATTGTCCGAAAAGATAGCGCGGATGGTTACAGATGTATTGGTCAAGCGGATTGTTACTGGCAATCATAACAGCCGCCGACTGCGCCGTACGCCGTCCGGCTCGCCCGATTTGCTGCCACGTGGAGGCAATAGAACCGGGATAGCCAGTCAGCACAGCTGCATCCAGTTCGCCGATGTCGATCCCCAGCTCTAAAGCATTCGTCGCCACGACGCCGCGAATGTCGCCAAAGCGTAAGCCATGCTCGATTTCACGTCGTTCTAATGGCAAGTACCCACCTCTGTACCCAGTAACGGCCGTTTCTCCCTTGCCCTGATACTGCATCTCATCCTGCAAATAGGTGAGCAGCAGCTCCACAGATTGGCGCGTGCGGGCAAAAGTGATCGTTTGGATGTCTTGCAGAAGGAAAGTAACAGCAGCATCACGGGCAGCCATGATAGCACTGCCGCGCAAGCCCAAAGCCTCATCAACGATCGGCGGGTTGTAGAGCATCACATGCTTTTCACCGGTAGGCGAGCCATTTTGCTGTTCATCAACCAACGTGAAAGGCTGGCCGACCAGTCGCTCCACATGCTCTTGCGGATTCGCAATCGTGGCCGAACAGCAAATGAATTGGGGTGTGCTGCCATAAAATGCGCAGAGGCGCTGTAATCGGCGCAGCACATTGGCCACATGGCTGCCAAACACGCCACGATAGGTGTGGATTTCATCCAGTACCACAAATTCCAGGTTGCCAAACAGGTCACGCCAGGTGGGATGGTAAGGCAAGATACCAGCGTGGAGCATATCGGGATTGGTGATGAGGATTCCCCCTGCCCGCCGCACCTGAGTCCGCTGGCTGCGGGGCGTGTCACCATCATAAGTATGCACGTCGATAGGCAGTTTACCGGCATCAATGATGGCAGCAGTTTCAGCCAGTTGGTCATGCGCCAACGCTTTGGTGGGGAAAAGGTACAAGGCACGCCCTCTGGGGCGGTCGAGCAGCCGTTGCAAGACAGGCACCGTATAGCAAAGCGATTTACCAGAGGCAGTGGCCGTAGCGATAACAGTATTGCGTGGATGGGAAGCGTCCGCTTCACTCTGACTCAACGCCAGCGTGATCGCCTCAGCCTGGTGGGTGAAAAACTGCACCATCCCCCGCGAGCGCAATGCCGTCAAAATGCGGTCATCCAGTTCTGCGTCAACAGGCTGAAAACGGGCAGGCCGCGCCGGGAACTTCTCCCACGCCACCACCTGGGACATAAACTCACGGTTGAGCCGTAGTTGAGTCAGGACATCTGGCAGCTGCATATAGAGCCACCTCATCAAAAATCAATCTGCCGTTTCAAATGCCACCTGTCTACGTTTTATGAAAGCACCTGCACCAGATGGTATTTTTTGCGGCCTTTGCGCAAGACAAGGAACTTACCGTCAAACAGGTCGTTAGTGGTCACCATTTGACCGGGGCTGTCGATGCGCTGGTTGTTGAGGTAGACGCCGCCACCTTTGATGGTACGCTTGGCATCCCCTTTGGACTGCGCCAGACCGGAATCCACCAGCAGCGTGATCGCGGAGCAGCCCTCCCCTTCTAGTTTGGCCTTGGGCAGGTCACTGGAAGGCACGTCAGCGAAGATGTCTTGAATATCGGCAGCACTCAGGCCATCGAGCTCACCCCCGAATAACACCTGGGCGGCTTGCTCTGCTTTAGAAACGGCCGTTTCGCCATGAATCATCCGTGTCAACGTTTGCGCCAGATAACGCTGCGCCTCGCGCTGCTCAGGACGTTCGTCAAGGATATGTTGGTACTCTTGCAGCTCACCCTTGGTGAGCCAGGTAAAGTATTGCATGTAGTTAATGACATCGGCATCATCCGTGTTGAGCCAGAACTGGTAGAAACGGTAAGGTGAGGTGCGCTGTGGATCAAGCCAGGCGTTCGTGCCAGCCGCCGTTTTGCCAAACTTGCTGCCATCTGCCTGGGTGACCAGGGGAAAAACCATCGCATTCACTTTTGCCCCTTTCACTTTGCGAATGAGTTCCACCCCAGCCACGATATTGCCCCACTGGTCACTGCCCCCTGTTTGCATGGTGCAGCCGTACGTTTCGTACAAATGCAGGTAATCGTAAGCCTGGAGCAGCATATAGCTGAATTCGGTATACGAAATGCCATCTTCACGTTGCATACGAGACTTAACAGAATCTTTGGCCAGCATGTAGTTAACTGTGAACTGTTTGCCAGTCTCCCGCAAAAACGCTAGCAAGTTGAGCTGGCTTAGCCAATCACCATTGTTGACCATCACTGCCGGATTGCTCTTCACTTCAAAGTCGAGTACGCTAGCTAACTGCGCCTTCACTTTTTCCAGATTCGCCTCAATCTGATCCGTTGTGAGCAAGTTTCGTTCAGAAGAACGGCCGCTGGGATCACCAATCATGCCAGTGCCCCCACCTGCCAGCAAAATCGGCGTATGGCCAAAGCGCTGCCAGCGTGCCATCACCATCAGGGGCACCAGATTACCAATGTGAAGCGAGTCTGCTGTGGGATCAAAGCCATTGTAGACTTTTATCTTCTCTTTCGCCAACAGTTCTGGCACATGTTCAGTATGATCGTAGACAAGTCCTCGCCATTTCAATTCGTCGTATGCATTTTTCACAATAGTTTACTCCATTCTATTTGGTTATTGATATTAGACCACAGGCTCATCACCTGTCAAAAATAGCTGGCTCCAGACAACAAAAAAGATGCAAGAAGTACCTTGATTGTATCATCAACCTTAAACTTTCATGTGAACAGCACTCCTGTTATCACAAGGACATCATGTCGTGGCGGAGAGACCATCATGATCTTTACCCGCGCAGAATGGAAAGAAAAAGCTAAACAAAAATACCAGCTGCCTGGCCAGCTGGTTAATTTGACAATGTTAAATTAGGCTCATGAGAGCCATTGTCAGTAAAATTTAAAAACGAAAAAGAAAAAACTTCTCGCAAAAATTTTCAGATGGTCACAATATTTATTTTGACAGCAGTTGTTTGCGGTAATGAGCTAAGGCTTTTTGACGTTGGATTGCTGCAGCGCGTGGATCCCACCATGCCAGCCTCTCCAGCTCTTTTTTGACCCGTTCTGGAAGTGGGTCTTCTAATTTTGCTTTCCGCTTTTGGCAAACCAGGCACACTTTCACATGGGGGGGCAGCGCATCCACCAATCCCCATTCCCCGCTTTGGGTACGCTCACCAACTGCAGGTGTTGGTTTTGGCGAACACAATGCCCCTACTCTCCCATTCCGTTCATGCACATAATGGGCAATGGGATGTACTTTGTGCAAGTGGGTGCGAACCAGATAATCCATAACCTGATTGTAAAGCGGTATTCAGGAGACGCAAGAAATGTTTACTCTTTCTTTTGTGATTGTGTCTCTGCCTCGCCTTGATCCTCATGGCCGAAGGCTTTCAAATCTTCCGCCAGTTCGAGAAGACGTTTTTGGACGGCATGATGCACGGTGCCTTCAGGGAAGTGACCTGCTTCATCCCGGGAACCGGCTGATTTGCCCATTAAGTGTTCAAGACCTTCATCTATCGTGTGTACAGCCCAAATTTTGAATTTTCCTTCCGTAACGGCCGTTATTACATCCTCATGCAGCATCAAATCAGGCACATTACTGGTGGGGATGAGTACGCCCTGCTGCCCATTTAAGCCAAGGGCTGCACACAGACGGAAGAAGCCTTCTATTTTCTCATTCACACCGCCAATCGGCTGCACCTCGCCCCGCTGATTAACTGAGCCAGTGACAGCAATGCCCTGCTTGATAGGCATACCGCTCAAACTGGACAGCAGCGCATACAACTCTGCCGACGAGGCACTATCACCATCGACACCGACGTAATTTTGCTCAAAGGTCAGGCTGGCAGTCAGCGACAGCGGCTGGTGCTGGGCATAATGTCCGCCCAGGTACCCGGTTAAGGTCAGCACCCCTTTCTCATGGAGAGGGCCGTCCATCTCTGTTTCGCGCTCGATGTGGATGATGCCGCCTTCGCCCATGTAGGTGCGTGCCGTGATCCGCCCGGGCTGACCAAAAGCATAATCCCCCATCTGCACCACCGACAAGCCATTGACCTGCCCGACAACGTCGCCCGTGGTGGCAATAAATATTGAGCCTTCTCGAATCTGCTCCTGCACGATTTCTTCGATGCGGTTGGCGCGATACGCCCGTTCATGCAACGCTTGCTGCACATCAACGGCCGTTACCACAGAACGGCCGTTTTCCCCCGCCCAATAGCTCGCCTCTCGAATCAAATCGGAGATTTCCCCAAAGCGGGTACTCAGCTTGTGCTGCTGGCTGGCTAAACGGGAACCATACTCGACAACTTTAGCAACGGCCGTTCTATCAAAGTGGCGCAGTTTTTCCTCATGGCAGCGCGTTGCCACAAACCCAGCATACTCGGCTACATGGTCGTCGTCATGGGGCATGGTGGTATCGAAATCAGCACGAACCTTAAACAGGCTGGCAAAATCTTCATCCTGCTCATACAAAGCGTAGTAAATGGCAGGGCTGCCCGTCAGAATAATCTTCACGTTCAAGGGAATAGGCTCTGGCGTCAGCGATTTCGCCAAAACCCGCGATTCATCCATGGCGGCGGCGGGTTGGAGGCGTAACTCTTCGGTGCGCAGCGCCCGTTTCAGAGCCTCCCAAGCCCTGGGCTGCTCCAAAAAATCATTGGCCTGCAAAATCAAATAACCGCCATTGGCTTCATGCAAACTACCCTCTTTAATGTTTGTGAAGTGGGTGAACACAGCACCAGCTTCCATTTCATATTCCAGACAGCCAAACAAGTTCATAAACGTAGGGTTTTGCTCATGGATGACAGGCGCCCCTTGAGAACGGCCGTTATTCACCAACAAATTGACTTCATACCGCCGCAAATCAATCTCTTCCTGGGCATCCAACTGCGGGGCAAAGTCATCAATCTGGTTCAGCACATCTTGATGCACCTCATTCAGATAGAGCAGCACTTCCTCGTTGTCCAAGTAAATCTCCTGCAATTCAGCAAAATGATGTTGGATCGCTGACTCTGCCACCATCCGGTCTACCTCACGGATATTCTGCCGAGTCGCGCTCTCTAATTCATAAATTTCATAAAGCGTTTCGTCCAGTTCCTCACTCAACGCTTCCAGACTTTTCTCCAGCAGCTGCTGCTGTTCCAGAGGTAACTGACTAAGCTCTTCAGCAGTCAATTGACGGCCGTTATCGACCGGCACCAGCACCATCCCAGAAGCGGTACGCAGCAGCGCCAGCCCCTGACTGTTCGCTTTCTCATTCAGCGCCGCTAACCGTTGTGCCTGATGCTCCTCAAGCCCCTGACGCGCAGCCTGAATCGCCTCCTGATACATTTCAGAGTCAAAGGCTTGGGGGAGATCTTCGCTGAGGTGGCCAATCAAGGCGGCCATGCGTGCCTGGAACACGCTGCCCTCCCCGGCAGGCAGGGCAATAGCGCGTGGTCGATGCGGCGTGCTAAAATTATGGACGTAAATCCAATCATCTGGCACGGGTTCCTGGTTGGTGCGTGCTTGTAAAAAGCGCTCAATCGCCGTTGCTCGGCCAGTGCCAGTGTGCCCCAGCACAAACACATTGTAGCCACGGCTGTTAATGTCCATACCAAACTCGATGGCGCGGGTGCCACGTGGTTGGCCAATGATGTGGGTGTTCGGCGGCAGTTCGGCGGTAGTTTCAAAGGTAAAACAGTCTGGATTGACAACAAGACGCAGCTTTTCCGGCGGTAAGGGTTGCACAGGCATTTGATTCTCCAAGATTTAAATGAGGAATGTTACTCTTGGCAAGAGAACTGGGCAAATTATGATCAAGCTGGTCCCGTCTGGGGGGAATTGAATTTAATTTTTCACGGCATTAGCCGGGTCAAGCGGCAGGCGAAGGTAAAAATCAGGCGAGCATGACAGCATTTTTGCAAGCTACTCATCTTCCTCAAATCCCTGCGTCGTAAATTTCAGCAGCGTCGATGAACGCCAAGCCTCAGGATGCATGCCTGCCTTGCGACAAATCGCCTCCAGATATTCATCCAGTGTCCAACCAAACAGGCCTGGCACCTGTGGCAGCAGCAAGCCTCGTTTCCTGCCGCTTTGAATGACCAGGCCATGCACGCCCAGTTCAATCTCCGTCACATCTGTCACTGGCGTGAATGATGAGAGGACAGAGATTTCAAGGAGGAGTTTGGGCAGCTCAACGGCCGTTACTGGAGGAAACCTCGGATCACGCAGCGCCGACTTCACCGCTATCACCGGCACCAGCTTGAGCAGCTGCTCATCCGCCTCCATGTGCCCCATACAGCCGCGTAAACGTGCTGCCTCGTCCGGGGGCAAACCGGGTTCCCAGCGCGTGCGCAACGTCACAAACGCCCCTGCTTTCTGCTTGAGCCCGGGATCATCACTGCTTACCTCCATAAACCGCTCATTTTCCAAATAATATGCAATGGCTTGTCGTGCTAACACAAGCAGTTTTTCTTGCTGAGTTTCGTTTAATGTGTGACAAGTTTGGAGAACAGTCTCCGTTTCATCTTCTGTGCCTGGCATCACTCACCTTCCTTTGCCTCAGCACATTGTAACACAGGTATAAATGAAGGGGGGTGCTTTCCCACGCCAACCCTGGCATGAGCCAGAGCTTTATCCTGCTAGGCCAGCCATCAGCAAATACCCAAACGAAATTGAGCCGTGATAGTTTGAGGCAATCATCGTTGGAGGAGGAGTGAATGGGCTGGTGACTACCGCTTATCTTGCCAAAGCTGGATTGCAGGTACTCTTGTTGGAGAAACGGCCGTTACTCGGGGGAGTTGGCGTCTCTGAAGAATTCTACCCAGGCTTCCGCACAGCAGCTATCTTGCACAACGCGGGCATGTTCCGGCCACAGATTGTGCGTGATCTCTTTTTGAAAATGCACAATTTCGATTGGCTGCCTATAGACCCCGTCCTGTCTGCACCGCTTCCTGACGGCAATCAGTTGACTTGATGGCGTGATACCAGGCGCACAGCCGCAGAAATCGGTCACTTCTCTGCTGCAGATGAAGCACAATTTATCCAGTACCCTACTACACGGACGCATCCAAATCAGCCCTAGCCTTATCTACTTGGAAAAAGCATATGATGCCGCCAAATACGGCCGTTTTTCTGAGCAACCCTATCTCGACATCCGCATTCCCTCTCTGGCTGATCCCTCACTGGCCCCAGACGGACAACATGTCATGTCTATCCAAATGCAATACGCTCCTTACCAGCTGCGTGAAGGTGATTGGTTAACCCAAAAAGAGAGCTTGACTGAGACGATTTTGGACACATTGAGCCAATACGCCCCCGATATTCGCACCCATATCCGGTACACCCAAACATTGACGCCCGCCGACCTGGAAAGCCAATATGGGTTGGCAGATGGCAGCGTTTATCATGGGCAAATGATGTTAGATCAGCTGCTGTTTATGCGCCCCGTACCAGGCTGGGGTCATTATCGCACACCCATTTCAGGACTTTATCTCAATGGAGCTGGCACTCATCCCGGTGGTGGCATCACAGGCAAACCGGGTCGCCTGGCAGCTCAAGAAATTTTGAAAGCACTCAAGTAAATACGCAGCCAAGCTTAGACTCTTAAGTACAGGCGTACCTAAAGCAACATGGATATGGCACAATAAATGGCGGTATTGCTTCGCCCTGGGTCAAGAATAAGATTCGGGGGGTGCTTCTGAGAAAAACCACACCTTTAAGGTTGCTTTTTCTGCAGAGGATGCACCCCCCTCAGTTTATCTTTTCCCTTTAATCGAATTAAAGGTGACTCTAAGCTAATTGTTATTTTTCAATCCGGTAGCTGTCCAAAAACCCGACCGTCTTCACCGGTTGTGGTGGTCAAATGGTATTCCTGACCCTTTTTTCGTGGTTTTTGCCAGCCAATTCAAGTTCCATTCCTTCACGCTATAGAAACCTCCTTTACTATGACTATTAAAAACTTACAGGTAGGTTAACCCGAAAACATCATATACCCTTTTAAGCTCATTTGCCAACGGCTCTAAGGTTGAGTTAAGAACTAAGGAGCCAGAAAGATGACGGATAACTTGAGCCAAACTTACGCTGCATTGCTTGATTAGTTCCTCGCTCCGCCACACACCATGACGACATGCGCCCGAGATGCGATAGCATGCCTCTGGCCTGAACCCATTGGCGGTTAAAGCGGGAAAGAGGGCTCCCCGGCTGTGTCATGTTAGCTGCTATTGTCACCCTCTACTTAGCCGAAACTAAAGATTTAGAATTGCTAATTTTTTTTAGATGATCACGTTGCAACTTTGCCACTTTTCATGTAGCATTGCGCAAAGGGCGTACGAACAGTATGCCTTATTTTCTTATAGAGGAAGTTTGAGGAGTAATTAATGCGTCGCGAAGTATTAACTTGGTCTGATGTAGATAAACTGATTGATTACCTGGTTCCGCAGATTCACGGCCGTTATGATTCGATGGTCATCGTGACGCGGGGTGGGATTATTCCTGGTGGTATGCTGGCGGAAGCATTGAATATCACCTATATCTTAACAGCTTCTGTGCGGTTTCCGGCTGATTTTCCCGGTTTACAAGACCAGATGCAAAGCAAGTACGCTATTCCCGAATTCATCCAGTTCCCTGACAATGAATTGATTGAGGGACGGCGCATTTTGGTGGTCGATGACGTATGGACAAAAGGACGCAATATCGTCACAGTTGCCAACCGCATTGATGCCGCCGGTGGGGATCCAGATACCTGCGTTTTGCATTATAAACCCACCACTTCCTTGTATCCGGGTCTCACCCCAACTTACTACTCTGCGGTAACAGATGCTTACATCATTTATCCATGGGAGCTGGATCGCGGACCAGAAGTTTTAGGAGCGTGGAACTAAGCCAAAGTCTGAAGGCAGTAAGCAGAGAAATGAAGGGAATATGACCTTTATTGACATTCCTTCACCTTTTGATATGATTCCTGCCGCAAAATTTAATAGGATACGCCCGTAAGACCGGTGATGACTGGGTCCCTGGCGGCGGAAGCTGTCGAACCGTGTCAGGACCGGAAGGTAGCAGCACTAAGGCATCACTTTCGGGTGCCCAGGATCACCTGGTTGTCACTGGTTCTACGCGCGTATCAAATGATAAATTGGAGATGAGAGATTGGAGATGACAAAGGTCTCTAATCTCTATTTTTTATGGCAGCAGAGGGGCACCGCACTGAATCGGCTCGGCAACTTTGCTGCCTCGCAACTTGGTCGCTTTGCTACCGGGCAACGCAGCCATTTTGCCACTTTTTCCATGAAGAGTTTATCTAATCAGACAACGGCCGTTCTCGTCATAGTTTTGCTCGCCGTTAGTTTCAGCAGTCTTGGCATAGCCGCTTTTTTGGCGACAAGTGAAGGCGAACCGACAGCCAACCCAACGCCCACTCAGACCAGTGAAGCGCTGACCCAAGCCACAAAAACAGGGACAACGGCCGTTTCCCCCACAACGCCTGTCACCCAAATCACAGTACAAATTGGTGCCTATCAACAAGTTTATGCCACGGCGCAAACAACGCTAGGTGGTTTTTTGGCAGAAGCCAGCATCCCTTTGGGTTTAAATGATGAGGTAATGGTAAACGGGAACCCTGTTCCTCGCGTCGATCTTTATGACACCGTGTTGCCCGAGCAAGTTACCATTCAACAAAATAGGCCAACCGTAACGCCTAAACCAACTGCCACAGAAACGGCCGTTAGCTACACCCTCATCGTCGATGGCACCAACCAAACCATCCACAGCCCACACACCAATCCACTCGATGTAGTTGCCCAGGCAGGCATCCCCCTCAACGAGCTAGATTACCTGCGCCCCAACGCCGACACGCCCCTGCAACCTGGTGCCCAGATCGAAGTCATCCGCGTCACGGAGCAAATCATCACCGAAGATGAAGAACTTCCCTACGAAACAGTGTGGCAGCCCAATGACCAAATGGACATCGACACCCGCGAGCAAGTCAGCATCGGCACGCCGGGCTTAGCGCGTAAGCAAGTGACGATACGCTACGAAAATGGCGTCGAGGTAAGCCGGGAACAAACCGCCTCCTGGATAGAGCGCGAGCCCGTGAATGAAGTGACAGCTTACGGCACCCGGATTACCCTGCACCCCATCGATACCGACCAGGGACCACGCGAGTATTGGCGCGTGGTGAAAATGCGAGTCACCTCCTACACAGCTGCCAGTTCGGGCAAAGCACCTGATGATCCTGCCTATGGCATCACAGCCAGCGGGTTACCGGCAGGCAAAGGGGTTGTGGCTATCGATCCTAATGTGGTACCGTTCCAATCTGAAGTGTATGTGCCGGGTTACGGGGTAGCTGTTGCTGGGGATACGGGTGGCGGCATCCGTGGTCGCTGGATAGACTTAGGCTGGGACGCAGACAATTATGAATCATGGACCGGTCATGTGGATGTTTACTACCTGGCTCCAGTTCCCCCCGTAGACAAAATCAATTTTCTTATCCCCTCAGTTGTCCCCTGAGTGACCGTCTAGAAATAATTTCCCTTTTTACAGATGGTCAGGTCACTTGAAATGCATCCATCAATCCCGTAACTTATTCATGGATGCGCACGAGAGCCTGACAGGGAAATAAAACACGGAATTTCCTCGTCATTCCTTATTCCTCTGAGAAGCCGAATAGTCGTTTATTAAACCACCGGGAGAAGCGATTGGTGTACGGTTCTGGGTCTGGTGCAGGGGGAATGTACCCTTGTCTGCGTAACAGGTTTCGGCGACCGGTCATTTTAACCTGATGATCTTCCTGATGACGCCGTTCCTCATAAAAAGCAAAAATATCAAATCGCTGCGCCACCTCTGGCGGAGCTGGCGCCTCATCAGTAAAAGCAGCGAGATAATCAGCCAAGGGCAGCATGTCTGCCTCAATCAGGCCTGCCTGATACATGGCGGCGATGGTCTCCCGGCTGTCACCGTCTTGGAGATCGGCAAGTTCTAGCACGATATGGGTCCACATCTCATCAACAGGCGCATCCATGGTTTGAGGGAGCATTGCTCGCAGGGCAGCCAAGACCACATCTCGGGTTTCTGGCTGCTGCCACGCGATGATTTTCAATGTGGTGGCAGCAACAGCACGGCCATAGTGATAATTCCCTTGGGTATCTGTCTTTAGCACATCTATTAGCCAGGGAACGGCCGTTTCGCCAAAATGCGCCAAATCCATGTTAAACCACTCCACCTTGTCCATATCAGAATCGTTAGAACTGGCAAAGATTTGGGCAAACGTGGGGAGTGCCTCTTTACATTGATAGGCAATCAAGAACTTTCCAGCATGCTCACCACGGAACCAACGGGGATCAAACGCCTGCTGCCAGTCATCTGCGCGACTGGCAGCAAAAATTTCTAACAAGGAAGGCGTCAAAGCATCTTGCCGTTTCATCCCTTCCTCAATCAACTTAACAGACAAAACAGGGCCTGCTGTCTCAATTTTCTCTAAAAGCTCGGCATGACTTAGTTGGAACAGCGTCATCCATCTCTCCAAATTCGGGATTTCATAATCAAACTCAGGCGTTCTTCCCTCGGCTAAGAGACACAAGCCAAAGGCATGAAAGCCCTCGAATCAATCTATTGGCACAATTTTGTACACCTTACCACTGGTGCCCACCGGGTTATAAACATCCGTGGTGAGTAAATAGAGTTCATTCTCCACGTCTTCGCCAAAAGAAAGCGAGTAGAAGGCGGGCACTGACCCACCATCCGCCATCACCAAGGGCACCGGGTAAAATTCCCAGATGGCATCTGCGGGCTGGTTCGTATCGGCGTAGTAGATTTTACGCCCTGCTATTTCTTGATTGCCCACCCAATCCAAGAAAATATACCGGCTGTATAGTTCAGGTATCGCGGATCCTCGGTAAACATAGCCGCCCAATGTCGAGCGACCAACATCACGCCCATACTCAATAACGGGAGCAAGAAATTCTGCCCCGGCTTGACTTTGGCTGTCACAGGTTTCTAAAGGTTGTGACACGGAAGCGATGTTAAAACAAGTGGTTCCCTCTCTAACAGGCCAACCATAGTTCCCGCCACGTACAACCTGGTCAATCTCTTCTATAAAATCTTGACCCACATCACCTACGTAAAGAGCGTTATCCCCTTTTTTGTCAAAAGAAAACCGGAAGGGATTGCGAAAACCATAGGCATAAATTTCCGGCAAAATGCCATCTTGACCAACAAAGGGATTATCGGCAGGAATGGTGTAAGGCAAGTCGCTGTCCACGTCGATACGAACAATGCTGCCTAACAAGGTGTCCATGGCCTGCCCATTTCCTTCTGGCGGATGACCAATGCCCACGTCGGCCCAGTTGCCGCCATCACCCAGCCCAAGATAGAGATAGCCATCGAGGCCAAATTCAATCTGCCCGCCATTGTGATTGGGCTGTGGTTGATCCACGTACATGATGATGCGTTCAGAGTCTAAATCTGCTCGATTGGGATCCTCTGTGGAGATGGTGAATTCGGATAGATGGCTGGTGTGATCCCAATCGCTGGGGGCAGAGGGACGGCGGGGAGCGGAGTAGTAGAGATAGAAACGGCCGTTTCGCGCAAACTCTGGATGCAATACAATACCCAACAAACCCCGTTCATCATAACTAACATCTAATTGCACTATTTTGTTACTCACATCGATTAGCGGCTCCGGCAAGCGCTTGCCATCCGCGTCCAACACATAAACTACACCAGTTTGATCCGCAACAAACAGGCGTCCGGTTCCATCATCCGGGGCGACCAAAGCCACGGGCGAAACATAACCATCATCCATTAACTGCAACGCAGCTTCAACATCGCGGGGTAAAGGCGTGGGGGTAAAAGTGGCTGAGGGCACCGGTGTGCTTGTGGGTGGCAGTTCATCCGTAGGCCACGGTGTCGGGGATGGTGTATCAGTGGGTGGCCCCGTTGGGGTAACGGTGGGTTCGGGTGTGTTCACCGCCACAGGCTGGCGAGTTGAAGTGGGTATGGCGGTGGCAGGAACGGCCGTTTCGGTGTGATCACCCGCAGCACAAGACAGTAAAAACAGGGGGGAGAAAATCAAAATGCCCAGAATTAAAGATAAGTTTCGCATATTTTTGCAATTCCTATAACGACATTGTCCTCAGACTATGTCACAGTTACAATCTTAAGGGCTAACGATGAAAAAAATACAGAACTGCATCGTCAGTTTCAAGGAACGGTAAGGATTTATCAAATTTGAATATTCTGAGGCACCCCATCCCATGACAACGATTTTACAAATGCCCCTCGGGCCTTTACAAACCAACTGCTATCTGCTTGGCTGTGATGAAACGATGACAGCTGCTGTGATCGATCCAGCCTGGAACGGCCGTGCCATCGCAGCCACCGCCAATGATCAGGGGTTTACCATCACCCATATCTTACTCACCCACGCCCATTTTGACCATGTTGGCGGTCTCACCGAACTCAAACAAGAAACCAACGCCCCTATCTTCATTCATCCAGCAGCAACAGAGATGCTTAGTGAAGCCTTTCTGCAAGCGGCCTCGTGGCAAATTCGCATTTTGCCACCACCACCGGCCGACATCATGATTAGCCCTGGTGAAAACATCACCGTGGGCAACCTTGAACTAGAAGTCTTGTTTACTCCAGGTCATGCCCCTGGGCATGTCACTTTTTATCTGCGTCGTGAAAATGTTGTGTTTGATGGGGATGTTTTGTTTAAACAAAGCATTGGCCGCACTGATTTACCTGGGGGGGATATGTCTCTCCTCATGCAGTCCATACGGGAACAACTGTTAGTGCTGCCTGATGAAACCCATGTCCTCTCTGGCCATGGTCCCTCCACCACCATTGGCCAAGAAAAAGCAACTAACCCCTTTTTGCAGCCTGGCTTCGCCTAAATTCACGCGTCCCTGATGAGTGGGATTTTGGCGCAGCAACTAAAAAATTAGCGATTGGCAACGCTTCTGATTGCTAATTTGTGGTTGAGCCACGTTAAGGATGCAGTAAAATTTTGCGCACGCCACGTTGACTGGCATGGGTAAATGCTGGCACGGCCTGAGAAAAATGATAACGGCCGTCAATGAGTGGTTTCACATTGACCGCCCCCCGTGCCAACAATTCCAGAGCTGGGGCAAAGGGGCCACAGCGGGAGCCAACAACTTGAATTTCCGCCACAACCAATTTTGTGAGATCAAGATGTGATTTCCCGGCAAAGGTGCTTTTCAATATCAGCAAACCTTGCGGTTGGACAAGTCTCAACGCCTGCTCTAGACCAGCATCATTGCCAGTTGTGTCCACAACGACCTCAAAACTACCCTCAGCACATGACTCAGCCAAGCCTGTAGACAAACCAAGGTTCTGTGGCAGTTCCAGGGAGCGCTCGCTCCGTCCCAGCATCATAACATCTGTGCCGTCCAAAGCCAGCACCTGCCCCACCAACATGCCCAATCTACCGGGGCCAACAACGGCCGTTTTCCCCCCAGGTTTCAGCGTTACTTGTTCCCGTATTCTTAAGGCAGCAGCTAACGGTTCGGTAAAAACGGCCGTTTCGTCATCCACATGATCCGGCACAACCAACAAGTTTTGGTGTGGCAAGGTCAGATACTCAGCAAAAGCCCCATGCTTATCGAGAATGCCAAGAACGCGCCGATTCAGACAATGTTCAGGACCATATTGGCGGCATATGGAGCAAGTTCCGCAGCCAATATTGATGCTGCCCACAACCCTTTTGCCCTGCCAAGATGGCTCTGACGCTTGTGCCACAACGCCCACAAATTCATGACCCAAAACGCCCTGAAAACCCTGTTTATACCCTTTCACCATTTCTAAATCAGTGGCACATATCCCCGTCAAATTCACCTTGATAAGTGCCTCTCCTGGTTCAGGATCAGGTTGAGGAAACTCTTTTTGAAAATATAATTTACCTTGAGAAAGGATAACTGCTTGCATCATAGGTTTGTGTTTGTGACTGTACAGGCGGCTATAGGCTCAGCCCTCGTCTCGCTGCACAGTAATAGTTGTTACCGCTCACCCGTTGTCGCCAAATGATCGATAACCTTAACTGCTTTCTGGGGTTCCTTCACGAATCTCCCCATCGTCTACAACAGGAATCATGCGATTCAGGATATTGTTGAGTTCACCCAGAATTTCAAAATCGGGCAGCGCGAGCCACTCTCCGTCATAAACGCCATTCGGGCCACGAACGGCCAGGCTGAAGACGGGAGGCTCTGCTGTGACCGTGGTGGTTACTGGCTCTGCTGCTATAAAACTTTGATAACCAGGTGCCAAAACGCCGGTTTCCAAGATGCTTGATGTCAGGCTAATGGGCAGAGTGCTGGTTAGTGTGCTGGTAAACACAGCCCCGAATGGATCTGTGGCAACCAAGGTGCTGTCGGCAAATAGCTTGAGCGTGCTATCATCACTACGCGAATATTGCAGCAGGGCAGCAACGGGGAAAACGGACTCGGGCTTAGTGACACTGGCAACGGCCGTTTTCTCCACCAACAAACTGTCTAATTGCATATAAAGCGGCTGTAATGTGGTGGGCAAAGTTAACTCCGGGCACACGAGACGCCCCTGCCAGGTTTCCGCATCTTGAACAAGCGATAAGGTTTCAAGGGGAACACCACGGCAATCTGCCACGTACGCTTCTTCCAGGTCCGCCAATGGCAGTTGAGCCAAGGCCGCTAAAGCAGGATAGACAGCTTCTGAACTCACTGGCGCTTTCACATCACCTTCCGTCGCCAGCCACATCCATAAACGGCCGTCCTCCGTGATAGCGATTGAGTGACCAGGCGTAAATGGAGATGCAGATCGGCGTAAGCCAATGACCGTATCAGACGGGAAATGGGGCCCTAAAGAGGTACTCATGAAGTTTTCAATGCTCGCCAACAAGACTGGCTCTTGCAGCCAGCCATGACCACTTAAACCAGCATCGGTGACTTCATATTCCACATAAACACATCCCAGGCATCCTTCAGGCACAGGTTCCAATTCTATATCAGAGAGGGCTTGCCGCAGCTCAAACATAATCCCGCCCTCATTGTTGCGCTGGATCGAACGACCTGAGCTTTCATCAACAATGATCAATTGATTGGCAACGTTTCCTTGTAAGCGCCGGTCTACACCTAGCAGTGGAATTTGATACCGGAGTTGGATAATCGTCTCATCAAAGGGAATCGGCGTATCGGGAACGGCCGTTTCCTGAACTGGTGGTGGCGTAATTGTCGGTAAGGGTACTTGAGTAGAGACTGGTGTAAACGTAGGCGCTAATGTCATAGGTGGGCGCGGCGTGGGCATCATGTAACCAGCCGCATCCTCCGGGGCAGCTTGACCACAGCCCGCCAAAATGACAACAACACATAACCCAAGAAGCAATCTCGTCAAAACACGCATAACTTTAATCCTCAGGTGCAATCTTGGCGAAAATCAAGGTGTCCTGCAGTTTACCACTTATATGATGGCGAGAGGCTTGGCGCAGCGTGCCTTCATACTCAAAGTGCAAACGGCGTGCCACCGCCTCGCTGCGCTTATTCGTCGCATCACAGCGTATCTCCACACGTTTTGCCCCCAAAGTCTCAAAGGCAAATTCAGTGATGCCCGACACCGCCTCACTAATAAAACCTTGCCCCACATAACTAGTGCGCAGCCAATAGCCAATCTCAAATTTAGGCACATCCCAGTCAATGCGATGCAAACCACTACCACCAATGCACGTGTTTGAACCCTTGAGAAAAAGCAGCAGCCACAAATCCTCACGGCTCAAAAACCGTAAATAGCCACGGCGCACATTAGCTTCCGTTTTTTCCACAGTGGGCGTTTCCGCTGCCCAGGGCAGCCACGGACGAATCTCATCGAGAGAGTCCATCACAGCCTCGTATAAGGCCAAACCATCACCAGGCATAGGGCAGCGAATCGTTAATCTTTCTGTATCAAATTGGTGGGGAATATCTTTGAGAATAGGTTCCATAGCATCACCCTTCATGTTTTTAAGAAAGCTATTTTTATCACGAATGATGCAATTACACGAATAATGACGCGCGTTTTGCTTTCTCAGGCACTTGCCTGCCAATCAACTTAGATGGAACCAATACTATCGCCGTGATTGGCGAAAACGCAAATCTGGTTTAGAAAAAGCCCTGGACAAACCAGGGCAAAAATAAAAGCCACCCATGGGACTTGAACCCATAACCTGTTCATTACGAATGAACCGCTCTGCCAATTGAGCTAGGGTGGCAACACCGCAGAATTATAGCAAGGCGTGATTGGCTTGACAAACAAAAAAACCACCCTATATTCCTTTTTACTTATGGTGTGGCCACTCTGGTAACGCTGTCCTAAATGAGTGAAATTTGGGTACGGGGAACAAGAATGTAGAAATGGGTAGAAGTGCTTCTAATGTCTAATTTGTGCTTTATCCACGTTAGGGAAGATGAATTGTGAAAAATCTAACACGGCAAAAAATTGAAGAAAGCGCAGCAGTAGTGGGAGCAGAAAGAATCCAGTTGATAGACATGGATCTGCGTCATTTAGGAGATATGTCTGGCATTGCGCTACCCGGAGCTAATTTCAATAAATCAAAGCTGCAAAACCTTGATCTGAGTGATGCGCAACTTCAGGAAGCCACTTTTGAAAATGCGCAGATGAGAAATGCTAACCTTGAAAACGCAAATCTTGAAAAGTGTCGCTTTTATCGGGCTGAGATGCAAAATGCAAATTTTGAAGGTGCCCAATTAAGTGAAGCCTATTTCGGCAGTGCCCAGTTGCAAGCTGCCAGATTTATTGGGGCGAATCTCTCTAATGCCAATTTGCATTTTGCTGATTTAAGAGACGCAAACTTCAAAGAAGCGACGCTAACGGGAGCCACCTTGTCCGGGGCACGCTACAACGATGGTACGCAATGGCCTGATGGTTTGGTACCTTTGTTAACTGGAGCTGTGCTGGATAACAGTTAGCTCCCTACGGTTCAGTTGTGGGCACAGGAGTAGCCGTAACAAGAACTGGCGGAGGCGGATTTGTAGGACGAGGTGTCACTGTAGGATGCATGCGCACGGGGGTGGGGGTGGCAACGGCCGTTGCCGTGGGCAGAACGGTTTCGATTGTCGCTTCAAGTTCAGGGGTAGGCGTCGGTAAATCAGGATTCCAGGACACAGACATGGGGCGTGGGTCACTTTCAAGTACGCTGGCACCATTGTTTTCCAAGCGAATAACCCATTCAAACAAGCCGGTACGCTCTGTGGCGTCAATAAACGCCCCTTGGAATCTATAAAGCGTGCCATGGGTGGGAGCAGCTAAAACGCCGAGAGCCGTTTCTTGACCATCTTCATCAATCACATACACACCAAACTGTTCTCCTGATGCTAAGGGCATGGGCCAGTTCCAGCTATAGGTGACGAGGTCTGTGTTCAAGACTTCTAAATCAGGGGCAGGCGTTTGTACACGGAGCAATGGTGAGGTAACTTCACCAAAGCTGTTGCCAAATTCAGAGGTCCAATACCAAACATTGGGTGCAGTGTAATCTTGAGTAAATGCCACGCCTACATCAGTGGCCCATTGATTCAAAATAATACGACGATGATCAGGGCTGTTTACCCAAAATTCAACGGCCTGATAGGCATGCTCAAATCCCCAGGCTGTGGCTTCCCCTGCATAAGCTCCTGCGTATCCGTTCCACAACAAACGTTCGGCTGGGAAAGAGCCATCTGAACCGGTATGCCCGGTGTAATGATACACAGACATATCTGTCGTGTGCTTTTGCGCAGCAACGCTTAATTCATAAACGTAGTTGAGGGGACTTAAATTGAATTGACGCCGCGCCTCGTTAATGTAAATCAACAATGCTTCTGCTTTACTTGTGGCCGCAGGCAATTCCATCGGTTGCATGACGAATGGAGCCTCTAACTCAACAGGATCGAGTGTCAAGGCAAAAGGATCACCGTTGGCAGTACCCTCAGGCGGCGAGTTGGCAGGGCTCATGACAATAGGCAAATACAGTGATAATGCCCCCGGGTCTACATGGATCCAACGGCCAATTTGCGTGGTGCCAAAGTCATTAACGGCCGTTAAACTGACGTAGAAATCGCCACTGCGGCGATAAATATGGGCTATTTGAGCCCCCGTCTCAGAAGAGCCATCGCCCATGTCCCACAAAAACTCAGTGATAGATTCATCACCAAATGCTTGCCCTGGCAAGGGTTGGCCAACTGGCACTGGATCACCGAGCTGCATATCGACTAATGGTGGTTGTCCAACTGTAACTGGCCAAAATGTTTCTGAGTGCCCATATTCATTTTCAACAACAAGGCGAACATCATAGACGCCGGGCGTTTGATATTGGTGAACCGGGTTGAGTTCACTGGATACGTGACCATCCCCAAAATCCCAGGTGTAAGAGAGGGGGGGCTGCCCCCCACTTTCATTGGTAAAGGTGACGGGCTGCCCTAATCCGGGTGTGTCATCATCTATTGTAAATTGTGATGCGGGATGAGGCACGACTGTAATCTGTTGGGAGGCAAAGCTGCTGCCCACAGCATTGGATGCTTCTAAACCTAGTTCATAAACCCCCACAGCGGGAAATACCACAACCGGATTATTCACGTTCACTTGCCGATCATCACCCAACGACCAGGATTGTGCAATGGGATCCGAGCCAGAAGTGATGCCGCGCAATTGGACGGGTAAGCCAACTGCTATTGGCTCTGGCAGCACAATGGTATCAATTTGCGGGGGCAATCCAATCCAAATAGCTGTCTCGGCTTGCTGGTCAAAATGATTCACATCCAAAACGGCCGTTATCATCTGTTCCGGGTTGGTCACATCAATCGTATCAACACGTAAAGGAAGCACAAATTGTTGCGCCCCGCCATTGGCAGATAAAACCGGCCGCCAGGTCAACGTATTTGTTTGAAAATGACGAGTTGCCCCAGCAGGCAAGACATTTGATTGCACACTGATGTGGGAAGGCAGTTGTATTGAAATATGCGGCGTATGCGTAATGTTGTCGTTATTTTTGGCGGATACCTGAAGGTTTAATGTATCCCCAGGCATGCCTAAAGGGGGATCAATGACAACTTGAAGTTGGACAAAGCTATCTATAGAAATCACACCGGAATAAACAGTGTTGTCCGCCGAAGTCGCCACTGCATCATTCCAGGATATGAAAACGCTTATCCCAATCAAAAAAATGAGAAATATAAAAAAAGCCTTGACCTTCGTTTTCATTGGTTGCAGTTTATCAGAGATACTCCAGCAAAACAAATTTCGCAATATAAAATCCACTGCTATAATATTGAGAAATGGCGGCAACAAACAAGGCAAAAACCATGCGCAATCTTCTTTCTCGTTTTAAGCGAGGACAAGCCTGGAAAGAATATGTTGGTTATCATGTGGGTAATATTCATGAAAATCAACCTATTGCCATTCCTGCTGGCTCCACGGTGGTGGGCAATGTGTCTGCTCCGCAAATTATGGTTTTAGGCCTCCTCTCAGGCTCTGCCATTGGCCACGATGTCGTTGTATCGTCTGGTGGTGCTATTTGGGGGGATGTGTTTGCGACCCATTTCCAACTGGAGGCGGGGGGCAAAGTTCGGGGATGGTTTTACAGTATCACCGCATCTGAGCTAGATGAGCAATTAGCCGCAGCCCTTCACCCTATCTTCCAAGACAACGGGGATGCCCCCGAGGGTCTTAAGCCAGAACATCAAAAAATCTTGGATAGAGAACAGTTTACTCTTCTCAAACAACTGCAATCAGAAACGGCCGTTGCTTTAGCCGCACGCACAGAAATCGAAGCCTCCTTCGACCAACGCCTCTCTGAAATGGCAGGAGAAGCGACCAATCAACTAGCCTTGCTCCGCGAAGAACTAAAAAATATCAAAATTCAGCTAGACGAAGCTGAACTAAAAGCCGAAGAAACCGGAGAAAGCCTCGAGCATCGTAACACCCAATTCAACCGTCAAACCGAAGAGCTACTCAACACCCAAGAACTGTTGACCCAAACGACAACAGCCCTGGAAAAACTGCAAGTCACCTATTCCCAGCAAGAAGAAAAGCTATCCGAACTGCACTCTGCCAAAGCTGGCGCAGACACCCATTTAGAAGAAGCCTTATCCCAAGTAGATACCTTAACAGGACGGGTACACAACATCGAAACAGCCCTTCAAGCCAGTCTTGTACACACCTCAGATCAAGAAGACGCCTTGCTTCGTTGGCAAGAATTAGCTGAACTCAATGAACAAAAAGTTGAAGAATTAGAAAAAGAGTTAGAAATAGCAGTTCATAAAAACCAAGAAAGCAACGCCCTGTTATCCATAGTGCGCGAGCAGCGCCAACAACTAGAAGACGAATGGACTGAAGCACAAAAACAAATTGCCACATTAGAACAACAAGTTGAAGCCATCGATACAGATCAAGCATTAAAAAATGAAGAAATCCTTCATTCTCTTGAGAGCCAACATCAAGAATTAAAAAATTCTCTAGCATTAAAGGAAAACGAGTTCGCTGAACAAATTGCTCAATTAACCAAACTCGTTAAATCAAAAGAAGAAGAAGTTACTGACGCCCGTCTCCATTACAAAAAGCTGCATATCAGATGGAAAAAAGCCCGCAAAGAATTAGAGACCATCAAAAATTCATCGGCTCCCCAGATTTCATCAGAGGAACTAGACGAGCTAAACCTGAAAATAAAACAAGCTGAAGAAAAGGCAGAACAATATCAAGAACAAATACATTGGAACCAGGCTAGTTTAGAAACGGCTCAAGCTGAGTTCATCCAAATTCGCCAAATTCTACAAGAAAAAGAGCAGCACATTCATCTTCTCCAACAAGAAAATCAGGAAAAACAAGAGCAATTCGTCCGCCAGAACCATGAAATTGATGTATTGAAACAAACCATACGTGAGCAAGACGAGCAAACCAAACTTGTTTTAGAAGAGCTAAAAGACAAAAACCGGCTGCAACGAACTCAGCTTGAAGCGAATGAAAAAGAATTAAATCATTACTTAGACGAAACCGCCCACCAAGGGACACGATTGGCGGAAATTCAAGCAACATTAGTTGACCGAGATATCGAATTACAAGAAACAAAACAGCTTGTAGCCAAACAGCAGCAGTTCATAAAACAAATGCAACAAGCTACCAAAAAACGAATACAAGAATTACAAGAACAATTAGCTGCCAGGTGAAAGTTTGTGTTTCACACGATAGCAGCCCATAAAATCAGGAGTTAACCTTGTGGCATCCATTGATCTTGCTGTCATCGGTGGCAGCGGCCTTTACCAGATGGAAGACCTTGTCAACATTGAAGAAATTGAGATTTCAACACCCTTTGGCAGCCCATCAGATTCTATTACGTTAGGTACTTTACATGGTCATCGCATTGCCTTTTTACCCAGACATGGGCGAGGTCATGTGTTGACACCGACAGAAGTTCCTTATCACGCGAATATTTTTGCTCTCAAAACTTTAGGAGTGAAATATATCATCGCTGTGAGTGCGTGCGGCTCTTTACAAGAAGCGTTCGCGCCCGGGCATGTGGTCATCCCTGACCAATTATTTGACTTCACTAAGAAACGAAAAACCTCCTTTTTTGATGAAGGCATGGTAGCTCACATTTCAGTAGCAGAACCTTTTTCTCCTGAATTAAGCCAAGTTCTTTACCATGCAGTGGCAGAAAGCGGGGGGACGGTGCATCAAGGTGGCACATTTATCACCATTGAAGGGCCACGCTTTAGCACCAAAGGTGAATCGCGTGTGTTTCGCAATTGGGGAATGAGCATTATCGGTATGACAACAAGCCCAGAAGCCTACCTTGCTGCCGAAGCGGAAATAGCTTATGCGTGTATGGCACACATCACTGATTATGATGTCTGGCATGAAGAAGAGGAACCGGTCACTGTGGAAATGGTGATCCGCACATTGATGGGAAATACCGCTTTGGCGCAAAAATCAATTAGCCGGATCGTGGCCAGGATGGAGCAATGGGCTGGGGATTTTGCAGCTCACCATGCCCTCAAAGATACACTTATCACTGAAAAAAGTAAAATTCCTGTTCATAAGCGCACTGAGCTTGCCCTACTGGTAAACAAATATCTTGACTAATTTTATGCAGTTGTTTGTTTTAGAGGAAGCTCAAGAACAAAACGGCCGTCGTGAAGGCTCATTGTTAATTTTGGCGGCGGTTTTTGTGTTTGTGAACGCGATCGGCTTGAGTTTGAGTATTACCGGTACCCTTTCATGGAACCATGTGTGGGCGACATTGGGTTGGCTTGCTTTGATAGGGGTGGGTCATCTTATTCTTCATCGGTTTAAGCCGCATCGGGATCCATATATTTTCCCGCTCTATGCTTTACTAACTGGCTGGGGCTTAATTTTAATTGACCGATTAGCGGTTAACTTTTTAGGTCGTCAACTGATTTGGCTATTGATCAGCACGGCCGTTTTCCTGCTCATTGCCATCCTACCCAGAAATCTTCGTTGGCTGCGCCGTTATCGCTATACCTGGCTGCTTCTCGGTTTGTCGTTGCTGGCGGCCACTTGGGTGTTTGGCGTAAATCCCTCTGGATATGGAGCCGCCCTTTGGCTGCCCATGCCATTTATTGGCCAAGTGTATTTTCAACCATCTGAACTGCTAAAGCTACTGCTTATCGTTTTTCTTGCCAGTTACTTTGAAGAACGAGAAGAATTGCTTCGCGTCAGTTCGCAAAAAGGGCTGCATGGCTCGCTGCCTTATTTGGCTCCGTTATTGCTGATGTGGGGGTTTTGCATTATTTTGCTGGTGTGGCAGAGGGATTTGGGAGCCGCCACGTTGTTCTTTGTGGTATTTTTGACGTTGCTCTACCTGGCAACAGGGGACAAACGTTATGTGATTTTCGGCATTGGGTTGATGTTACTTGCCAGCCTCTTTGCTTATTTTGCATTTCAAGATTTAGTGGCATTGCGCATTGATGCCTGGTGGAATCCGTGGCCTGATGCCCAAGATCGCGCATTTCAAATTGTGCAATCATTGTATGCGCTGGCTTCGGGACACATTTTGGGGCAAGGGGTTGGTCAAGGAGCGCCCTATTACATTCCTGTGGTTCACTCTGATTTCGTATTTGCTGCGATTGCTGAAGAATGGGGTCTGATCGGCAGCATCGGGGTCATGATTTGTTTTTTGCTGCTTGCCTACCGTGGCTTTAAGCTGGCCATTCTGGCACAACGGCCGTTCTACCGGTATCTAGCAGCAGGGATAACCATTTTGTTTACTGCCCAAACCTTGCTCATCATCGGCGGCGTCATCAAACTGCTGCCGTTAACGGGTGTCACCCTTCCATTTGTAAGTTATGGGGGCAGTTCACTCCTCTTAAGCAGTGTCATGTTAGGCTTGCTGCTTTTTCTATCTGGCACTGTGGCCGAAATTTAAAATAGAATCCAGGTTGTCACGACCCAATTTTTGCAACGAATTCACCCCAGTTTTCACGCATTCATTCTCTCGACTTCTGACTATGCAAAGTGACCAAAACCTCAATCAAATCGTACGTCTTATTTTGATCGCCTTCTTTTTGACAGCGCTTTCGTTAATCTTTTGGAGCGTGCTTCGCGCAGATCATATTTTGTCACGGGATGATAATCCCAGGCAAGTTGAGGCCATTTTACAGATTCAGAGAGGGCAAATTTTAGATAAAAACGGCCGTTTACTAGCTGAAACCATCAATCCTGAAACAGAACAGCAGCGGCATTATCCAGTTGCCACGATTGGGCCCGCAGTAGGGTATTACAATTTCAAATACGGCACAGCGGGCGTTGAAGACAGCCTAAACTCCATATTGCAAGGCGATACTGAAAATCCCTGGGAAACCATATGGCGCAATGCCATTCATGCGCCGCAAAAGGGTCAAAGCGTGCAGACAACCCTGGATGCAGATTTGCAAATCTTGGCAGAAACGCTCATGGCTGATAAAAAAGGAGCGCTCGTTCTCTTCTCACAAACCAACCAAACAGCTGATGTATTAACTTTAGTCAGCCATCCACTTGAGTTTGGCATTTTGAAAAAACAGTAGAAAACGGGATGTACTTGTTGTAGAGTGTTTGTATACAAAGCAAACAAAAAACAAGGACATCCCAAAT
>PDWJ01001528.1_pt1 | contig 29749 bp, 18 predicted proteins | sample 1430881 | NCBI WGS metagenome assembly PDWJ01 (sample SAMN01162460, study PRJNA174530) | Oral metagenome, whole genome shotgun sequencing project. | biome: Marine environment; feature: Marine mammal; material: Swab sample of the gingival sulcus; isolation source: swab sample of gingival sulcus...
TGTTCTTTTTAATACAAATATATTAGGACAAGAAAAACAATTTCATATTTTAATTAAAACCCAAACAGAAAAAGGAAGTTTTGCTAAAGTTGAATTTAGAAATATTACTTTTCTTGCCGATAAAGACGGAGTTTGTGATATTGACTTAAATTATCTTCATCTATCAGATACCATAACTGTTAGTTTATTGGGACATAAGGATTATTCCTTTTCTATGAATAAAGAATTGTTACAGCAAAAAAGTATTGTAATTAATATGTTACCTCAGACTTATAATTTGGAAGAAGTAACCATTAAAGCTAAACAGATATTACCAAGATTTCGGAAAGTTTTAAACCGTTCTCAACGTTATAAATTTAATAGAGAACCTCGAAGCTTAAAATTTACATACAAAAAAAACAACCAAATATTATTAAAGGGACAAACTCAGTACACTTCTGGTCTTTTTAAAGGATTTCAGGTTATTGATACTTCTGTTTTTATTCTTCATCCAGAATTAAAAAGTAAAACTCAAAACATAATTAGAGTTATTTGGTCTATAACAAAAACGACATTGATAAGCAGACGTATCTATCAAGTAGATTATCAAGGGAAAAGAGATAGTACTACTTATTGGAAGTTAAAGGTAAGAGATAAAAAGAAAAAAGTATTAAAAATGACTTTAACCGATGACTTTACAGGTATTGTTCAACTTAATTCTAAAGGATTTATTCAAAATTTCGATATGCAAATGATTACCAATAACGAAACAAGTTCTTCCTATCTGTTAAAAACAAGATATAGCCTAAGAGATAATAATATTTATTCTCAAATTACAGAGGGAGAATTTATTCTAAAAAATAAATCTAATGGTAAATTTGAGAAAATAGAATTTAAGTTTGAATATGTAGATTAAATTAATATTTAACTTGTTATATAATGTCCCAACAAATCTTCCCCGCTTCCGTTACCGAATTTTCAGCCGAAAGCCTGATAGAAAAACGACTAAAGGGGGACTCCTAAGAAACATTTCAAAATATCAATAGCAAAATTTAGAATTAGAACAGAACAATTATAAACTCCAACAGCAGGATTTAAAACTTCTCCGAACCATAAAAATATATTGGCAGATAATTCCAATACAAAAAAAGAAAAAGAGGGTGTACAAAAAGTTTGCAATAAACAGAACACTCCTGCGGAGTTTTTCTTCCGTCTTCGGTCTTCCATTTAATTGCCTAATAACAACGAAACCAAAACAATTTATGGTGGTTTTGCCCCTGTTATATTTTAACTGCCAAAATATTTATTGTAAAAAAAATATTTCCGTCCGATTTTTTGGGACGGAAGAAAATTACTTTCGCACCGTAATTAAAAATGTGCACAAAAAATAATTACAATAAAATTTTATTTATAAACAATTAAAAATTATTTTTGACATGAAAAATTTTGAACAATTTGGCGTACAAGAATTAAACGCCGTAGAAATGAGAGAAATTAATGGCGGTGGTTTAGGAAAACTTTTAAAGAAAATAGGAAATGCTATTGCAGATGCTGCAGAATGGGTTGCTTTTAAGCACCCTTTTTTATTTTAAATTACAAATATTTATTTTATGTTTCGTTTCTTTCATTTTTTGATATGCCTTGTTCTTTTTAATACAAATATATTAGGACAAGAAAAACAATTTCATATTTTAATCAATAAAGAATTATTACAACAAAAAAGTATTGTAATTAATATGTTACCCAAAATTTATGATTTGGAAGAAGTAACTGTTAAAGCTAAAAAAGCAGTACCCATATTTCGGAAAGTTTTAAAAAAGTTTCAATTTATTCCATTTAATAGAGAACCCAAAAGCTTAAAATTTACATACAAGAGAAATAACCAATTATTATTAAAGGGGGAAACTCAATACACATCTGGTCTTTTTAAAGGATTTCAAATTATCGATACTTCTGTGTTTGCTTTTCAACCCAAATTTAAAAAAAGCACTAAAGTAATGATGCAGATTATTTGGTCTGTTACCCGTATGACATTGTTTAAAAGATCTATCAATCAAGCATATTATCAAGGAAAAAAAGATAGTATTACTTATTGGAAATTAAAAGTAAAGGATAAAAAGAAAAAAGTAGTAAAAATGACTTTAACCGATGATTTTACTGGTCTTGTTGGGCTTAACTCAATGGGGATTATTAAAAGTTTCGATATGCAAATGGTTACCAATAACGAAACAAGTTCTTCTTATATGCTAAAGACAAAATATAGAGCAAAAGAAAATAATATCTTTCCTTTTGTTACCGAAGGAGAATTTATCGTTAAAAATAAATCTAATAGCAAATTTGAAAAAATAGAATTTAAGTTTGAATATATAGATTAAGATAATATTTAAATTTTCTTTATGTCTCAACAAATTTTCCCCGCATCCATAACCGAATTTTCAGCCGGAAGCCTGATAGAAAAACGACTAAAGAGGTATTTCTAAGAAACATTTCAAAATACCAATAGCAAAATTTAGAATTAGAACAGAACAATTATAAATTCCAATAGTAGGATTTAAAACTTCAAAAAAATATTTTAAAACTTCTCCAAACCATAAAAATATATTGGCCGATAACTCCAATACAAAAAAAAGAGGGAGTACAAAAAGTTTGCAATAAACAGAACACTCCTACGGAGTTTTTCTTCCGTCTTCGGTCTTCCATCTAATTGTCACATTATCAAATTACCTAATTACCCCATTAGCTTTTTGGGGCTTTTCTCCCTGTCGATAACTTTTTTTTACCTCTTGTTTTGTAGCTAATAGGGGAATTTCTATATTTGTGAAAATCAAAATTTCTATGACGACAAAATACTCAGAAGACTCCATAAAAACCTTAGATTGGAAGGAACATATCCGCCGCCGTCCCGGAATGTATATCGGGAAACTGGGCGATGGTTCTTCACATGATGATGGAATTTATATCCTGGTAAAAGAGGTTATCGACAACTCTATCGACGAGTTTGCAATGGGTGTGGGAACATCTATTGAGGTTACCATTGAGGATAGAACTGTTACTGTTCGCGATTATGGTCGTGGTATTCCATTGGGGAAAGTGATTGACGTAGCCTCGAAAATGAATACCGGAGCAAAATACGATTCTGCTGTGTTTAAAAAATCGGTGGGTTTAAATGGTGTTGGTATTAAGGCAGTTAATGCTTTATCCGATAGATTTAAGATTGAATCGTTTCGCGATGGTCAGGTAAAAAGTGCTGTTTTTTCCCGCGGAGATTTAATTGAAGATACCGAAATAGCTTCTACCGATGAAGCCAACGGTGTAAAAATTACATTCCATCCCGATACCAACGAAAACATATTTTCGAAATACCGGTTTATTACAGCGTATATCGAAACCATGCTCAAAAATTATGTGTATCTGAATGCCGGATTGTCCATTCATTTTAATGGTCAGCGCTTTTTCTCTAAAAACGGTCTGCTTGATTTGTTAAATGAAAATATCAGTACCGAACCGTTGTACGATACCATTCATATGGTGGGCGAAGATATTGAAATTGCCCTAACCCACGGGCGACAATACGGCGAAGAGTACTACTCGTTTGTAAACGGACAGCACACTACACAGGGAGGAACGCACTTAGCCGCATTCCGCGAAGCGGTGGCAAAAACAGTCCGCGATTTCTACAAAAAAGATTTCGATTTATCCGATATCAGAACATCTATTATTGCAGCAATCAGCATAAAAGTTCAGGAGCCGGTTTTTGAATCGCAAACCAAAACCAAGTTGGGCTCGAAAGATATTGCTCAGGGAGGTCCTTCGGTGCGTAATTTTATTATGGATTTTGTAACCTCTAATCTGGATAACTATCTGCATAAAAATCCTGAAGTTGCAGAAATTCTGTTGAAGAAAATATTGGAGTCGGAGAAGGAGCGAAAAGCCATATCGGGAATAAAGAAAATAGCCCGAGAGCGTGCCAAAAAAGCGAGTCTGCACAATAAAAAACTACGTGACTGCCGAATTCATTTCAATACCAAACACGAAGAAAAATCCGATACTTCTATATTTATTACCGAGGGAGATTCGGCAAGCGGTTCCATTACCAAATCGCGAAATGTAAATACGCAGGCGGTTTTTAGTTTAAAAGGGAAACCGTTAAATAGCTACGGTTTAACCAAAAAAATTGTTTACGAAAACGAAGAATTTAACCTGCTGCAGGCGGCTTTAAATATTGAAGAAGGTATGGAAGGACTGCGTTACAACAATGTAATTATCGCTACCGATGCCGATGTGGACGGGATGCACATACGCTTGTTGCTGATTACTTTCTTCCTGCAATTTTTCCCCGATTTGGTACGTGGCGGACATTTGTATATTCTGCAAACGCCATTATTTAGAGTACGAAATAAAAAACAAACCATCTATTGCTATTCGGAAGAAGAACGGGAAAAGGCCATAAAGAAGTTGGGCGTAAAACCCGAAATTACCCGATTTAAAGGTTTGGGAGAGATTTCACCCGACGAGTTTTCTCATTTTATCGGGAAAGATATTCGCCTTGACCCGGTATTGATGAAAAAAGAAGATTCGGTGGCAGGTATGTTGGCTTTTTATATGGGCAAAAATACTGCCGATCGACAGGAGTTTATTATTGATAATTTGCATGTAGAACGCGACGAAGTATAAAATTGTCGAAAGACAATTTTTAATTAGTAATTAGCAATTAATAATTAGTAATAATCTGCTATTACTAAATTGTTAATTGCCCATTGTTAATTGCTAATTATTCATTACTAATTGTTAATTGTAAAAAAGTATGGAAAATCCGGAGTTAGAAAACGAATTGCACGAAGAAAAAAACGAAGCAATGCGTAACGTAACTTACCTTTCGGGAATGTATAAAGATTGGTTTCTTGATTATGCCTCATATGTAATATTGGAGCGTGCTGTGCCTTATGTAAACGATGGTTTAAAGCCGGTGCAACGCCGAATATTGCACGCAATGAAACAATTAGATGATGGCAGATACAATAAAGTTGCCAATATCATCGGGCATACCATGCAGTATCATCCTCACGGTGACGCTTCTATTGGCGACGCGTTGGTGCAGTTGGGTCAAAAAGATTTGCTGATTGATATGCAGGGAAACTGGGGGAATATTCTTACCGGTGATTCGGCTGCTGCACCTCGTTATATCGAAGCCCGATTGTCGAAATTTGCATTGGAAGTTCTTTTCAATCCTAAAACCACCAATTGGAAACAGTCGTACGATGGACGTAACAAAGAACCCATTACGCTGCCGGTGAAATTTCCATTGCTGTTGGCTCAAGGTGTAGAGGGAATTGCTGTTGGTCTGGCATCGAAAATATTACCGCATAATTTTAACGAGCTGTTAGATGCTTGTGTTTCTTACTTAAAAAATGAGCCTTTTGAACTGTATCCCGATTTTCCCACCGCCGGAATGGTGGAGGTAAGCCGCTATAACGATGGTTTGCGGGGCGGAGCAGTTAAAGTGCGTGCCAAAATAGAAAAAGTCGATAACAAAACTCTGAAAATAACCGAAATTCCTTTCGGAAAAACCACCTCATCGGTAATCGATTCTATAATAAAAGCCAATGATAAGGGCAAAATCAAAATTAAAAAGATTGATGATAACACCGCCGCTGATGTGGAGATATTAATTCATTTGGCAAACGGTATATCATCGGATAAAACCATTGATGCCCTTTATGCTTTTACCGATTGCGAAATTTCCATATCGCCTAATGCGTGTATTATTGAAGATGATAAGCCTAAATTTATCGGCGTTTCCGAAATTCTTCGTCGTTCGGCAGACAATACAGTGGCTCTGCTGAAATTAGAGTTGGAAATTCGCAAACAGGAATTAGAAGAGGCTTGGCATTATGCTTCGCTGGAACGTATTTTTATTGAAAACAGAATTTACCGCGATATTGAGGAGTGCGAAACCTGGGAGGCTGTTATTTCTACCATTGATGAGGGATTAAAACCGCACACCAAACATTTGATGCGTGCTGTTACCGAAGAAGATATTGTGCGGCTGACCGAAATTAAAATCAAACGGATATCGAAATACGATATTGATAAAGCCAAAAATTATATTCAATCTATAGAAGACGAAATTGAGGAGATAAAAGTGCATATCGAGCACATTATTCCTTTTACTATTCGCTATTTTGAGGCAATAAAAAAGAAATACGGAAAAGGTCGGGAACGAAAAACAGAAATCCGCAATTTCGAGAATATTGTTGCCACAAAAGTGGTGGTTGCCAACGAAAAACTGTATATCAACCGCGAAGAGGGATTTATGGGTACAGGTCTGAAAAAAGACGAATATGTTTGTGAATGTTCTGATATTGATGATGTTATTGTTTTCCGAAAAGACGGCACCTATTTTGTGACCAAAGTATCGGAGAAATCGTTTATCGGGAAAAATATTTTACACCTTGCTGTTTTCCGTAAAAACGACAAACGCACCATTTATAATGTGGCATATCGCGATGGAAGAGCAGGAGTTGCTTATGTGAAACGATTCTCGGTTACCAGTATCACCCGCGATAAAGAGTACGATTTAACCAAAGGAACTAAAGGTTCCCGTGTATTATATTTTTCAGCCAATGCTAATGGCGAAGCCGAAACCATCCGCGTGGTGCTTCGTCCGAAACCCCGATTGAAGAAGTTGAATTTCACTTTCGATTTTGCCGATTTAATTGTAAAAGGACGGGGTTCTATGGGAAATATCCTTACACGAAACGATGTACATAAAATTACTCTAAAGCAAGAAGGTGTTTCTACCCTTGGCGGAAGAAAAATTTGGTTCGATAGCGATGTTTTACGTTTGAATACCGACCAAAGAGGCGACTTCTTGGGAGAGTTTCATGGTGGCGATAAAATATTGGTGGTGACCAACGAGAATAATTTCTACTGTTCTGGTTTCGATTTAAGTAATCACTTTGTGGATAACATTAAGTTGATAGAAAAATTTGACGACAGTAAAGTGTGGACTGCTATATTTTTCGATGTCGAGAAGGATTATCCTTACCTAAAACGTTTTACTTTTGAAGATAGCAATAAAGAGGTAAGTTTCTTAGGCGATAATCCGGAAAATAAACTGCTGGCACTATCATGTGAGAAATATCCGCAATTTGAAGTGGTATTCGGCGGTAAAAATAAAGACCGCCCTGCCGATATTATCGATGCAGAGGATTTTATTGCTGTAAAATCGTACCGGGCAAGAGGAAAACGTTTATCCACCTACGAAATAGGTCGGGTTAATGAGTTAGAACCGTTACAAAAAGAAGAACCTGAGACCGAAATGGTCGATGTAGAAAAAAATGTCCCTGTAGATGATGATAAACAGATGAATTTAGAATTGTAGTCATGCAGTTGTTTTTAGTGGGATATATGGCGAGTGGTAAATCCACTTTTGGGAAGCTGTTGGCTCAGAAAAAAGGCTGTAATTTTATCGATTTAGATGATTTCTTGGTGGAGCAGGAGGGACTAACCGTAGCCGAAATATTTCAACGTTTTGGCGAAGAAGAGTTCCGCAGAAGAGAACGGAAGGCTTTAGAAAAAGTTGCAGAAATAGACAATGTAATTGTTGCTACAGGCGGCGGAACGCCCTGCTTTTTCGATAATATGGAGCTGATGAACCGTATGGGAACAACCGTTTACCTGCAGGCTTCTGCCCAATGGCTGGCAGAAAGTATTATGCTGCATCCCGGCGACCGTCCGTTGGTAAAAGGTTTAACGCTGAATGAACTGATTGAGTTTGTAAAAAAACACCTGCCTCCCCGCATTCCTTTTTATCAAAAAGCTAAAAAAGTGGTAAATGTGGAACTGGTTACGGAAGATAATATAGCAGAGGTCTTTGGGGAGTTGTAACTCTGTTCTGTTTTTTTGAGGTAATTGATAAGGACGAGAGTTCTATTTTATAAAAGAGACACATTTTTGAGGAATGTCCTCTCTGGATGAAATCATTATATTTGTGAAAAATAGGTAAATAACAACGAAATGACACACTCAAAAAAAATGGAAATAGAATTAGTAAAAGATGTAAGTGCAGTCAAGCTGAAAAATAAAGTTGAAAAGAGAATTAATGAGTTGACGGCATCCAATTATGATGTACTTTATATCTCTTTTTCAACAAACTTTTGGCGGGTACCAATTTGTTATATTACCAAAAGGCTACGTAATTAAAATTTGTATGTAATGCATTAATCCTATTTGTATTACGATTAAAAATAGTAATGAATAATTCAGGGTAATTCTAATGATTAAATATTAATTTTTTATAAAAAAAAGAGCTGATTGGAAGGACGGGATTGACCTAAAAGGTTCAATGATCCGCCGCAATCAGCTCTTATGTTTTTTTGTTTGATCTGTACAGTCTCTGATTGTTTACTTTACGTGGCTGCCTTTAATTGGTTTTGATTTGTTGGGTAGTATCAAATTCAGCACCACGCCAACTACCGAAGCTAATCCAATTCCTGCCAGCGAGAAATTTCCCTGCGATATGTGGGCTCCGCCGATTCCTACGGTTAGTACAATAGATATAATCACTTGATTTCTGGTTTTATTAAAATCGGTTTTTGCCTCGATAAGTGTTTTTATTCCCACGCTGGCTATCATTCCGAAAAGTAATAACATAATGCCGCCCAAAACAGCCTGAGGAATGGTTTTAAGGAAAGCGCTAACTTTGCCAATCAGTGAAAATACCAACGCCGTTACTGCCGCAATACGCAGCACGCGTGGGTCGATAACTTTTGTTAATGCAATAGCTCCGGTAACCTCAGAATAAGTAGTGTTTGGCGGTCCTCCGAAGAATCCTGCAAAGGCGGTGGCAACACCATCTCCTAAAATGGTACGGTGTAATCCGGGTTTCTTTACATATTTTTTATTGGCAACACCGCCAATGGCATACATATCGCCAACGTGCTCAATAATAGGAGCTGCTGCTACGGGAATCATATAAATAATGGCACTCCAATTCAATTCCGGACGGACAAAATCGGGCAATGCAAACCATGCAGCTTCTTTAATAGGCGTAAAATCAACTACACCCATAATTATAGATAGAATATATCCCACCACAATAGCAGAAAAGATAGGAATTAATTTGAGCATACCTTTGCCCAGAACCACAACTACAACTGCGGTTAAAAGAGCTACAATGGATATTGTCCAATTGGTTTGTGCCATTTTTACTGCTTCATCGGCAAGCGATAATCCAATCAACATAATTACGGGCCCTACCACAATAGAGGGAAATATACGCTCAATAATCCTCAATCCCCAAATTTTGATGATTGCGGAAACAATACCGTAAACCAGTCCTACTGCAATTAATCCGGATAATGTGCCGGGCAGTCCATACAGTTTTGTCGCTGCCTGAATGGGTGCAATAAATGCAAAACTGCTGCCTAAAAAAACAGGAACCATACCTTTTGTGATTAAATGAAAAATCAAGGTGCCGATTCCTGCTGTAAATAATGCAACTGCCGGGTCGATGCCGACTAATAAGGGGACTAATACCGTTGCTCCAAAGGCAACAAATAAAAATTGAACTCCCAATAACATCCTTTTGGTGGGATTTTGCAGATGGGCGTTCATCTTTTCGTGTGATGAGCTCATAAAATGGTTTTTTAATGAATTAATAAATTTGGACAAAGATATAACAGTCCATAATTTTTACAAAATATAATTAAGCAGAGTACAGTGCAAAATCATATCTTGAGATTATCTATTTAAATTTCTTTTTTTTCCTTATCCCCAAACTGCGTTCCAATTGCTGCATCTCTTGTGAAGTAAGATTACGCCATTTTCCCGATTTGAGTTGATTTAAATGAATATTCATAATGCGAATTCGGTGCAGGCTCACCACTCTGTAGTTTAAATACTCGCACATTCGGCGGATTTGGCGGTTTAATCCCTGTGTTAAGATAATTCTAAAAGTGCGTACACCTATTTTTTCCACTTTGCATTTTTGGGTAACAGTTCCCAAAATAGGAATACCATTACGCATTTTTTCTAAAAATTTGTCGTTCACCACACGGTTTACCCTTACAATATACTCTTTCTCGTGATTATTTTCGGCACGCAGTATTTTGTTCACAATATCACCGTCGTTGGTTAAAAGAATTAATCCTGTTGATGCTTTATCTAAACGCCCGATTGGAAATATCCGCTGCGGATAATTTAAGAAATCAATAATATTATCTTTATCTTTTAAATCAGTGGTGCTGGTAATGCCGGCAGGTTTATTTAACGCAATATAAACAGGTTTCGGCTTCGGTTTTAAAGGTTTGTTGTCAACAGTAACTTTATCTCCAGAACCGACACGATTGCCCTTTTGAGCAATTACGCCGTTTATCTTTATCCGCTTATCATCAATCCATTTGTCGGCCTCGCGACGGGAACAAATTCCCGTGCTGCTGATAAATTTATTGATATTTATTGTTTCTTCGTTCATAGGTGCAAAGGTAGGTAATTTCAATCAACAATTTGGAAATTTTTGTTTGACCTCTATTGTCTCACTTTGGAATTGCTGCAATAATTTTATTGGTTGATCAGGGGTTGAAAAAAAGTTAGTATCTTTGCAGCTCCACAAAAAAATAGAAAATTATGACACAAAATACAGCCGGAACAAGTATTGCCTCATTGGGTGAATTTGGATTGATAAAGCATTTAACCAATAAAATCAAATTAAAAAACAGTAGCTCGGAGGTCGGTGTCGGCGACGATGCAGCTGTATTAAACTACGAAAACAAAAAAGTAGTGGTAACCACCGATTTATTGGTAGAGGGAATTCATTTTGATTTAATGTACACCCCTTTAAAGCATTTGGGATACAAAAGCATAGCTGTAAATGTGTCTGATGTGTATGCCATGAATGCCTGCCCTAAACAGGTTACTGTTTCCATCGCCATATCGAAGCGGTTTTCGCTGGAGACTGTAGAGGAAATTTATGAAGGGATTCAACTGGCATGCGAAAATTATAATGTTGATTTAGTTGGCGGCGATACCACCTCTTCGCTTACCGGATTATGTATCTCTGTTACAGCCATCGGTGAAGGCGAAGCCGAAAAACTTGCCTACCGAAACGGAGCTAAAGTAAACGATTTAATCTGCGTTACCGGAAATTTAGGTGCCGCTTATGCCGGCTTGCAGCTATTGGAGCGCGAAAAGCGGGTTTTTGCAGGAAATCCTGAAATTCAGCCTGACTTATCGGGGCACGACTATATTTTAGAACGTCAGCTAAAGCCCGAAGCCCGAAAAGATATTTTTGAACGTCTGCAGGAAGCCGGTATTGTTCCTACATCTATGATTGATATATCAGACGGATTATCTTCTGAATTGATGCATATCTGTGATAAGTCGGAAAAAGGCTGTCAGATTTACGAAGAGCGTATTCCTATTGATTACGAAACCCATAAAATGGCAGAAGAACTGAATATGAATTATTTGACTTTTGCCCTGAATGGAGGTGAAGATTACGAACTGCTGTTTACCGTTCCGCTGGATCAACACGAAGCAGTTGAAAAGATAGAAGACGTTACCGTAATTGGTCATATTACCGAAGCATCGAAAGGATTATATTTGGTAACCCGCGACGGCAATGAAATTGCATTGCAGGCTCAAGGGTGGAATCCGCTGAAAGAGGAGGAGTAATCAGCAATTATTTTAATGCGATAATTCGTTAATGCAGCAGTGTGCAAATTAAAAGAAAGGCCAAAATCGGAAGTTCGAAGTGGGCTAAAGGCTAAAAGCCGAATAGAGGAAATTCAATTAGCTAATTACATTATCTTCTTCTAAATTCGGAACAAACAACTGCCGCAGCAACTGCAACATTTAGCGATTCAGAAGTTGCTTGGCCCGCAGGATAGTTGGGGATAAACAGTCGGTGCGATACCTGACGGGCAATAGCATCGGAAACCCCTTTTCCCTCGTTGCCCATTACAATAAACCCCTTGTTCTGTAATTGCGATTGATAAATGTTTTCACCGTCTAAAAAAGTACCGTAAACAGGAAAATCAGAGTGTTGATATTCCTCAATCAGCGGCAGAAGCGGTGTATAAATAATATTTACACGGGCAATGGCTCCCATGGTGGCTTGTATTACTTTTGGGTTGTAAACATCAACTGTATTGGGTGAACAAAAAATCTGCGAAATACCAAACCAATCGGCAATGCGAATAATTGTACCTAAGTTTCCGGGATCCTGAACATCGTCGAGCAGAAGTGATAAACTGTTTTTTACAGTTTCCGGCGATATGCGGGTGTTGGGTATTTTAAAAACAGCAATTACCTGAGGAGGAGTTTTTAAACAGCTGATCTTTTTTATCTGTGCAGGGCTGTCGGTTATTTCCAAATCAACATTATTATTAGATATAGCACTTCTCCATTCAGGAGTATGGATTAAAAAAGCGGCATGCATACCTGCATCTAACAGATCGGTAACCAGTTTTTCGCCTTCCGCAACAAATAGTTGGTGTTTATCGCGGAATTTCTTCTTCTGCAGACTAACAATTAATTTAATTTGATTTTTCGACAGCATGGTGTTCCATATTGTTTACTGCAAAGGTATAAATTAACAATAAAGAATACAAAGATTTTCCTGTTTCCATCTTTCAACTTCCATCTCATAATCAATTTAATTATACATATTTCGTGAAAGTTAGTTATATTTGTCATTTAAATAAAAAAGATCGTATTTGAACTCTTTAAAATCCCATATTGTAAAAAGAAATTATATCGGCTTGCTGCTGGTTGCCATTTTTATTGCTTCATGTTCTCCAACTAAATATGTGGGGAAAGACCAGTATTTGTTAAATAGAGTGGTTGTGAAAAGTGACAATAAGGATGTTTCGGCAGGTGAGTTGCAAAAGAGCATTAAGCAGAAAGCTAACCTGCGGATACTCGGTTTTTGGCGTTTTCATCTGGGCTTATATAATCTTTCGGGACGAAACGAAAAGAAAGGGTTTAATAAATGGTTGCGGCGCATTGGTGAAGAACCGGTAATTTACGAGACTTATCAAACCAAGCGTTCTATTTCGCAGTTGAAATTGTATCTGCGCCAGCGTGGATATTATAATGCTGAGGTGAGCGATACGGTGATTTACCGTAAAAAGAAGGCAAAAGTAATTTACAAAGTGGTTACCAAGGAGCCTTATCGATATCGAAAAATATATGACAATATTTCAGAATTACCTCACAGTTATCTTTCTCATAACCAAAGGGAGAATGAGATTCCTGATAGTTCTGTAATACGACAATACGTGGTGCAGGATTCGCTAAATTCATTAATCATAAAAAATGCAAAGGTAGATACCGATGTGCTTGGCAAGGAGCGTGTTCGTATTTTGAAATTATTAAAAAACAAAGGTTATTTTAATTTTTCGCAGGAGTATGTACATTTTATGATGGACAGCACTCACAATAATCATCAAATGGATGTTTTTACAGGATTAAATAAACCTAAAAATCCCGATGCATTGCGAAAATATAAAATAAACAGCTTAAAAGTGATAACCGATTTCAATCCTAAATTGGCTATGGTAAATGATTCGGTGTATGCCTCGGCAAAAGATTCGATTATTTATAATAAAGTAAAATTCTATTACCATAAGAAATTAAGGATTAAACCATCGGTAATTTTAGCATCGCTGATGTTAAAGCAGGGAAGTCTGTATAGTCTGCGTAATGTGGAGCAGACTTATAACCGGCTGCAGTCGCTTAATCAGTTTAAATTTATAAATATTAAATTTGAACCCGAAACGGCAGTAGATTCAGCAGGAATTGGTGCCTTAAATTGTGTAATTCAGTTAACACCCTATACCCGACAATCTTATTCTGTTGAGTTAGAAGGTACTAATTCATCGGGGAATATCGGATTTGCGGGAAATTTGAATTATCAGAATAAGAATTTATTTAAAGGAGCTGAGATTTTAGATGTGCAGTTTTCTACTTCCACAGAGACAGTGCAGTCCAAGAATCAAGCAAAATTCGATGCCCGGGAGCACGGTATCAGTACTACATTACGATTACCAAAATTTTTATTACCCTTTTTAAATGCCGATAAATTCAGGCGGAAATATAATCCGAAAACGGTAATGTCGGCATCGTTTAATTATCAGCGTCGACCCGATTACACAAGAACCATTGCCGAGGCAAGTTTTGGTTACTCCTGGCGGTCGTCAAAATATGTAAGTCATCAGTTTAAACTATTGGAACTGAATTTTGTTGATGTAAAAGATATTAATTCTGAATTTTTGGATGATATTAATAATTTATATATCCAGAATTCTTTTATCGATCACGTGATTTCTACCAGTAGGTATTCTCTTTTGTACAGTAATAAAGGGAAGAATACTCAGCGTAATCACAATTTTATGCGTTTTAATATTGAAGTTGCGGGAAACACCCTGCATGCGTTTGATAAGTTGACGGGTGCAGAAAAGAATATTTCCTATATTGGCGATCAAAAAAAAGAAACAAAATATTACGATTTTCTGGGTATTCGCTATGCTCAATATGTGAAAAGTGATTTAGAATATCGATTTTATCATTATATCAATAGAGCAAATACGATGGTTTATCGTCTTTTTTGCGGGATTGGTTATCCTTATGGTAATATGGACGTTCTGCCATTTGAGAAAAGTTATTTTTCCGGAGGTGCTAATGGTATACGGGCATGGCAGGTGCGTTCGCTAGGTCCTGGTTCCTATTCTGATTCTTCGGTAGTATATCCTAATAATACGGGTGATATTAAACTGGAAGCTAATGTTGAATACCGTTTTAAGTTGTTCTGGACTCTTGAAGGTGCTTTGTTTATCGATGCCGGAAATATCTGGTCTATTTCGAAAAACGATAACCGTGAGGGAGCAGAATTCAGATTCAATAAATTTTATAATCAAATTGCAGTAGGTACGGGATTTGGTACCCGTGTAGATCTAAACTTTATCCTTTTTAGAGTAGATTTGGGTTTAAAAGTTCACGATCCGGCTTTGACCGGAAAAGACAGCTGGGTGTTGTTTGATCGTCCGCTGCGTTTTAAGCATTTTACGTTTAATATTGGTATTGGATATCCGTTTTAGATTGTCAGCACGTAAAAACCTGTATTTAGTAGTAAATTATAGATCTTTAATTAATATTTGAAGGTTACTGCATTAATCCGTATTATTCATGTCATTAGCTTAATACAGATATAAGGCATATTTATCTGTATATATTTAAGCATAATCCTTTTATGTGTCACGTTAAAATAATGGAGAATAATTCCTTCTAATTAAATCTGTAAAGTACTTATAATTATATAGTTAGAGGTTTAGTTCTTCTTTCCCAAAAATCTCGAAATTCGGGTTAATTTAATTCCAAAGAGAATAAAGAGTGTTTTTATTCCTGCTTATAACTGTATTGCTGTATCAACAAATTGCCGCAGTTAACACATTATCACATTACTTATTTTTATTTAAACGATTGCGTAACTTTATTGGTTAAAATAGAATGATTATTAGATTATTTCTTTATAACTTCGTAGCATCGGAAAAGGATATAGTTTTTAAGATATGAACTATATCGTAAAATAAGAATCTATCAAAATTTAAAAACCATAGTATTATGACACGAGTATTAGATGTGATAAAGCCCGGTGTAGTTACCGGAGATGATGTGCAAAAATTATTTAAAATTGCTAAAGAAGAAGGGTTTGCTATTCCTGCTGTAAATGTGGTAGGAACCAACTCTATAAATGCGGCTTTAGAGGCTGCTAAAGAGATAAATTCTCCTCTTATTATTCAGTTTTCAAACGGAGGTGCTTCATTTTTCTGTGGAAAAGGGGTAATTGCCGAAGGACAGGAAGCTGCTATATTGGGTGCTGTGGCAGGTGCAAAATATGTACACACTGTTGCAGAACACTATGGTATTCCGGTTGTGTTGCATACCGATCATGCCGCTAAAAAATTACTGCCTTGGATTGATGGTTTATTAGATGCCGGAGAAGAATTCTTTGCTCAAACGGGAAAACCTTTGTTTAGTTCACATATGTTAGATTTATCGGAAGAACCATTGGAAGAGAATATCGAAACTTGTGCGAAATATTTAGAGCGTATGAATAAATTAAATATGACGCTTGAAATTGAGTTGGGCTGTACCGGAGGTGAAGAAGATGGCGTGGACAATACCGGAATGGATAATTCTCTGCTTTATACGCAACCCGAAGATGTAGCTTACGCTTATGAAACATTATTGAAGATATCGCCTCGATTCACCATTGCTGCATCGTTTGGAAATGTTCATGGTGTTTACAAGCCGGGAAATGTGGTGCTGACTCCTAAGATTTTAGATAACTCGCAGAGATTTATATCTGAGAAATACGGCGTACCGGCTAAAACTGTTGATTTTGTATTCCACGGAGGTTCGGGTTCTACTTTAGAAGAGATCCGGGAAGCGGTTTCTTATGGTGTAATTAAAATGAATATTGATACCGATACTCAGTGGGCATTTTGGAATGGTATCCGTGGATACGAAAACAAAAATCACGATTATTTGCAGGGACAAATTGGTAACCCTGATGGCGATGATAAACCCAATAAAAAATATTACGACCCTCGTAAATGGTTGCGTGTGGCTGAAGAATCGATGAAAGAACGTTTAAAAGTTGCGTTTAGCGATTTGAATGCTGTTAATCGCAACTAAATAATATTGAGTAGTTAAAATAAGTGCAGCAAATTTATTGAATAAAAAACAATTAATTTAATTAGATAGTTATTGGAGCCATCCGATAACTATCTGTTTTTTTGTCCGTTTGTATAAGTCTGTACTGTAGAGGTACTTTTATTGCTTTATATTCTTTTTTATCTTGCCTTAATATATTCGCAGCCTTTTAAATAACCTCCGGCTGCCTCCAATAAATATCTGCAGATTGATGTGTTTTCTGTCTTTTGAAAATATCTTTTTACGTAAATTATTTTCATCTGATGTTACAAAAGTAAAAAGAGGTCATATTATTGTTTTTGAACTTTGTTTATTGTTTGAATATTAATATAACCAAAGTGTTTTTTTTATTCTATAGATACTTCCCGTAAAGAGATAGGAAAAAAGAAATAACTTTAAAGGTTCGAAAGTTTTCTATGAGATAATAATTAAAATCTTAAGAGTCGAAAATATTTTATTTAAATATGTTGATTGTAGTTGTGGGGTTTTTATGTGATTTCTTGTTTAACATCTAACATATATCTTTATACTGTTGTTGTGATATTTCTGGGTTACAGTGTTTTTTATGTTGTTTTCTTGTTTTTAATATGTTGATATTGTTTGTTTTGAGAGTGTTCTGATTTTGTGATAAAAAATATAGGTTTGTTTGTTTTTTTTATTTAGTTTTTTACATATATTTGAAATGTAAATTTTTTAAATACTAATCAATTAATTTAAGTTACATGAAAAAAATTTTATTATTAATGTTTACAATAACAGGTTTATTGTTTACAACATCTTGTACAGATGAAGGGAGTGATGACGCAATGTTATCAATTTCAGAAAAAAGGATTGAATTTGGAAAAGAAGCTGCAGAAAAATCTATTTCTGTGGATACAGATGCAGAGAAATGGTCTGCTATAGAGTCTGCATCTGATTGGATCAATCTAAAAATTAAAGGTTCTAAATTGGTTATTATGGTTGCAGCGAATGAAACTGTGTACGCTCGAAGAGGAAGAGTGTTAGTTGTTGCCGGCAACACAAATGCCACCATAGAAATTATGCAGGCGGGACTGAAGGGTGAAGCAAATATCAATCCTAATGAAATTATTATTGGAGATACTAAAGGAAATATTTCTGTTGAGGTTGATGCTAATGACAGAAAATGGACTGCAGAGTCGGATGTCGATTGGTTAAAGGTAACAGCAAAGCCACACAAGGGAGAAATGTTACTTACTTACGACCAAAATATGCAGGAAGAAGAACGAGTAGCAGTAATAACAATAGCTGTAGGCAACGATAAGACAATGATTGAAGCAAGACAACTAGGGCGTATGTACTTTTTACTGCCTATTAGAAAATTGTCCACTGCCAGTTACGAGGAAATTCTTGAATTTGAGAAGAAAAGAGGAAACACTTTAGATGAACAAGGGTCTGATAAAGAGGTATTGTCTTTTAAAACTCGAAGTTTAAATATGTTTCCAACCATGGATTATCTTTTCTCAGAACAAGGAAAATTGCGGAAATGTGTACTTCTCCCTAAAAATACCGACACAATGGAGGAAAATCTTGCTGATTTCCAACAATACCTGATTGCAAACGGTTTTAAAGAAGAGTCTCCAAAAGATTACGTCGATGAGAAAAACTCTGTTACTGCAAAAATTGTATTTTTCCAAAGCTTTTTTGGACCTTTGGCACACGTTGAGTTTAAACCTACTCCTAAACAAGATAAAGCTTATCCCACCTTTAAAGAATTCCCTTACGGATTTATTGAATGGGGGGCAAAAAAAGAAGCAATAGATGCTTATATTGCCGAAAAAGGAGGATCTTACAGCGATAAGGATTCTAGAATAGGGGGAACTAATGAAGATGGTGAAGCATATACTGATGATAAACTTTGGTATACCTTTAAAAAAGAAGATGAAGCAAAAACGACAGATCACATATATTACGTAAATCACGATGATCAGGAAAAACCGGGTCTTGTATATAAGGTAGAATTGAAAGAGAAAACAACATTTGCGTTCTATCAGTTTGAAGAAGAATTTTTATTAACAAAAGAATTTAAAGAGCTTTGCAAACAGGAAGGGTTTAAATACAAAGGACTTTGGGATAAAAATTTCCATGTTTTTGACCATAAAGAAAAAAAACTGAGGTTTGCAATTAGACGTGTAAAATTCAGCGATCGTCCTGCTCCTGTATTGCAACTCAATATTTTTGAAAATACCGAAGAAGAGGATGCTGCGTCCTATAAAGTTTTTAATCCTTTTTCGGAAGAATTATTGAATAAGTCAGCAAAATAATTTATAGAATGTATCGGTAAGATAAATAATCAAAACACTCCAAATTAAATATAAATTTAGGAGTGTTTTGGGATTTGTTGTTGCTATATATAAACTTTAATAAAAAAAAATATAAATGAAAAGAAAAGATATTTTATACTTTATCATTCTATGTTTGCTATGGGCTTGTGAGAAAGATAAAGTAGATATGCAACCGTCGGAAAACAGAAATATTGGTATATCGAAATCATCATACACTTCGGATTTAGATGACACCAATATGGTAAAAGGAGTAATTAAAATAAAGTTAAATAGTAGTATAGGTGATAATATTAGCATTATTCCTCAGGGAAATATTGTTCAGTCTAACATAACACCGCTTAATACTCTTCTGAGCAATATTAGAGCAACAGAAATGAAGCGCCTTTTCCCTTATGCCGGAAAGTTTGAGGAAAGAACAAGGCGAGAGGGGCTGCATCTTTGGTATGTTGTGAATTTCGATCCAGAAGTATCGGTAAAAAGTGCTGTTGCAGCCGCCAAACAGGTAAAGGATATTCAAATTGTAGAACAACAGTATAAAATAATACAACCGGAATACAGACTAAAGCAGATAGCCGGCAGTGCTGCGGCAGAAGATATTGCCCTTATGAACGATCCCCTATTAGCTTATCAATGGCACTATAATAATAATGGTGAAATTGGTGGTTCTGTTAAAGGTGCTGACATTAATCTTTTTAAAGCTTGGGACAAAAAAGTTTTTGGAAAACGCAGCGTAATTGTTGATGTCGTTGACGGAGCTATTGATTATAATCATGAGGATCTCAAAGACAATATGTATATAAACGAAGCTGAACAAAAAGGAGAAGCTGGAAAAGATGATGACGGAAATGGATATATTGATGATGTTTACGGTTATAATTTTGTAAATGACGAAGGTAGTTTAATACCTCAAGAGCATGGCACGCACGTTGCAGGAACTGTTGCAGCAAGAAATAATAATGGTATTGGAGTGTGTGGTGTAGCTGGAGGAGATGGAACTGCTGATAGCGGAGTACGATTAATGAGTTCTCAGATATTTGTAGCAGGAAAAGGCGGAAATGCTGAGGCTGCAATAAAATACGGTGCCGATAATGGTGCTGTAATCAGCCAAAATTCTTGGGGATTTCCATATCCGGGTCCAGGAGCGATTCAGGCTTCTTTAAAGGCCGCCATCGACTATTTTATTAAATATGCAGGTTGTGATAATGATGCAAATCAATTGCCGGACTCTCCAATGAAAGGCGGGGTTGTAATATTTGCAGCAGGTAATGATGACAAAGAATTTACAGCAGTTCCGGCTTATTATGAACCGGTAATTGCTGTTACTGCTATGGCTCCAGACTTAAAAAAAACATCTTATTCTACCTATGGCACATGGACAGATATTATGGCTCCGGGAGGCGATGGGGAGACGTTTGACGGAGGAGGTGTTTACAGTACTATTCCCGATGATAGATATGCTTACATTGATGGAACTTCAATGGCATGCCCTCATGTTTCAGGTGTTGCGGCTCTTATTGCCTCTAAATTTGGAGGACAGGGTTTTACCAATGAAGATTTAAAAAAGCGTTTATTAACAGGTTTACGTCCATTTAATATTGATGCAAATAATCCTGAGTATATGGGGAAATTAGGTGTCGGGTATATTGATGCTTATGCTGTATTGGCAGAAGAAAAAGATAATAAAGCGCCGGAAACTCCTAAATTTATAAAAGTAACACCTGATTTTACTGCTTTAAATGTTGAGTGGGAAACAGTTGCAGATGCAAATGATGTAACACCTGTTGCTTATACATTGTATTATTCAACTCGGTCTTTAGATGCAACTAATTTCAAAAATGCCGAACATGTGAAAATAAATGGATTCGGATATAAAGTAGGAATACCTATATCTTATTCTTTAAAAAAACTGCCTTTGAATACGAAATTCTATTTCGCAATAGAGGCCGTTGATCGTTGGGGGGCAATTTCAGGAGCATCTTTCATTGAAGGAAAAACAAAGGAAAACCATGCTCCAATTATTACGCGGGAGAATAATACACCAATAAGACTTAAAGATGACGAAACAGCAACTTTAAAATTAAAAATAAATGACCCTGATGAGGGACAAAAATGGTTTTATTCTATAACAGGATATACAGAAGGGGTTAGATTTGAACGAGAGAACGACGGATTGCTGCTGAAGTTTAGAATAGTAGGTCCTTTGGGAGAGTATGTTTTGAAAATAATTGCAAAAGATATTTTTGGCGCAGTTTCAGAAATTGAAATACCCTTCGAATATTATAAAGATGAACCGCCTGTATTAAGCAAAGAATTCGAAAAGATATACACACCTATTAATAAGGAGTATGCTATTGACTTAAATAAATATTTTACAGATCCTGAGGGACTTAAGATGACTTTTAAGATAAAATCTGCGAGCAGTAATATTGATGCAGCTATTAAAGATAACACACTTTTGATTACTCCTAAAAAATTTGGAGAAGGAGAAATTGAAATTATTGCTGTCGATGCCGGAGGAAAGACTGTAAGTGCAAGTATAGACTTACAAGTTGTAAATGATGATATTGTATATCTTGTTTATCCTATACCAGTAAAGAAAATATTAAATGTTCGTTTGAATAAAGATGTAGATAATGCCAAATTAACAATTCGTACTGTAACAGGGATTTCTGTCTTCGAAAAAGACGTTAATGTAAAAGATAATATTCGTTTAGTTTCGTTGGATTTAAGTGGGCTGTCTGGTGGTACTTATGTTCTGTATGCAGAAGCTAACGGCAAGACATTTGAACAATCATTTATTAAATATTAAAAATAAGAATAATGAAGAAAATATTATTAGTAATGGCAACTCTTATGATTTCTGGAGCAGCCGTTTTTGCACAAGATGGGAATCTCCCCTTTCTGCGTCTTAATGCAGATGCACGTACCGGAGCTATGGGAGATGCTGCAATGGGGGAATCAACAGGAATGTATATTTATACTAATCCTACATCATTTTTGCAGGATACTACTCAAAGAATTTATGGTTCTTACACCTGCGGGATTCTTTCCAAAATAAAAGATGATCAGATTTTATATCATGCAGCATCGGTGGGATACAAGTTAGGTAATCAGGCTCTTATGGTGGGGTTTCGTTCTTTAAATGATTTGGAAGTTCCTAAAGTTAGTGGCTCGGGAATACCGGGGAAAAAGATCAAGCCGTTCGATTATTCGGTAGATTTAACTTATGTTTGTTCTCTAAATGATAAATTTTCAGCTTATATCACCGGAACTTTTATTCAATCTTATATTGGAAAAACAGCTTTTACCGGTGGTGCAAGTGGTGGAGTTTATTATCGAAACCAATTTAAGGATATAGATGTTACTGTTGGAGCCGGATTTTACGATTTAGGAGGTCCTGTAAAATATGGAAAGGGAGAATACGATCAACCTACATCAGTAGGCTTAGGAGGTTCTTTTGGTTTCGGAAAACGTTTAAATTTAGCCTGGACAACTCGCTATTTTGTTCTTCCTTCAAACGCAAAAGATTTTGTTGCAGGAGTAGGTGCAGAATTTAATTTGTATAAAGGAGTTGATATCAGATATGGGTATCATATTCAAGACAAAAGTTATTATACGACAGTTGGTGCCGGTTATAATACAAACAGATTTAACGTTAATATAGCCTATAAAATAGTTAGGGAAGATGGTGTCGACAACTCTCTTTTCTTGGGTTGTTCTGTAAGATTCTAAAAACGATAAAATTAAATAAGAAAGAAGGCTGTTCCAAAAGTTAAAGGAACAGCCTTTTGTTATTTTCAACTGCAGTGTTTGGGAAGATAATTGAGAGAAATGTGATAAATAATTCGGGTTATAAGCGTTTCATAGCATCTTTACCTGCGGTGCTGCCTTTGTATTTATTTCCTGCCGTATTAAAGTAATAGCGGAGTGTAAGCGATACTTTCCGCTTGTCGAAACGATACAGGTTTTTAAATTTTGTGTAAGGCATAACGGTTTCGTAGGCGTTTCTTATTTGGTCGAAAATATCATACACGCTCAATTTTGCCCGCAGTGATTTTTTGAAGAAACTTTTTGATAGGCTGAAATTCATCAGAAATTGATTTTTGTAAAGCTCTCTGATTCCGCTATTGCCTTTGCTTCGGAAACTTGCATCGAGCGATGCCATAAAATTATTTGGTAAATCTATAATATTATAAAGCGAAACCAATACAACAGGTTTGTTAAACTTTTTATCTACGCCGTAATCCGAAAGATTAAACCATTGTTTCTGTATGCCCGTTCTTAATTGGGGTTTGTAAGCTCCAAATTTTGGTGCGATTGTTACCATTGCCGAAAATGCTGAAATATGGTCAAAATTGCGGGGGCGGATAAGGCTGACTTTAGGGTCTTCTTTATAGCGGTAAAACCACATGTCAATTGCATCTTTATTGTAGGTATAGTTAACCGATGCCTGAATTATTTTCCATACTCCCATTAAAGAAATATTGTGTTTGATGGTTGGTTTAAGATAAGGGCTTCCTGTTTGAAGCGTAAAACGATTAGCGTACGTTATATTATTATTTAATTGAGAATAGGAGGGACGTATCACTTTTGAAGTATAAGCCAGTTGATAACGAACATTTCCTATTTTCGAAGAGAATGATGCGTTGGGAAACCATTGATTATAACTGCGGCTTTTGGATTTATCTAATTTATTGTTTATAAAATAGTCATAGGAGGCATTTTCGCATCGTATTCCTATGTTAAATTTTCCTAACTTGGTATTGAACCGGTATTCTGCAAACAAGGCCGTATTTTTTTCTTTAATATTTACCTGTGAAGAAAATTGTTGTATATCGTTATTGATATATTCATCTTCACGTTTGATATTTACATATTCGCTTCCCAATGCTAGTCTTCCTTTCCAAACAGGATACGATAATTGTAATTTTGCCGCCCATAGAGAGTTGTTGGTATTACTGAAACTGTTGATAATTCTATCTTTATATTTCCGGCTGTTCTCTATGTTTTCTCCTTCGGATGTTTGTCCCGAATCTAGATAATCGGCACTGAAATTAACCGCAAGTTTCTTTATTTTTCCCGTATAATATAAGTTGACTTGTGATGACGGGGTGGTTTTGTTATAGTTAGTTTGATAATTATCCCATTTATCGAATAATAAATTATCGGCATATATTTCACTTGTAAAATACCTCGTATCTTTTTTCTCTCTAGGTGAAGTTTTTCTTTTGTATTTAATTCCCGCATAGTGATTTTTATTGAATTCGTAGTTTGCGCCAAATGATGCATTCAATCCATTGCTGCGGTATATGCCGTCGATATAATTTTTTTGATGCCACAAAGTGTCTATGCTTACTGTTTGTAATACATCACCCTTATGGAATGAAGTAACATCAAAATGATAAACACCGGCAAACAAATCAAGACCTTTCTTGCGATAGTTGGCTGTTATATAATTGGTATAATCCTGATCTCTTCCGGCAGAAAAGCTGGAGCGGATATTAAAACTGAAACCATCGCCCCGTTTCCGGATGGTTTTTATTCGGATTACTGCGGGAACTGAAGCATCATAACGGGCACCGGGATTGGAAATAACCTCTATGTTTTGGATGTCTTTAGAATTCAGGTTGTCTAATTCAGAAGCATCTCTAACCATGCGGTGATTGATATATATTGCTGCTTTACCCCGGCCAAATACCTTAAAACTGCCGTTATCGCCGCTAACCAAAGGTATTCGTTTTAATACATCGTTACCGGTTCCCATATGGCTTAATACCGTATTTGCAACCGTAGTCTGTAAGCCGTCTGCTGTCATTTTTGCTATCGGCCGGGATGCTTTCACCGTTACTTCGCGAATGGCAACAGCATCGGGTTTTAAAGTAATTGTCTGCATAGGTATTGCAGCCGCATCTGCAGTTTTGTAACCAATAAAACTTATTCGAAGGAAACCTTTCATTTTTTGAGTATTTTTCAATGAAAAATTTCCTGAATCATTTGTGATAACACCGTCAACAAAGGTAGAATCGGGTAATGAGTAGAACATTACATTGGCAAAAGGAACCGGTTTGCCTTTGGTGTTTTTTACTTTTCCTGTGTAAGTTTGTGCTACTGTAACAAAAGCAGTGCAAATAATTGTGAGTATTAAAGTTAATCTTCTCATAGCTTTTTTTATTAAATTGTTTTTTTAAAATTTCGATATCTCTGTTAAGATGTATTTTCTATTAATCGAAATATATGCCATAAATGTATAGCTCTATTTATGAGAGGATTAGGTTTGTTATAGACTGAAAAGGTGTATGATTATCCAACACCTGTTGTCGGTTTTTCCAACAGCTGAGAGCTGTTTTGGTTATCTTTTTAAAATAACAATTATAAATGGTATTATTTTTTAAGGTCAAAGGAGGGTATCCCAAAAGTGAATAAAACAGAGACCTCACAGGTTTCAAAAACCTGTGAGGTCTGAAAAATGGTATAAATTTATACGTTTTTAGTTTCTTTTCTGTTTATTGAAAACTTTTTGGACACCTTCATTGATTATTCGACTGCCTTCGGGGGCGGGGGACTTTTTTCCGGCTTTGGGGTATAAATATACGACTGCTCCGTAGTCGATGGGTAAACTTAATTTTTAAAGGATATTTGACCCGAAGGGTCATATATTTATAATTGCAGATATACCACAGACAAAACGACCCCGAAGGGTCGTATATTATTAAATTTAAGTGAAATACGTAATATTTTAGGAATATAATGTTTATTCGCTCTATCTGAGAAAAGAGCTTTTTTACGATTTTAATATTTCATACGTTTGACTTGTTCTTTTTTAAGGTTTTATCTGTTTCTTTTTGCAATCAGCAGCAGTCCTGTAAAAGTAAGCAGACCATTGTATATCAACAGCTCAAATCCAACTTTTATGCCGAACCAGTTCATGGCATTATCTTTAAAAACATAACAGATAACGGGCGATAGGATGGCAATTACAGGAACCAGGCTGTCGTTTACTTTTAGTTTGGTGAATAAGCCGAAAGCATATAATCCCAGCAATGGACCGTAGGTATATCCGGCAACGGTGAAAATTGCGGCAATTACCGAATCGTCGTTAATTATTTTAAAAATAAGTATCACTGCCAGCAGAAGTACGGAAAAAAACAGATGGGTTTTTCTTCTTAACCGTTTTATTTGTTGTTCGCTGCGTTCTTTGGCTTTTAAAATATCTACCGTAAACGAAGTGGTTAAAGCTGTAAGTGCTGAATCGGCGCTGGAATAAGCCGCAGCCATTAAACCGATTAGGAAAAACAGGGCTGTGGCAGTACCCAGGTGATTGGCTGCCAATACAGGAAACAGGTCATCGCCGCGCTGTGGAATTGCAATCCCCTCATGCTGAGCAAAAATTAAAAGCAGTGCGCCCAATACTAAAAAGAGCAGATTGGCAGGAATAAAAGCAAATCCATACCAGTACATATTTTTCTTGGCATCTTTTAAACTTCGGCAGCTGAGGTTTTTCTGCATCATATCCTGATCTAAGCCGGTCATTACTATGGTGATAAATGCACCGCTGAAAAACTGCTTAAAGAAATTTTGTTTGGTTGCCCAATCGTCGAATACAAAAGTCCGGGAAAAATCACTTTTTTCAATAACCGAAATTAGTTCCGGTATATCAAGGTTCATTCGCTGCATAATCAGCACGATACTTATAATTACTGCCAGCAGCATAAACAGTGTCTGCAGCGTATCGGTCCATACAATGGTTTTAATGCCGCCTTTAAAGGTGTAAAGCCATATCAGCAGTATGGTAATTACCACCGTAATCCCAAATGGTACGTTCCATGCATTAAAAATAGTGAGCTGCAATACATTTGCCATTAAAAACAGCCGGAAAGCTGCTCCGATGGTTCTCGATATCAGAAAGAATACGGCTCCCGTTTTATAGGATACTTTGCCAAAGCGTTCATCAAGATAGGTGTAGATAGAGGTAAGATTCATACGGTAGTAGAGCGGCAGCAGCAGATTTGCCACCACAATATAGCCGAGCATATATCCGAATACCATCTGCATATAGGTAAAGTCGATGCTTTTTACCCAGCCGGGAACAGAAATAAAGGTTACGCCCGATAGCGAAGCACCTACCATCCCGAATGCAACCACATACCACGGCGATTGTTTATTGCCCACAAAAAAACCGGCATTATCGGCTTTGCGTCCCGTAAAATATCCAATTAGAAGCAGCAGAGCAAAATAGCCTATTACTACACTTAAAACAGTTATCGGCGACATAGTTTTTAATGATAAATTAAGTCGGAAATTCTTTTTTATAACTATAAATGCAGAATCACCGCATTATTTCATTTTTTATTACAAGTTTCGTAAAAAGATATTATTTCTTCGTTCGTATCCGATTGTAGTTGAAGAACCATGTCCCGGATAAACGGCTACATCATCGGGTAGGGGAAGCAGTTTTTGCTGAATTCCTGACATTAATTGTTCGTAGTTCCCGTATGGAAGGTCGGTGCGGCCGATACTTTCTCTAAACAGTACATCTCCGGCAATAACAAACTGCTGCTCTTCGTTATAGAAAACCACATGTCCGGGGGTGTGTCCGGGTATAAGCAAAACTTTCAGTGATGAATTACCAAAAGTAATTATCTCGTTATCTTCAATAAAAGTACCTACTTCAGGCGGACGAACCACTTTTTCTAATCCCAGACGGAAAGCGTAATTGGGAACTTCTGCCAGTAAAAATTCATCATCGCGGTGAGCATGAGTCAGCAGATTGTATTCCTCCTGAATAAACTGATTACCCAAAACATGATCGATATGCAGGTGCGTATTTAGCTGTTTTACCAATTTTATGTTTTTGTAGTTTACAAAATCGATTAGTTTCTGCTTTTCGTCTTTAAAAAATACACCGCAGTCTATAATAACTCCTTCGCTTGTTTCATCGTGGAGTATATAGGTGTTTTCCTGCCAATGATTAAAAACCAGTGTTTCAATAGTAATCATATCTCCGTATTTAGTTTTTTTGATAGTATTAAAGAGTACAAAAGTACATTATTATTATGATTTTGCCAAAGTGCGGTTTGTGGAACTTCCCCAAAAGCTGATATTAAGAACCATTTGAATAATATTAAAGATCGTGTAAAATGAAGCTTGAAATTTGTTACTAAAACACAAAATGCAATGTTCCGCCTTGCAATAGTTGCTGGTGAGTAATAGTTTGTTTATTGTAAACCTTTCCGTTTAAATACAATGCTTTAACAGTGGTGCTTTGGGGCGTTTTATTTTCGGTGCTAATGGTAAATTGCTTTCCATCGGGTAGCTTTATCACTGCTTTTTCGAGCCAAGGAACAGTAATATCATAAATGCCGTTTGCAGGATTTACAGGATACAAGCCCATTGCCGAAAACACCAACCAAGCCGACATTTGACCGCAATCTTCGTTACCGCAAAAGCCATTGGGCGTTAGGTTGTATTGCGTATTAATAATACGATGCACCAACCGGGCGGTTTTTTCGGGTTGTCCTATATAATTATACAAATACGCCACATGATGACTCGGCTCGTTACCGTGTGCATACTGCCCTATCATTCCGGTGCTGAAAATTGGCAAACTGTCGGTAGCCAACGGGTAATAGGTAAACATACTGTCTAACTTTTGGGTAAAACGCTTTTTGCCCATTAAAGCCATTAAGCCCGAAACATTGTGCTGTACCGACCATAAATACTGCCATGCATTGCTTTCGCAATAGGCATTGGTATAGCTTTTGGCTTGAAACGGCGTTACAAAACTGCCCTGCTCGGTTTTAGCTCTAAAAAAGCCGGTTTTTCTATCGTATAAATTTCGCCAGTTGTTACTGCGTTGCAGAAAAGTATTATAATCTGCGGTTTTATGCAATGCCTTTGCAAATTGGGCAATGCACCAATCGTCGAAAGCATACTCCAATGTTTTGGAAACCGACCAGTTTTCGCCGCTTTTATCCCAAGGTACATAGCCCAACTGCTGATATTTATCGATTTGCCGCTCCTTTACCATTGCCGATTGTTTACAAGTCTCGAAAGCCAATTCTGCATTCATGGGAATGCCTTTAAAATAGGCATCTACAATAACAGGAACAGCATGATAACCAATCATCATATTGGTTTCGTTTCCTGCCAACGACCACACGGGCAATCGCCCTGTTTCGTTGTAGTGCATTAAAAACGATTGTATAAAATCGCTCACTTTATGGGGACACAAAATGGTGTATAAAGGGTGCGTTGCCCTATAGGTATCCCACAACGAAAAGGTATCGTAGCGGTCAAAATTGCCGCACTGATGTATCTTTTGGTCAGCACCTTTGCATTTGCCGTCGCTATCCGACAGCAGATTAGGGGTTAAAAAAACATGATACAAATTGGTGTAGAACAATTTTTTCTGCTCTGCTGTTCCCTCTACCTCTATTTTAGAAAGATAACTGCTCCACTTTTGAGCAGCTTGTTGTTTTACTGCCTGAAAATCCCAATGGGAAAGTTCCAATTTTCCATTCTGTTTCGCTCCCTCTATCGACACCGATGAAAGGGCAACTTTTACCAATACCTCTTGGGGTTTGGCAGTGTTAAAAGTGGTTATCAGCTTGGTCTTCTTTCCAGAAACTGTTGCTCCGTTACTTTTTTTACCATTTTTATAAAGCTGATATTTTTTAAAAGGTTTCGAAAAGTTTAAACAAAAATAGACCGTCTGATTTTTTGCCCAACCGGTAGATTTTCGCCACCCC
>PDWJ01001420.1_pt1 | contig 29740 bp, 25 predicted proteins | sample 1430881 | NCBI WGS metagenome assembly PDWJ01 (sample SAMN01162460, study PRJNA174530) | Oral metagenome, whole genome shotgun sequencing project. | biome: Marine environment; feature: Marine mammal; material: Swab sample of the gingival sulcus; isolation source: swab sample of gingival sulcus...
CTCAATTGGAATTATTGGTTTTTCCGAAGAACTCGTAAAACTGATTCCATGGTTATTATTTGTTAAGTTCTCCAAGCGCGTAAACGAACCATACGACTATATCCTTTATGCCTCTGTTGCCGCATTGGGATTCGCTTTTACCGAAAACCTCATCTACTTGGAATCGCCTCAAAACATTGTGATTCGTTTCTTGATGTCTACCACTTCCCACATGTTTGACGCTTCACTCGTCGCTTATAGCATCATCTTAGCGAAGTACAAATACAAAACGCGCAGAGCGAAAATTACCGCTCCAATTATCGGTTTTGCTTTGGCTTGTTTCTCTCATGGATTCTACGACTTTTGGCTGATTAGCTCGTCAACGGTTGGCATGTCGATTGTTACCACCATCTTCTTTCTTTTCACACTTCATATTTGGTTCTATATGATCAATAATGCCACGAACCATTCATCATTTTTCGATAAGAAATTATTGAAGGTGCACGAAAACATGGAGTTTCTAAGTCTTTCCATTTTGGCGATCATTCTATTGCAATATATTTTTCTGAGTATCAAGTATGGCGCGCAGCCCGCGAACATCATGCTTCGTTTCGGAACGACATTCACCGTTGGTTTCTTACTCTACGTTACTTTCATTATGACCAACTTCAGAGCCATTCAAGGTCGGTGGTTCAAGTATTCTTTCCCGTTGAGTCAGCTCATTAATGAATACGTAGGTTTTCCCTTCCCCGGACGGAAATCTTCACAAAATCACATTGGTTTGCACTTGCGGATTTTCGCTCCAAAAAGCAATCGATACATTGGAGACCAACTTCCCGTGAGCGGACATTGCGAACGAAAAATTACGGTAAGCGGTGCTGAGAATTGCTATATTCTTCGACTGAATAAAGGAATTGATTTGGCAGGCTATTATTCAAATGTTGTCATTATCAAACCGAAATCACGCAACGAAGAATTAACAGAAGACAAAATCGAAGTGTACATGCTGTTTATTCCCATGGGAATCAATTTACATGCAGATTCTGTTTCCATCAAGCAGCTTCGCTATACGGGAAAAACGTATTCGCGCGCCATTTAACCCAAAATACTGTTAGTATTCGGCCGATTCATCCAATTCATTGAGGAACTCTTGCAAAGAATTGCACGCATGAATAAATTCTCCCGTTTCATCCCAAAAGTAAATGTGAAAGAGCGTGTCTTCATTCATACTGATAGCATAACCATACTCGCCATTATCAATGAACGGAAACATACCATTTGGCAAAAAATGCTCTCCTGCCAACCACAAAGCCGCATCCAACGTGTATTCTCCGTATTTAATCGACGAAAAATGAACCTCTCCACCTCTAAAAAAGGGTTTGTTCGGTTTCCCTCCATTGGCTGTCAGCATAATTTCTTTGTACAGCTCGGGAAGGTTTAGTTGATGCTCTTGAATGAATGCTTCATACTCATCTTCGCTAAGCGCTTGATGGCTACTTTGAAAATCCAAATCCTTGAAATCAACTGGAGTTTTTCGCTCCTCAACTATTTCGTCACTCCCAAAACGCTCTTCATTTTCAGTTTCATCCGAAAGCGAACCTTCTTCACGTGGTTCTTTTACGTATTTGACGATCAAAAACACCAATATAGCGGTGATCAATAGAATCAAATACATACTGTTTGTCGGTGACATAGAGGTTAACTTTCAATCGTACTTTTGCCGTTTCAGATGAAACGTCGACTTTTTGCTCAAGAATTATTCTTGAATCTTCAGCAATTATCGCTTGTATAATTTCTTCACCACTACTTTCCCGCCCATTGTGATTTTCACCAAATAAACACCGCTCTCAAGTTCAGAAACATCTATTCTTTCACCTTTTGAGAAAGACTGACGGTAAACCACAGCACCTGCATCTGAAATAATTTTGATGTCATCAATTGATAGCTCGTTGGAACTCATTCTTAGCTCAAAACTATTCTCACATGGATTAGGAAAAATGGTCACTTTATTCGAGTTCAGATCCAATTCAGAAAGACTAACTCCTCCCGCATTAGAAGTTTTTACGATTGTTCCAGCTGCACCAACAGCATAACCAACACCTGAAGACGGAAAATGCACTGCAACAAGTCCTTGATTAACCGCAGGACTTTGTGAAAACCAATTTACACCTCCGTCTATCGTTTTTTGAATCTCCGCCGAATTTGAACTACCACCAACAATGTATCCTATGTTGTTCTCTGTGAATTGAACATCCATGTTTCCGTACACTTGAACAGGCGTTTGTTGTGACCAGTTTGCGCCGCCATCTACTGTTTTGAAAATATCTCCGTCCCAACCCACAGCGTAACCGATATCCACGTTGGTAAAGGTTATACTTTGAAGAAATGATGTTGCTGATACTGAAATTTCCGTCCACGTTAAGCCACCATCTGTTGTTTCAAATAGATATCCTCCAGAAAAGCCTCCAGCGGCAAATCCATGATTTGCATCATGAAAATAAAGCGCTTGAATCATGCTCGACACTCCCGTTCCATGAACATTCCAAGAAATTCCACCATCTACCGTTTTTAATAAGGTTCCTTCTGTCCCCATGGTGTAACCAATCAAATCGGTAACAAAGCAAATATCATTAAGGATTCCAGCTTGCGGAAGTGTCAATTCGCTCCAACTCGTGCCATTATCAGAAGAAAAAAGAATGATACTCTCACCTATTTGTGCATTGTGACCAATAACATACGTCCTGTTCTGTGTGAATTCAATGGCTTCTAGAAAATAGTTACACGTGTACGAAGTACTCCAATTCGATCCGCCATCTGTTGTCTTCATAATTTTATACGTTCCAATGGCAAGGCCTTCCATATCATTTCGAAAGCGCACATCAGTCAACTGGTTCGAAATTCCAGAATTCTGTTCATTCCACTGGGCAGTCACAACTTGAGATAGGAGTATTCCGAGTAATAGTGTAAAAATTTTCATACAGTTGTTTTAGGGTTGTTTCCCTAGGTAAACAAACAAGTAGGTAGAAATGTTACTTTTTTTAATTGATTGTACTTCGAATTCCGCACAAAACACGCCCACTTATCGCTGGATGTTCTATGCTTTTCAAGGTCTTACGGCAGCATACACTCCTTTTCAATAGCGCACAAAAAAGCCCTTTGCAAAGCAAAGGGCTCTCTCCTACCACATCTAAACTAAACTTGACGTCTAGCTTAATGACAAACAATTCACTAAACTCTGCTAAAAGATGTTTGTCATTACAAATGTATGGGTATTTCCTAGACTAACCTGACAAAATCCGTACGATTCGATGAATGGTTCTCTTTTTCCGTTCAACTACATGAAGTGATTCGCAACCTACTACTTTTCAGAGCAGTACGAACAGTAAACCCGTATCCACCTGAGTATAAGCAAGAAAGGAAACTCCCTAAAAAACAAATTGGCTGTACATATTTGCACAGCCAACTTGTTAGACATTACTCGATTTATTACAACCGAAAACTTAGGCGTTTACTCGAGCATTGACTTCCATCCAGCCTCCGCCATTCTCACAATCAATGCCTTTCGATTTAAAATATTGCGTCGCCTGACCGCTTCTTCCTCCGCTTAAACAACAAAACAAAATTGGTTGTTTCAACTCGCGAATTTCATCTTCTCTATCTGCAATCTCATTCAACGGAATGTTGATTGATCCTGCCACGTTCCCTCCTGCAAATTCTCCTCGGGTACGAACGTCTACAATTGTATATTCCATGCTTTTCGTTTTTTCTTACAAATTTATAGCATCTGTTTGGTTAGATCTGTCGCAAAAGTTACAGACGAAAAAAATTCAATTTTCTTGTTTACCTTTCCAAAAAATGCACATCTGTAGAAAAACTCGTGTATGACACAGATTTCTCATAAGACAACTCAGCGAGATAATTCGGAGCTTTATTCGTTGTATAAGAAGTGGCCCGATATTAAGCGCTACCTACGATCGTTGGGTTGTAATTCGACAGATGCAGAAGATATTTTCCAAGAGGCATTGGTTATTTTCTCTCGAAAACGTACCGAACCCGATTTCGTTTTGACGGTAGATCCTTTTCACTACGTGAAGAATACCTGCAAGTTTATTTGGTACAACCAAAGTCGAAAAGAATCGAAGCACAGAACGAGTGAATTAACGGAAGCAGTTTCGGACGAATCGGATGATGCATGGTTTGAAAAAGAGCAGCAACTACTTTTAATTGAAAAGGCGCTGCAGCGGCTGGGAGAGAAATGTCAGCAGCTTTTACAACTGTTTTATGGTAAAGGATGGTCGATGACGGCGATCGCGAAAAAAATCGGGCTTAGAAACGACAAGGTGGCCAAGGCACAAAAGTACCGCTGCCTCACCAAAGCGAAGGAAGAAGTGAATAAACTTCAACCCGAATCATTATTTACTTCAAAAGCCTGAGCCATGCAACAACAATTAGAAACAACACGAATCATCGATCGATATCTAGCTGGAGAGCTTTCGGAGGCAGACAGAATCGCATTTGAACAGAAACTATCCACGAGTGAAAAGCTTCAAAAAGAACTTCAACTCCAGCAACTTGTGCAAGAAGCCGCTATTCGCGCTTCATTCCGGACGGATGTACAAAAAGCAGCACGCCGATACCGACTCAATCGCATCATTAAATGGGGAGCGGCAGGATTAGGGATCATTGCCGTTGCATTTGTGTCCACCCTTTGGATTACATCGAGCAAAAAACAAATGAATACCGAAACCGAAGCTCCTGTAATCGCTACTTCCCTTATGGAACAACTCGGTGAGGAATCGAATTTTGCTTCATTGCCCATTCAGTATTTTTCAGTTCCAAAAGAAGGTGATGTGTTCCTATCAGATCAAAGTGTATTGGTATCCATTCCGCAACACGCATTCTTACTCAAAGACAAACGCTATTCGGGAGAAGCCATTGTTCAATTTCAGGAAGCGCTTCAAGCTAATGAAATTGTGAAAGCAGGGCTTAACACCCGAACAGGCGATGAATTACTGGAGACTCAAGGGATGTTCTTCATTAATGCTTTCACACCAGAAGGAGAAAAATTGGAAATCAATCCAAAAGTAGGTGTATATGTTCAAGTTCCTGTAGATGAACACAAGGAAGGCATGCAATTATGGGATTACGTTGAGCTGAAAAACGGAAAAGGCGATTGGCAGAATCCGCGAGGACTTTCAAAGATTCCTGTTCCTGTAGATATGAGTGAGCTTGATTTCTACCCCGAAGGCTACGAAAATGAATTGGATAAACTCAAGTGGAATCAGCGAAAGAAACAACGTGACAGTTTATACTTGAGTTTTGAAAACTATTGTAATTCTACTCAAAGTCAGAATACTTCAAGAGAACCCATTACAAAAACGGATGAAAATTCAGAATCCGAAGCTGCCCCAGTTTCTACCCTATCGATTAACTCCTCAGTTGTTGTGCGATTTCCCGAGGTTGATGCCACTTTTCCTGGTGGGATATCGGCAATGGGAGAGTTCATCAACAAAACGTATCGATATCCAGAAGAAGCTAGAGAAAAAGGCATTAGTGGACGTGTTTACGTAAGTTTTGAGGTGGATGAGTACGGCCTCATTTCGAATGAACGCATAGAGAAATCTGTTCACCAACTACTCGACAAAGAAGCATTACGAATTATCAATGCAATGCCAAGATGGACGCCAGCACAAAACAGCAAACGCGCCGTTCGCACGCGTGTACGCCTACCCATCAATTTTACTTTAACAGATGTCCCGTCGAATTCAGAGGGAGCAGTTGGCTTTAATTTGATGATAGGACCTGCTCCAAAAAAACGAAAACCTATCCCTCCCTTCACCCCAGCCGAATCGCTTCCTCAAGATGAAGCCCAAGAAGAAGGCAGAACAGAAATGGCGGCAGACAGCGTTTCAGACACGCCTTGTAACTATCCTCGTATTTCACCTTCTAAGGTATTGGCGTTCTGGAACCCAAAATTTAACAATACTAATTTGGCAACACGCGAATTCGAGCGACGCATGATGGCCATCCACAAAACGTGCAACGACGCTGTATTGAAACAATATACATCACACCTTTCGAAACCGATTTCAGAAATAGACCGTGTAGTAGTGAGCATGGGCTATTCTGACTTCGGTTCGTTTGCGAAAGAACAAGTAGGAGTTGTCAATCCAAACAACCCACACATGAAAAACCTGCAGGCATTCTACGAAAAGGGTGTTTCATCTTTGAAGAAACGTGCTGAAAGTGATCAGAACTGGGAAGAAGAATTGCGAAATCAATGGGACAAGCATTTAACGAAATTACGTTTGAATCATTGCGTTGCAAATCAGCAAAATAAAGCAAAGAATGCACAAGAAGAAATTGCCTACAATCAGCGGAGAACGGTTCAGAAATTAGGATTAAACAACCAACGAAACATGAAGGCCGTGGCTACCTATCCTCAATTCGGTCGAACCATTGGGTTTACTGCAAGAAGAACTGGTGGCTATAACTGTGATCGCCGTGTAAGAAGAACGATTAGCTACGAAACAGCTGTTCGATCGATCCAACAAGCTGAATTCGCTCAAAATCGGAAAGTCGAGCGCATAAAAGTAGAAGCGAGTGTAAAAAACGGAACGGAAACGCGTGAAACTTTTTCTATTACAAGCAATGGAAAACAAAGAACTATAGTGTACAATTCATTTTCGTTTGGCGTAGAAGAATCGCAAAAATTCGATCGAATTGTAGCTTACCTCTTCCCGCATCAATTGGAATCGTACCAATTAATGAATGGCGAAAATGGCAATTATGCTACTTCCCTGAACGATGACATGGTCTATGATCTCTGTATCGTCGGTTTTTCTGATGAAGGATATTTCTATTTCCAGAAGCAAACATTCAACGGAGGAAACTTAGGACTTCTCACACTCAACAAAATATCAGAGAAAAAACTGGACGCGAGCATTCTTCAACTCAATGCAAAACGAAACGCAAAAGGAAACTCAATTACGTCCGAATTGGATTGGATAAAAGCAGAAAAGAAACAATTTAGAGAAGTGAAACGTCGCAAAGACATGGATATTTTCCGCGAGCGGATGGCTACAATTATCTACCCTTGCTATTCGGGAACTCCCAATGGAACGGATACGACAAAGGTGAAAAATGAAGAGGAAAATGATTGGTTTAGCATTTAATTAACCTTATTTCCGTTCCACCTATCGAAACGGATACGCTACCACCTTCCCTTTTTTGCTTTTTTGTTATTTTAGTTGAAAACTAACAACATGAAAAAACTGGTGTATACGGGAGCTTTTGCAGCACTTACCTTTGGGTTTGTTGCTTGTTCCGAAGCCGAAGAAGAGTCAACTGATGGCACTGAAGAAATGGAAATAGCCGAGGAGGAGGTATCTGAAGAAACGGCTAAAGAACTCCACAAAACAATCGAGCTACAAGAAGAAGCAGAGCAACTTGATAATGAACTAAGTGAATACATCGAAACACTTTAAACTGAAGCACATGAAATCAATCATTATACTAAGCGCACTGGTCATCTCGTCGGGTGTTTTCGCACAAGAAAGATCAGAAACTGTGAAAACGGAAAGAGAAATCAAGCAGACGCAAACGCAACTAAAAGACAAAGGCCAAGAAGCAAAAATGGAAGCCAAGGACAAGGCTGCTCAAGCGAAAGAAAAGGCCGTAATCCAGAAAGATAAAGCGAACGGGAAGAAAGAAGAGGCAAAGGATCAATCGAATAACGGAAATGGTTACGGTAAAGATAAAGGTGACATGACAGGACGTGAATTTGGTCAGAGTCGTGCTGCCGCAGCTAAAGCCAAGGCACAAGAGGTTAAAACCGAAAAAGAAGCGAAAGAAATCATTGAGACTTCCAAGAAGGAAATCAAAGAAACAATTACTTCCATTGATGAAAAAATGGTAGTGGCTCGCCAAAAATTGGAAGAGAAAATGACTTCTGGAGCACTAACGAAAGAAGAGTTTGCGGAAAAGATGAGCGAATTGATGAAATTCGAACAACGTAAGAACACGATTATTATAGGAATGGAATAAGTAGCACATTCATATATAGTAAAAACGCATCAGAAAATCTGATGCGTTTTTTTTATTTGGTAAAACATTAGTTATTTCTTTACGAAACGAATGGTTTCAAATACTCCTGATCTTACATCTTTCAACTTGACTAAATACAAACCTTCAGATATGTGTGATTGATCCATCTTGAATTCATTTGGACCTTCATCAATTGTTTCGATTGACGTATAGACAACTTGTCCTGTACTACTCACAATTTGTACTTCCATCGTTGTATGAACTTTGGATTCCAATTGCAACTTAAAAATTCCATCAGACGGATTTGGGAATAAAGACAGGTCTGAAACCAACACTCCTTCATCGATTCCAATTGAAGCTCCCGAAGGTAACACATTGATCGTAGTTCCTGATGCTTTGACTGTCACAACAATAGTATCACAGAAAGTGCTCGTACAGCCATTAATCGCTTCAGTAATAGTCAGACACAAAGTAAACGTACCCAAGGTTGAGTATGTGTGTGTTGGATATGCCTGCGCACTCGTTGCTCCATCCCCAAAATCCCACAAATAGCTCAGGCCAGACGTTCCTCCCATGCTATTCACAGCATTATTCCAACAATAGTACTGACTCATATTCAGAGAATCCTGCATTAAAGAGAAACTTGCAGAGCAGTTGGCCGGCGGAATAACTCCTGACACCACAACCGTTCCTTGAACGGAATCTGTACACAATGTTGTTGAATCATTCACATAATACGTGTAATTGAACGTTCCGTTTGTCGTGTAGTTATATGTTACCGAAGTACTTGGAAGGACTTGTACTCCAGGTCCATTGCCAGGATTGAAATAACTCGTACTTCCTGCAGTTGAGTTATCCGTTAAAACATACTCGCCAGGAGTTCCTGTTGGAGTCATTATTAAGCCTGCGAAGGCTCCACAATTGACACCACTTACGTAAACGCTACCCGTGATCGTATCCTGACATCCTCCTGTTGAATCTTCAACTATATATGTGTAATAATGCCATCCGTTGGAAGCGTAGTCAATCGCGCTTGTTCCTCCTGGATACAACGTTACAGTTCCTCCTGAATTGGTAGAATAAAATGTTCCTGTCGCGGCGTTCGCCGAATTATCAGTAATCGTGAATTCTCCGACGTTTGTTCCTTGAGTAATAATTAATCCAGCTTGTGTTGTACAAGGCAAAGGATAGCCAGTGACCGTTATAGGAGCAAACAATGTATCTGTACAGCTTCCTGTGGTATCAACAACTAAATACTCGTACCAGTATGTTCCATTTCCAGGATAATTAACGGTAATCGATGTGTTTGGCAATAACTGAATCGCGGACTGACCATTTCCTGGAGTAAAATAACTTATACTAGCTCCTCCTGTCGAATTATCCGTAATGACATAGTCTCCAAGTCCCGCACCTGCTGCAACTGAAACACTCGCCTGAACATTACACGGAGTTGGCAAACCATTCACCACAAAGGTTCCAGTAAGGGTGTCCGTACATCCTGTTGTGGTATTCTCCACGATGTACGTATAAGAATAGCTTCCATTCGCTGCGAATGTCAACAAACCAGAGTATGAACTACTCGGTAATGGATTGATCGAAATCGTCGTTGATTGAGGACTCGCACCAGCACAGTAAAGCGTTCCTTGTTGCACATTTGATGATTGATCGAATACATATACACTTCCGGGAGCATTTGACGTATATGTCAGTCCAGCCTGACATCCTGTAAAGGAGTTGATCACCAAGGTATCAATAATGCTATCCACACAGTTGATCTGATTATTGAATATTCTGTACGAATAGATGTATGTTCCATTTGCTCCAACTGTAGCCGTTGTTGTATTTCCTTGCGTAATAGGATATCCTGGGTAGATTAGAGTATTCGAGGCACTTAAGAAATTGACATGTGCGTAACCAATTCCATTAAAAGTTGGATCTTCAAAAATAATTTCACCAGGTGTACTGGTTGTTGTCCATTGAACAGGATTCATAGGAGGACAAGGCACCCCAGAAACATTGATCAATCCCAGAATACTATCTGTGCAGGCTGTATTCGAATTCTCGGTTGTATACGAGTAACTAAAAACACTATTGGAGCTGAACTCGATTATCGTATTTCCTCCAGGTACAACTGTTGAGGTTTGAGGAATTGCATTAGCACAAAAGAAAGTTCCTGATGTGTAATTTGAGGAAGTATCTGTAAGTGTAACTTGTCCAGGCCCAGGTCCCATTGTCCATTGAATATTGGCCTGACATGGACTTCCTGAAGGATAAGAGTAGACAACTATTGAGTCAGTAATAGTACTTGAACAAACACTATCTGTTACTGTATATGTGTAATGATAGACTCCATTCGAATTAAAAACCATCGCATAGCTTCCTGTGTTCGTAATTGTGGATGGATAAGAACCAATCCCTGGATTTGGCGTAAACGATAATGACCCCGTCCAAGCTCCAGTGATATTTGTTGAATTATCTTGAAAAGAATAATACTGTGGATTTGGATTTAAGTGACTCACCGTCGATCCAGCCTGTAAATAACATGGTGGTGGATAAGCTGTTACACTGACCACACCACTGATTGAATCAGTGCAATTCGAAATTGAATCATAGGTAACATATGTATAAGGATAAGTTCCATTGGCAGGAAATTCAATCGTATCGCTAATCACTCCATTCCATGGCTCAAAAATGACCGTAGAAGGCGTTGCTCCGGGACAATTAAATACTCCCACACTGTTATTTAATGATTGATCCAGTAAGTAAAACGTGCCCGGTGAAAGCCATGTCATTGAAGACGCTGAAAGGTTTGCCTGACAATTCACTACACTATTCATCTCAAACGAAACCAAAATACTGTCATAGCAATTTCCTGCTCCATTGTCCGTATGATACCAAAAAGCATGAGGCCCATTGGAATTTGTAACCATAACGGTTGAATTAGAAGAGTAATTCAAATACTGGTTACCCGTAACTGTGTAATTTGTACTATTGATACCATTGAAATAAATGGCTCCTGTTTCACTGGGATCATCCAATGATGGATCCGTTACAGTAAACTCTCCTGGATTTGACGAAAATGAAATAGCAGGCGGATCAATTAAACAAACTTCTACTGATGTATTAATGGTATCAGAGCAACCTGTAGAAGCATTAGAAACAATGTAAGTTACAGGATGAATTCCAGAAGATGAAAATATGACTGAAGCAGTATCTCCCGGCAAGAAAATTGAAGAAGTAGGCGTTGCCCCAGGTGTTAAAAGCGTGATTGAACTGACATTGTACGAATTGTCAACGAATAATTTCTCACCAGTAACAGCGCCACTTTGAACAAACCAACTTGCTTGACATACTTGAGCGTAAAAATTGCCCGACAAAGTCATTAATGCGGAAAATAAGAGCAATTTAAGATGTGTTTTCATAATAGGATTAATTTAAAAGCGGTTTAAGGTATCCATACTAATAGACAAACGATATCCTAAAAACGTTGCACCTAACGTTGTGACTTCTGAAAAAAATTGAAGAAATAATCACCTCAACAGTTGAGAATCTACCCCATAAAATCCCATGCACTCTGGTATCCTTCTACTGTTTCCACGTATTTCAAAAACTGATCATAAAAGGAATCCATTCCAATAGTGGCACTATCCCCTACTACAATCAGTTTTTCTTTTGCTCGGGTGAGCGCCACATTCATTCGTCGATAATCCTTCAAGAAGCCAATGTTTCCATCTTGGTTGGAACGTACAAGCGAAACAATCACAGTTGGCATTTCTTGCCCTTGAAAACTGTCAATGGTACTTACTTTTATATCCTTAGACAAGATTGACTTTGCTAATTGTACTTGTCCAGCATAAGGAGAAATAAAGCCAATTTCCTTGAGATTCCAGTTATTCGCTTCAATCATTTTTTGAATGATCTCCAACTCGCCTTCGTTTGTTAAGCTTCGTCCATCCTCACCTGCTTTTTCCTCGAAACCTGTTCCTGCCGTATCGTAAAACACAACATGAGCACCTGAATCCTTCTGATTTTCGGGAGTCTGCAACTTCCCATCATAGAAATAGCTGTTCGAAAACTGTGCAATAGATGAGCGCATACGGTATTGTGTATCCAAAAATCGGATGTTCTTGCACTGTTTAAAGGCATGTTCCAAAATGGAAACGGCAAAGCCCATTTGCGTCGCTTTGTCCGAAAGTACTGTCGGTGGCAATTGAAACGGATCACCAGCCAACACCCATTTTTTCGCAAGAGGAAAAACAACCCATGCCAATGGTTCAATTGCTTGACCTGCCTCGTCCATTACGACCACATCAAACTCCGACTCTTTTTGCAAGGCATTTTGAATTCCAATCGGTGTTCCTAGAACAACATCTGCTGTTTCAAAACTCTTCTGCGCCGCATAATCTTGGATGTCACGAATTTCTTTTCGAATTCGCTTCACTTCCTGAATAAGCGCTTTTCGCTGCTCGCGTTCCGCCTTTCCGAAGTTTCGTTTGTACTGATAAGACATGCGTCTCAGTTCCTCAGCACGAATTTTGAGTTTCTTAATGCTTTTGCTTTCCTTCGAATCTTTCAGTTGACCTTCCAAAGTGAATGGAAAAATCTCATCATCCACCTTTGTTGTATTTCCTACTCTGAGAATTTTGGTTTGATAGTGGAGCAATCCCTTCGCGACATTATCCACTGCTGCATTGCTAGGAGCCGTGATCAAAACCCGTTTTCCTTCGTTGATGAGTTGCAACACACCTTCAATAATCGTTGTTGTTTTCCCCGTTCCAGGAGGTCCGTGAAGAATCGTCATTCCTTCGCTTCCCAAGATTCCCTTGACAGCTCCTTGCTGACTTTCATTCAACTTCGTGTTTCGCCATTCGATCGCACGACTTGATTCTTCAATGGAGCCAAAAGGCGCATCGCCATGAATTTGTCCAAACAACTGACTCATTGCTGGAAGTTCATTGATCGATTTCACTGCCGACTTCATGCATTCCGAAGTGTAGTGATCTGGAGCCAATTTTAATCCAACACCTCTATCTTCAATCCAGTCTGGGAAATCGGGAGCGTAAAGGCGCGCCATTCCTTTTTGACCATCGAGCGAAAGTAAAATTCCTTTCACAGCCTCTTCGCCATCCACAAAACACTTAATCGCACTGCTATCCTTGAATGCCGATGTGTCCGTTGCATACGGAAGTTTGAAAGCGATTTCAGGGTAATCTGCATAACCAAAGGATTTTCGCGTCACCGTTATAGGATGAAGTACTACTCCGAGCGATTTCAATTGTTTGAGTCCCTCATTTCCTTCAACACCGTAGCGTTCCTCTTGCTCCTTCATGTCGAGGGAAATGCAATCGAGTAATAATTTTTGATGGGGATGAAGTTCGCTCATTCTGTTGTTTTTGCTGTGCTCTCAAAAAATTGCCAAAGTGAATCATTTGGAACTGGAGCCGTTACTGAAATCCATTCTTTTGTGGTTGGATGCTCAAACGAAAGACTACGTGCGTGTAAGGAGATCGATCCATCCTTGTTCGATCGCTTTGCTCCATATTTCAGATCTCCTTTAATGATGCAACCGATTTCTCCCAATTGACAACGAATCTGATGGTGTCGTCCCGTTTCCAATTTCACTTCTAAGAGATGGTATTTATCGGAAGAAGCAATCCATTTGTAGTTGAGAACGGCCTTTTTCGAGCCATTTACCTCTTTCGAGTGCGCATATGACTTGTTCTGCTTCTCGTTTTTCTTCAGAAAATGCTCCAAGCGACCACTTTTCTCTTTCGGCATCTGTTCTACAATCGCCCAATACACTTTTTCGGGAGTTCCCTTTCGAAATTGCTCATTCAAACGAGACAGTCCTTTACTTGTTCGTGCAAACACCAGAGCTCCCGTTGTTGGACGATCCAAACGATGTACGACCCCACAGAAAACATTTCCAGGCTTGTTGTATTTTTCTTTGAGGTACTGTTTGATCGCATCAGCCATTGGCGCATCGCCCGTTTTATCGCCTTGTACGATATCTCCAGAGCGTTTATTGACAACGATGGTGTGGTTATCGGTGTGGAGGATTCGATTTTCTTGCAGTCCGATTTTCTGATTTTCTGATGGGTTCAACACGATAAAATATTAGCTTTTGAGTCTCTTTCGAAACTTGATGCTCATTTGAATAATTGAGATTAACTCTTCACTTAACGATTCAAAAATACTGTTTTCAAGATATTTAAGGCGACTTGCAATCATTAGTTGTGTCTCCAGTTCATAAGCAGATCCAAGCGCTATCTCAATAAAACGAACAACCTCCTTATTGGAGTTTCGAGAAGTTCCTTCTGCAATATTTGAAGGAATCGAAACTGCTGATCTTCTAATTTGACTTTGTAATCCAAATTTCTCCTCTTTGGGAAAATCATGCGTTGCTTCATAAATACGTATACAAAGGTCTTGACTTTTTCTCCAGATATACAGTTGTTTAAAATTATGCATAATTATGATTGGTAGGTTTTCCTTTTAAGTTAGGAATAATTACCGTTCAAAAAATACTAAAACAAAGGACTTGACTCATTCGAATTCAATAACACCTAATCCTCACATGTCACAAAATCAAACTATCGGAAATCAATAACTCTCCTCCTCATTCGGGAAATCTCCTGACTTCACATCTTCGATGTAGCGATGGAAAGATCCGAGCATTTCTTGGTAAAGATTGTGGTATTTACGTAAGAAACGTGGGTTGAATTCATTGTTGATTCCGAGCATGTCATGAACAACTAATACTTGTCCGTCTACTCCATTTCCTGCTCCAATACCAATAATTGGAATACTGACCGATTTTGCGACTTCGGCAGCCAATTCTGCTGGAATTTTTTCCAATACGATAGCGAAACACCCAATTTCTTCGAGCATTTTTGCGTCTTCTATGAGTTGTTGCGCTTCTTCATCCTCTTTTGCTCGAACAACGTACGTTCCGAATTTGTAGATGGATTGTGGCGTAAGCCCCAAGTGTCCCATTACTGGAATTCCCGCGGAAAGAATACGCGAGATGGATTCTTTTACTTCACGTCCACCTTCGAGTTTGACTGCGTGTCCTCCAGATTCCTTCATGATGCGAATTGCACTTGACAATGCTTCGCGCGAATTTCCCTGATAGGTTCCGAAAGGCAAATCAACCACGACTAATGCACGCTCCACTGCTCTCACAACGGATGATGCGTGATAAATCATTTGATCCAATGTAATCGGAAGTGTCGTTTCGTGTCCAGCCATTACGTTTGAAGCTGAATCTCCAACTAGAATCACGTCAATTCCTGCTGTATCGACGATACGTGCCATTGAAAAATCATACGCAGTGAGCATTGAAATTTTCTCACCTTCATTCTTCATCACTTGTAACACCTTCGTTGTTACCTTCTTAACATTCTTGTGTACTGACATACATCTTGGTTTTCGTCAAAACTACGTAAAAGACGTTAAATAACGTGAGTACAGATTAAGAATCCCGTTAGGCGAAGTACGTACAGAATAAGATGAATCGCTATTCATAAACTGTGAAGTAAGTAGGATTGTATTGACAAAATGAGTTCTCACGAAAAAATCAATCCCCGTTATTCTTTCAATCTGAAAGTTCAAAACCGACAATTTTCAGACGATCACACAAGATTCCTTCCCGAACAGCCATTAAATAACGTTTATTGTGATCTGTTGGAAAATTTTAAGAGAAGTCCGATCTAATTTAGATGACATCCATAACGCACAAATTAAGATCATATGAATGTTTCTCAATCTCTTCCCCAATCGAAACCGAAATCACCTCATGTTTATTGGAAAGTTCTCAAGGCCGCAGTAGATCCGAGCCGACCACTTTTGGCTCAAATCGTGATTACCCAGCGTTGCAATTTATCCTGTGGCTATTGTTACGAATTTGACAAAGTTTCCAAGCCTGTCGATTTCGACTTACTCAAAGCCCGCATTAGAGAATTAAAACGATTGAAGGTTGTATTTGTGACGCTTAATGGTGGTGAACCGTTACTTCATCCGCAAGCCCCAGAACTTGTTCGCTATATCGCGCAGCAAGGAATGATTCCAATGATGAATTCCAATGGTTGGTTGCTTACGCCCGAAAAAATTCAACAATTGAATGACGCTGGACTTTTTGGAATACAAATTAGTTGCGACAGTCTGGAGGATAATGAAATCACACGGAAAAGTCTGCTTAGACTACGTCCGAAGTTGGCCTTGTTGAAAGAACATGCGCAATTCAAAGTGCGAATCAATGGTGTTTTAGGGTCGAGTCCAGGAGAGGAAGTGGTTCAGGTGGCCGAAGAAGTTCTCAATTATGGTTTTGATTTTCAATGTTCCCTCGTTCGCGATGCTTCAGGAAGTGCCATCCAACTGGATCAAGATTCACAGGACGCTTACATGAAAATTCGCAAATTGAAAGGTCGATTGCCAGCTATGTTGCATGATTCTTTCCAAATTCCTCTCATCAAAGGGAACGATGTGAAATGGAAGTGTCGATCTGGCGCCCGTTATTTTCACGTAGACACCGAAGGATTGGTGCATTTGTGTCAACCAAGGACAGGAAACCCAGCAAAACGACTCGAAGATTATACCGTCGAAGACATCAAAGAACAATTTTACACCGAAAAGTCTTGTTCGGCACGATGCCCACACGCCTATGCACACATTGGAAGCCGTTTGGACAAATTTAGAAACCAGAAAAAAAATAGAGCATGATCGATTTAAGTATCATAATACCCGCATACAACGAGGAAAAACGCATTACAGATACCTTGGTATCCATGAGCAATTATCTCCTCAGAAAAGAATACCACTATGAGATTCTTGTCGTAGATGACGGTTCATCCGACAAAACAGTTCGTGTTGTGCAAGCACTTCAGCTTACCGTTCCCAACATTCGAATTTTAGCTCTTGAGCGAAATCAAGGAAAGGGCGCTGCTGTTCGGAAAGGAATGCTTGAGGCAAAAGGTTCCATTCGACTTTTCTCGGATGCTGACGGCGCTACCCCGATCGAAGAGTTGGAAAAAGTGATTCATCCGATCCGCTCTGGAGAGGTTGATATAGCGATTGGCTCACGCTATTTGGAAAATTCAGACGTCCAAAAGAAACAGCCGCGCTATCGTGTTATCTGGAGTCGACTGGTAAACAAAATGGTTCAACGCTTTTTGCTCCCAGGAATTGTTGACCCGCATTGTGGATTCAAAGCATTTACGGCGACATCTGCTGAAGCACTGTTTCAACGTTCATCGATTAATGAATGGTCGTTTGATTTGGAAATTCTAGCAATAGCAAAAAAGATGGGCTTTGACATAAAGGAAATTCCTGTAAAATGGATTCACGATGAGCGCAGTAAAGGTCGAATCAGTCAGCTTCCCACGGAGATAAAAAATGTATATCGAATCAAAAAGCGTCTGTCAAAATGTTATCAACAATAAAATATCCATAAATTTGCAAAAAAAATGTAGTCGAGGACTGGTTGTATCGGAATTAATCCGTAATATTGCACCCCGTTTTGAACGGACGAATAAGAAATTGAGCGACATGGATTTTATTAAAGAACTTGAAAAAGAGATCATTGAGGCAAATAACCTTCCTGATTTTCACAGTGGAGATACAGTAGTTGTATCTTATAAGATTAAAGAGGGTAACAAAGAGCGTATCCAGCAGTTCCAAGGAGTTGTTTTACAACGCAAAGGAAGCGGTCTTACGGAAACGTTCACGATCCGTAAAATGTCTGGAAACGTTGGTGTTGAGCGTATCTTCCCATTGGCTTCTCCATTCATCGACTCAATTAAAGTAACGAAAAGAGGTCACGTTCGTCGTGCACGTATTTTCTACTTCAGAGATCGTACAGGAAAAGCGGCTCGTATCAAAGAGAAAAAGAACTACGCATAGTCGTAAAGTTATCATATTCGAAGTCCCGACTGTTTTTTCAGTCGGGACTTTTTTAGTTTTATGATATGCCAAGAAGAAAACAAGCCAGTTTTACGTTTAAGCGATTGATCGTTATTACGACTGTATTCATCTGTCTCGGCTTTGTTATTTGGTATTTCTTCGGTCGATCTAGTACTTCTCCCGTCAATATTCAACCCCTTCCTGAAGGGTTTCTTTCTCACGGAATTGATATCTCTCATCATCAAGGAGAAATTGATTGGGACGAATTCACCGAAAAAATGGACACCACTATTTCGTTTGTTTACTGTAAAGTGACAGAAGGAAACAGCTTCACAGACCATCGCTGGACTACCAATCAAGCGGCGTTGAAACGCAAAAAAATCAAACATGGAGGTTATCATTTTCTCTCTCCTGATTTATCCGGAAAAACACAAGCAAACTACTTTTTGAAGCATTATGGTACTTCTCAGGGGAATTTACCGCCTGTTTTGGATGCGGAAGTAGAAGCTTTAACCGATGAAATTCTCATTTCGAATATGAAAGAATGGTTGCACGTTGTGGAGCAACGATTGGGTATTCGCCCGATAATTTATACGTCGTATTCTTTGTATCGTGATAAAATGAAAGGCAAATTCCCCAATCATCAATTTTGGATTGCCAGCTATAATCCTGATGAATCGCGTGTTCAAGATCCCGCCATTATTCATTGGCAATATAGCGATCGTGGACAAATCCCCGGAATTAGCGGAGCCGTTGATTTAAACTTTTCAAAAATAGATTACCGCCCCAAATTGGAACAGTTGGAGCGAGTGAATTGAATTACATTCCTTCAATCACGAAGTCTGTACGTCTGTTTTTCGCACGATTTGCAGCGGAAGTATTCGGCACCTTCGGCATCGTTTCTCCATATCCTTGAGCTGTCAAACGAGATGCATCCACTCCGAGAGAGATCAAATAATCACGCACACCATTCGCACGGTCATCTGAAAGCTTCAAGTTTTGCGCATCATCTCCTACGTCATCCGTATGCCCTTGAATGGCAACCGTAATCGAAGTATTTTCGTTCAGGAATCGGGCAAATCCTTTCAGGATAAACTTAGATCTACTGTTCATCAAAGACGAACTTGTGTTGTAGAGAATCTCATTAATCGTATACGCTTCACCCATTTTGAGTTCACGCACATCTAAGTCTTTTCCTCGAATCGCTACATTTTCTGCCACTTCTTCCTTCTTGATCACTTTTGCATCAAAGGCATGACCGTCTTTTTTCACGGTTACCATGACATCGCCAGGCGTATTTTGCTTTACAATGGCCGCGTACTTTCCATCGTTTCCGTTTACCTTCACTTTTGTTACTTCATCAGAACCTTCGTAAAGTACTTCAATCGTCGCGTCCTTCACTCCTTCTCCATTCTCATCTTTCAACTCTCCCTTCAGGATAGCTACTTTTTGCGGACGTGCTTCTTCGTATAATTCGAATGCATAAATATTCCAATCGCCGCGCACCGTTGAAGAGTAGTACGCCAATTCACCATCGATCGAAACAAAAAGCCCCAATTCATCAGCCTTCGTGTTGATTGGATACCCAATATTTTTAGGCTCCGTCCACGTACCGTTTTCTTTACGCGTGTAGAAAATATCTAATCCCCCCACTCCCTTTCGATCTTTCGAACACTCAGACACAAAGTATAAGGTTTCGCTATCCTGGTGCAGGAAGGGACTTTTATCCTTTCCATCCGTATTGATTTCATCAAAAGGGCGTGCTTCACCCCATGTCCCATCCTCTTTTCGCTCCACGATGAAAATATCGTTGTTGCGTGTGTACGGACCATTCACTGTATAATACAAAGTATTTCCATCTGCCGAGAGTGAAGGTTGTGCATCCCATCGGTGTGGATCATTGATTTTATCTCCTAAATTTTTGAGAGGCGTCCACTGGTAATCGTTTCCTCCTTTCCCCGTGCGTTCATACGTTGTGCTGTACAAGTCACAATTCATGTATTTCTGTCCACTTACATCAATTGGATTACAAGCGCAGAGAATCATTTCCTTATTATCAACAGACATTGTAGCCGCACCGTAGCTCGCAAACGAACCATCATTAAACGGATTCGCAACGGGTAATCCTTCTGTAAACGGTCCCGACATTCCTTCGCGCTCTGCGATTGTGAACTCCTCAACGATGTTTGACTGAATGTCTCCCAGATTCTTTCTATCCAATTTTCGCGTAAAGAACATCAATTCGTTATCGGGAGAAATCATTGGAAAGTACTCGTTGTTTTTCGTACTCACGCGTTGTACAATTCTTGGCTCGAAAGGAACCTCTTCACTTAAAATCTTTTGATCGTCCTCATATTTCGCGAGGACTTCATTTACATCAGCTAATTTTTTCGTGAAATCGGACGGATAGCGATCTGTATCTGAATGCTTGTATTTTTTGAATTCCTGGAACCACTTCATTGCGCTCGGCATGTCTTGCTGCGTGTAGTTGATCACTCCTAAATAATAGGAACAATTTGCATGAAAATCGGAGCAAAGATCCAAGGTTGCCAAGAACATTTCCTCCGCCTTTTTGAAACTACGATCTCCTCGTGAAGGATCTGGATAGGTTTCATAATTACTCACACCGCTTGTGTAGGCATACATCGCGTACTCATAATAAGCCGTGGCGTTTTCCTCGTCCATTTCAATGGCCTTTTTGAAATAATCTACTGCTGCTTGAGGACTTTGCGCATTCGCTCCAGCTTCAATTAATTTCATTACTTTCTTTGATGGCGGCATACAGGCTTCGGCTTCTTCCTGAGAAAAAACACTTGTTGCCACTCCAAGAAACACTGTCGTAATGTAGAATATCTTCATCCAGATCTAGCTATTTTGGTTCTTACGGACAGTACGAAAACAAATTCCGTACCTAACTATGTATATCGAAGAACTACGCGAAAAGTTACATTTCATCTAAGCAATCTCAGGAAAAACAATTCCATCTTCTTGTGATGGAAAAACTCCCTAAATTTGAATATCGTCTAGCAACTCTTCATTTCCGTGGAGTTGTGTCGATTTGTCCTTCTTTTCTGTTGACTTTAAAATATGTCCTATTCCAATGTACATGGGAACCGCAACCCAAATGAACATGATGATGGAAATAACGCCCACAACAAGGGTCGAAATGATGTACGCGCCAAGCAAACTAGCATCTATCCCTCGAAATTCGAGAATGAAATAATTCATGGGAAAATACAGTGCAAAGGTGTAGAAATGTGAGAGTGTTCCTACTTCAAATGCTAGTTGAAGGATTCTTCTTTTTGTCAGTTTACTTTCATGACGAGTTTGTCGACGAAAAGCAAAGAATGCCGATGTAAACACAGCAATCATTACTGCCAGGATGAACAAATAATTGAACATATCTATAAACAGAGTCAGTAAGAAGAATGAAACAAGTCCGGCTGCTATCGACGAAAGCAATGCGTAGCGTGTTTCTCGGTTAAGGTTTTCAAAAAATTCCATATCAGTTAATTTGCAAGGTTCGCTGTTGCTTCTTCTATGTGAGGAAATGAAAACTCAAATCCTGAATCCATCAGTTTCTTTGGAGCAACATACATATCATCCAAAATGAGCGATGGTTCAGTATCGATGAAGATCGCTCCAATTTTCAAGGCGAATTCAGGTGTTGGCAATCCGAATGAACGTCCGTTCGCTTTTCGCGTAGCGCGCATGAATTCGGCATTTGTTACCGCGTTGGGGGATGCCATGTTCACACTTCCTTCTAGCTTCGATTTCAAGATGTGATTTATTGCAGCAATAAAATCTTCAATATGAATCCAGCTCATCATTTGCTTTCCTGATCCTTGTCTTCCTCCTAACCAAAACTTCGCCAAACGATTGATTACAGGGAATGCACCATCGTCCTTTCCTAACACAACCGTAGTTCGCAAAGCCACCTGACGCACATCCGAATAGGTGAATGCATAAAACGTATCTTCCCATTCCTGTGAAACATTCGCGATGAAACTATCGGCATACTCCGTACTTTCCTCCGTGTTGGGTTGACCCCCTAAAAACTTATAGATGGAAGCTCCAGATGCATTGATCCATAATTTGGGTTTGTCATGACATAAATCCACGGCTTGCCCAATGACTTGTGTGCTCTCCACTCTACTTTTTAGTATCGCCTTTTTGTTCTCTTCAGTATGACGACAGTTCACAGACTTTCCTGCGAGATTGATGACTGCCTCTGCTCCTTCTAGTTCCGACTGCCATTCACCGAGATTCTTCCCATCCCAGATAACGTATCGTACATTCTTTGGAGCTTCCATCTCTCTTCTCACCAATCCGATTACTTCGTAATCATCTGCGAAAAACTTCGATAAATGCTCACCGATAAATCCGTTTGCTGCTGCTATAATTATTTTCTTCATATCTTTTTTATTCTATCATGGAGACTTGTCCCCAATAAATAAACCCACTAATAACAAATAGTAATATCCATTGTCCGAGTTTCAAATAGTTCTTTGGAAAACGTTTAGAAATTCCAATCCCGATAAGCCACACCACGCCATAGCTTAAAAAGTACAGTGCGATGATCTGGAGTAATTGTTTTTCATTCTCGAAATAATTAGAGAAATTGATCATTGCCAAACCGACTGTCGCGAAGAGCAAGTCAAATGAAATCCAATGCCAACCACTTCGAGCCATTGTCCATTTTTCCCGTTTGAGCAGTTCTCCATCCACTCCTGGTTGCGGCTCAATGATCTTCAATTCGCGATCGCCCATAAATGTATGCACCACGCATGCGAGTAAAGTCAATATGTTCGCTATTAGAATATAAACGCTCATTTATTCCATTTTAAGCTTTGATCAAATCGGTGAAAGCGTCATCTATCGTTGGGAAGGCGTAGGTAAATCCCGATTCTTTCAATCTCTCCGGTTCGATGAATCGACTTTTAAGAATCAATTCCGTTTCTGTTTTAATGATTTTTGCTCCAAACTCAAGCATTCCTTTCGTTGCTGGCAGTCCAAATGGACGATTACATGCTTTCTGCAGTTTCTTCATGAAATCGCGATTTCGCATGGGATTAGGTGAACCAATATTGATTACGCCTGAGATTTCCTCATGTTCCAACACGTGCTCGACCGCTCGGTTAAAATCTTCTATGTGAATCCAACTGATCATTTGATTGCCTTTCCCCTGTTTGCCTCCCAAGAACCAACGCGTTAACTTTTGCATCACCGGAAACGCGCCTCCCTCATTTCCGAGAACAATCGTTGTTCGCAATGCCACTTGTCGAAGAGGAAGATCGTTAAAATCGAAGAAGGATTTCTCCCATTGCTGACAGACATCCACAGAGAAACCCTCCCCGATTTTGTGACTTGATTCTGAATTCGGTTTCTCCAACGAATGCGCGTAAATCGTTGCGCTTGCTGAATTGATCCATACCTTGGGTTTGTTTACACATAATTTGATCGCTTCACCTAAAATACGCGTACTGTCTAATCGACTTTGTAGAATCAAACGCTTGTTTTCGTCGTGATAACGGCAATCCACTGACTTCCCAGCCAAATTGATCAAGGCATGTGCACCATCTAGATGATCCTTCCATTCTCCGAGTGTTTTTCCATCCCATTTGACGTAGGTGATGTTCTTCTTATTCGGTAACAGATTTCGCACTAACGCTATCACTTCATAATTTGTAGAAAAATGATTGCAGAGACTCGCTCCGAGAAATCCATTGGCGGCGGTTATGACGATTTTTTTCATGTTAGAGTGTAAAAACGATTGGGTAAATAAGGATTCTGAAGACAAGCAATGACACTGTGAGCAATGAACTCAATCCGAGTAGTTTTACTCTTCGGATGTGCTCAATCAACATCAACGAAACCACCACGCCTAAAATGACAGGAGCGAGCAACGCTGTTTCCAATCCAAAATAAGACATGGTCGCCAAAACAACCTGAGATCCCCCAAGTGCAAGCGCTCCCAGTAGACTGATAAACGAAATGTGTCCGAGATAGGTGTACAAATCGTGCTGCTTCAGTAATTTGAATACAGCTGTTTGGAAGAGCAATTGCGCTACGAACAAGGTGAATTCGTGTGAAAACTGATTATTTCTCAAATAACCAGACAATGCGGAATTGAAGTAATTTCCAACGAGCCAATAGGTCATCACACCACAAAACACGATAAACATCGCTCTCCAAAAAGGATGAAATTTCGGTGTGCATGAACAGTTGTCCTTGCAAATGGTCGGAGCGATAATCTTTCTGTTGAAACTGATGAATCGGTACAGCACTTGTAGCATCCAGTAAATGGGAAAGAAACGACCAATTGTTCTAACCATTGACCATCTATTCGCCATCACCTTCAACATACTATCAACACCATAGGTAGTGCTTTCACCTTCGGTGACCAATGCTATTTCCGACTTTGCGCGCTCTTCATCGAACGACAAGGACTCAGATGCAATTGCCTTTTGATAGGAAATGCGTGTTTCGTTTTGAATGAATCCGTATTTCACAAACAAGCGTGTGTACCAAACACACAACGGACAATTTTCATCGTATAATAGATATTGTGCTTTCACTTCCATAACTTGTCCTTTTGTTTGTGAGTACTATTTATTCCTATTTAAGCAATCGAATGATGCTTCCAAAGAAGGCGTTCTCTTCCATCTTCATAATTGTTTCTGATGCCTTGTTCATCTTTCCAACCAATCGCTCGATATCCGTAACTGTTTTTACGAAATCTAATGATTGACGATCTGCTTCGTCTACATTTTTTAATCGGTTCAAGTGATGCATCAATGGCTCAATTTCCCTACGTTGACGTTCGCGTGTAATTCGCTTCGCTACTTCCCAAATATCTTTCTCAGCAACGAAAAACTCCTTACGATCGCCTGGTTTTCCTGTTTTGTAAACGAGGTTCCAAACGATCAACTCGCGAATGTTCGTGTTTACTCCTCCTCTGGAAATCTCTAATGTTTCCATGATGTCGTCTGTACTTAGCGCGTGCTCACTTGTTAAAAGCAGGGCATGGATCTGCGCCATTGTCTTGTTTATTCCCCACTGAGAACCAAAATTGCCCCAGAGTTGAATGAATTCCTGTTGTGCTTCTGTAAATTTCATATTTCAAATATATATAAAACTTTCAATAATTATTGAAAGTACTGTAAATTAATTTTCCGCTCGTCACAAAATCACAAAATGATTGAGACAGATTCCGTATTTTGGAAGCTCAAAAAACTACAATATGAAACATCTCTCTGTCATTTGTCTTTTATTTCTTTCCACGTCTATGCTCTTTGCTCAGCGTAAGAAGGACAACAAGGAAGAAAAATCAGGAATTGAGGCCTCCACGGTATCGGGATTATCGTTCCGTTTAGTGGGTCCTGCATTAACATCAGGTCGCATTGCCGATATTGCGGTTGATCCTAGAAATCAAAACGTTTGGTACGTAGCCGCTGCTTCTGGTGGAGTTTGGAAAACAACCAACCACGGAACTACGTTTAGCCCCATTTTTGACAAGCAAGCCTCCTACTCTATTGGCTGCGTTACACTTGCTCCGAGCAATCCGAATACGGTTTGGGTTGGATCAGGAGAAAACAACAATCAACGTTCGGTAGCGTATGGAGATGGTGTTTACAAATCCTTAGATGGTGGAAAGACCTTCAAAAATATGGGCTTAAAAACATCGGAGCACATTGGAAAAATCATCGTGCATCCTACGGATGAGAATACGGTTTGGGTTGCTGCGTACGGTCCAGTTTGGAGCAAAGGTGGAGAACGTGGTGTTTACAAAACAACCGACGGCGGAGAAACATGGAAACGAACGCTCGACATTTCAGAACATACAGGAATTGCAGAAATCGCGATTGATCCCTTCGATCCAAACATTTTATACGCTTCTGCTCATCAACGTAGAAGGCGTGAATGGACATACATTGGTGGAGGACCTGAATCAGGACTGTACAAATCGACAGATGGTGGAGAAACATGGAAGGAAATCAACACAGGACTTCCGGAAGGGAAAATGGGACGAATTGGCATTGCCGTATCTCCAGTTGATCCAAATTATGTATACGCCATCATTGAAGCGAGAGATGACAAAGGTGGCTTCTACCGTTCGACAAACAAAGGTGAAAGCTGGAAAAAGATGTCGGATTACAAGACGAGTGGAAACTACTACCAAGAAATTGTATGTGATTTGACAGATAAGGACAAAGTCTTTTCGATGAACACATGGCTTCACCACACGGAAGATGGAGGTAAAAACTTCAAACGAACAGGAGAATCGAAAAAGCACGTGGACAATCACTGCATGTGGATCAACCCAAATGATCCTAACCACTGGATTGTTGGTTGTGACGGCGGAATTTACGAAACGTTCAATCACGCAACCGATTGGAAATACTACAGCAACTTGCCGATTATTCAGTTTTACAAAGTAGCCACAGACAACGCAGAACCTTTCTACAACATCTACGGAGGAACGCAGGACAATAACTCTATGGGTGGACCATCTGCAACCATCAATAACGCTGGAATTTTGAATTCCGACTGGTTTATCACCAACGGAGGAGATGGATTTGAGTCTGCGATTGATCCGAACAACCCAAACATCGTTTATGCACAAGCTCAGTATGGATGGTTGGTTCGCTACGACAAAACATCAGGAGAAAAAACTCCTATTCAACCAATGCCTGCTGTTGGAGAGCCTGCTTACCGATGGAACTGGGATGCACCCCTTCTCATATCAAAACACGACTCAAAAACGGTCTACTTTGCAGCCAACAAATTATTCAAGAGTACGAATCGTGGTGACGACTGGAAAACAATCTCACCCGATCTTTCGCAACAAATTGATCGCAACACACTTCCTGTCATGGGGCAAGTTTGGTCCATTGACGCGGTGATGAAGAACAAATCCACTACGATTTATGGAAATATCGTTGCCTTGGATGAATCTCCTATAAAACAAGGATTGTTGTATGTTGGAACCGATGACGGATTGATTCAAGTGTCCACAGATGACGGAGGATCATGGACAAAAGTGAGTTCTTTCCCAGGAATTCCAGCGAACACACGCGTTAACATGATTTGCGCAAGTCAGCATGACGAAAATGAAGTATTTGCCATCTTCAACAGTCACCGATCGGGAGATTTTAAGCCTTACGTGATGCGCAGTAGAGACAAAGGAAAGACATGGACATCGATTTCATCCAATCTCCCTGAGCGCGGATCAGCCTTTGCGATTCGACAAGATCACAAAGACCCAAACCTCTTATTTGTTGGTACTGAATTTGGCGCTTACTTCTCAAATGATGCAGGTGAAAACTGGACGAAACTGTCAGGTTTACCGACCATTGCAGTCTACGATTTAGACATTCAGGAACGCGAAAACGATCTCGTTGCCGCTACATTTGGACGCGGATTCTACGTTTTGGACAACTACTCACCACTTCGTTCACTTTCGAAAGAAGTTTTGGATAAAGAAGCACACTTGTTCCCAATCAAAGATGCTTTGTTGTACGTGCCTTCTGCCCCACTCGGGTTGCGCGGAACAGGATCACAAGGAGCCGATCTTTGGCATGCTGAAAATCCAACCTTTGGTGCTGTTTTCACTCTTTATCAGAAAGAAACCGAGACAACATTAGAAAAAAAACGCATCAAAGAGCAAGAGAAAGCCGAAAAAGAAAAGCAAGCTGTTGAGTACCCAACATTCGAGGAACTTAAAGCGGAGAAATTAGAAGATAAAGCCGAATTGATTTGGATTATCCGCAATGCAGAAGGAAAAGAAATCAAGCGATTGACAAGCTCTCCGAAGAAAGGCATTTCACGGACTTCATGGAACTTACGTGCTCAAACAACTTCGCCTATTTCACTCAAAACGCAAAAGCCAGGACGTTATTCAGATCCAGATGATGGATTCTTGGTAACACCCGGAACTTATTCTGTTGAAGTTGTTCAACTCAAAGATGGCGCGCTCGAAACAGTCGCTGCAAAAACAAACTTCCAAGTGAATGAGCTCAACAACCGCACCATCAAAGCGGAAGACGTGAAAGAGTTGGAAGCATTCCGTTTGGAAGTGGCCGAGTTGTCGCGAAGCGTTCAAGGAACCAGCAGATTGATGGGAGAAATGAGCGAAAAGCTGGAATACATCGAGCACGCACTCAAAACATACCCAGGAACAGACATGACGCTTTTGACCGAAGTAGAATCTCTCAAGAACACGTACCACGACTTAAGTGTTGATTTCTGGGGCGATCGCATTCGTTCTTCTCATGAGTTCGAAACCACTCCAAGTATTTCGTCGAGAATTGGAATGGTGAGTTATCAGTTGTATGGAAGCCGAACGGGTGTTACTGCAACACACAAGAAGAACAAGCAAATGGCTGAAGAACAATACGACGCATTCCGTACTGACTTTAACGCCTTTATTGTCCGTGTCAAAGCATTAGAAAAGAAATTAGAAGATGCGAAAATTCCATACATCAAAGGAAAGGACGAAACTTGGAAGGAGGAATAACTTCTTCATTGAAACGAAAAAAATCGGTGCCATGCGGTACCGATTTTTTTTGTGAATATATGTGAGTTAGTTGTTTCAGTCTATTTTCTGGAAGTCACCTTTCTCCGAGATTTGCCATTTCTTTTCAGATATAATGCGACTGTTACTCGCACCCTTTTCTTCCTCAATCACAAGAATTGTATAGTCCTTATTGATTTGAAAACGCGTTAGAATTCCTCCTTCTTCCGTTTCTTTAAAGGAATATAATTTCAAGGAATCAACAACTTCAAAAGCATCGTTTATCGTAAGTAAGAACATTTCAGACTGTCCTGATTCCATAAGCCCAGAGACAAGAATAACTTTAGTTTCTCTCGAAACGGGAAGCTTTAAAAATTTCAAATCAGATAAGTAAGCTTCATCCATGAAAGCTGGAATATCATTACTGCTTAAGAAGTCATTGAGATCAGAAATAAACGAATACGAATATTCAATCGGCAATTTTGCCTCCTCAGAATCATTAAAGAGTTTTTGGTATTCCGGTAAATCAACTAACAGCATTTGCTGTATAACATCTCTTGTTAGATCGTCAAGTAAAAGCTCCCCAAAATCAGAACTATTCTTAACAACATGATTCTCCAATACACCGTCCTCTGTATATTCTAACTTGAGAAAATCTGCTTCAATTAGAAATACTTTCTGATTCCTTGTGTGAAAATAATAAGTCTCATTCTCCAAAAAGATGCCGAAACCTTCTCCCTCCTTTCGGATAGAAGTGTATGGATCTCCACTTTGAACCCCACAAGTAGCGCAAGCTATCAACTCTTGATTCTCACTGATAATAATCCCGTCGTTATATACAACTATTTCTCTTTGTCCAGATTCCCATTCTTGGATATAGACTTTTGTGTTTTCAGCTATCGCTAAAGAGTCTATGACATTACCAGCAATCTCATTTGTCGCCGCGTTGCTCGTCAGTTCATTATCTACCTGACAAGATAACGAGAGCAACCCCAATAACAGAAAGCAATATCTTCCAAAATTATTTAAACTCATTATAATATTGTTCCAAATTAGAAGCATAGTGAGGGTTATGCGTACGCCAATTAGCACCATTATACTTCGAAGCTATCGTCTCCCAATCCTTGTTGATCATCGCTTGTACGAGGCCTGAAGTATTCTCTAAATATCCCAAGAAAAGTTGAAACTGTTGAAGTTCACATTTATTTACTGCCTCTTCAAGTTCTTCAGGACTGTCAAAAGCAACAGCATAATTGAATCCCATCACTTGGAACTTACCCCAAGAACACGATTTAACCG
>PDWJ01001424.1_pt1 | contig 29711 bp, 24 predicted proteins | sample 1430881 | NCBI WGS metagenome assembly PDWJ01 (sample SAMN01162460, study PRJNA174530) | Oral metagenome, whole genome shotgun sequencing project. | biome: Marine environment; feature: Marine mammal; material: Swab sample of the gingival sulcus; isolation source: swab sample of gingival sulcus...
GTGGTGTTCGTGGAACCTGCTGATTCCGGTGGCACGCTTGGCGGTATCTATATTTCTTCTGGTGAGCGGTGGCAGGCCCCGACGGCGCTGAAAGAGTTCACTATGGCACGGGGCGGGTTTGTCTCAGACGGCGCCACGACTGCGATCGCGGTTGACCCACTGACCGGTGATACCGGTGGGTACGGGGTGGCGGTGTGGCGGGAAGGCTGGAGCCACGCCATGACTGATAGGTCGATACTTCATGCCTTCCTTGACAGCAGTCTTTACGGGAAGCAGTTGCAGGGTGATCTGCTGACCTACCTGCTAACGGTAGAGGGCGGTTATTCGGCTCGGGTGTGGAATCTACGCACCGGGGTGATCTACGAAATCCGAGACGAATTCACCATCCCCTACTTTGACGGCGATGAGTTGGTGCTTGAAGGGCAGGCAGAAGGACTGCCCGATGGTGGCACGGCGCGGATCCCATTGTCGGAGTTCGAAACCGGTGAATGCCCCTAACTAGCCACGAGCGGCATGGGATGGCGCTTAGGAGTCACCCCATGCCGTTTCGTAAGCGCCACCAGCGGCTAGCCGGTTTGGAGCCACTCGGTTCGCTCGTGTAAACTTCCTCTTCGTGCTCGTAAGAGCGCCAAGGGGTATGGGGTAATTGGCAGCCCGACTGATTCTGGTTCAGTTAGTCTTGGTTCGAGTCCAGGTACCCCTGCGGACAAGGCTTCGGCCTTGGCCACTCTGGCCCCGTTGTGTAGCGGCCTAGCACGCCGCCCTCTCAAGGCGGTAGCGGGGGTTCGAATCCCCTCGGGGCTACGAGACGGTCCAGTCAGCGAAAGCTGGCTGGACCGTTTTTTATTTGCTTAGGCGTCTTTTTATTTGCTTAGGCGTCGGCGGAGCGGCGCAGCGCCTCACTCAGCTTCTCGGCGGCAGCCATCACGGCATGCGCGTGCAACCGGCCAGGCTGGCGGGTAAGCCGCTCAATCGGGCCAGACACGCTAACGGCCGCAATGATCCGGCCAGTCGGGGCCAGCACCGGCGCAGACACCGAGGCGACCCCCGGCTCGCGTTCGCCCACCGACTGGGCCCAGCCGCGCCGCCGCACCTGCCGCAGCGACGCCGTGCCAAAGGAGGCGGCTTCCAACAGCTTGGGAACCCGATCCGGTTCCTCCCAAGCCAACAGCACCTGGGCGGCCGAACCTGCCTTCATCGACAGCTGCGCCCCGAGCGGGACGGTGTCACGCAGCCCGGAGGGCCGCTCCACGGCAGCGGCGCACACCCGGATGTCGCCCTGACGGCGAAACAGTTGCGAGGACTCGCCGGAAATGTCGCGCAGCCTGGTCAGGATCGGTCCGGCGGTCTGCACCACCGGATCCTCATTGGCTGCCTGCGCCAACTCGACCAGGCGCGGGCCAAGCACGAACCTGCCCTGCAGGTCACGGCCGACGATGCGGTGATGTTCCAGCGCCACGGCCAGCCGATGCGCGGTGGGCCGCGCCAACCCGGTCTCGGCAACCAACCCGGCCAAGCTGAGGGCTCGGCCTTCCAGCGCGCTCAACACGGCGGCAGCCTTGTCCAGCACTCCCACACCACTCGATGATTCGTCCATTCTTCGAGACTACGTGTCCGTAATGCGGACGAGCAAGTTCTGTGCAGTGGGTCGGCTCACTAACCTGCCACAAAGCGAATAAAACATCGCTGCGATGAAAGAAGGCGGGATGGGTAGAACCCTGGCTCAGAAGGTATGGGATGCGCACGTGGTGCGTGCCAGCGAAGGCGAACCCGACCTGCTTTACATAGACCTGCATTTGGTGCATGAGGTCACCAGCCCGCAGGCGTTCGAGGGGCTGCGGCTGGCCGGGCGCCCGGTGCGTCGCCCGGATCTAACGTTGGCCACCGAAGACCACAACACGCCGACGCTGAACATCCTGGCCCCGATCGCAGACCCGGTATCGCGGCTGCAGGTCGACACGCTGCGCGCCAACGCCCGCGAGTTCGGCATCCGGCTGCACTCGCTTGGCGACCGCGACCAGGGCGTCGTCCACATCATCGGCCCCCAGCTCGGCGTCACCCAGCCCGGCATGACCATCGTCTGCGGCGATTCCCATACCTCCACCCACGGAGCCTTCGGGGCGCTAGCCTTCGGCATCGGCACCAGCGAGGTCGAGCACGTGCTGGCGACTCAAACCCTGCCGCAGCATCGCCCCAAGATGATGGCGGTCAACGTCAACGGCCAGCTTGCCGAAGGCGTTACCGCCAAGGACATCGTGTTGGCGCTTATCGCCAAGGTGGGCACCGGCGGCGGCCAGGGCTACGTCGTCGAATACCGCGGCGACGCCATCGAGGCGCTCTCCATGGAAGGGCGCATGACCATCTGCAACATGAGCATCGAATGGGGAGCCAAGGCGGGCATGATCGCCCCCGACCAGACCACCTTCGACTACCTGGCTGGCCGCCCACACGCGCCGACCGGCCAAGATTGGGATGTGGCGGTCGCCTATTGGCGCACGCTGCACACCGACGCCGACGCGGTATTCGATGCAGAGGTGGATATCGACGCCAGCCAGCTCACCCCGTTCGTGACCTGGGGTACCAACCCCGGCCACGGCGTGCCACTGGGCGGCGTCGTGCCAAGCCCGGAGGAGTTCGATTCGCCGGTCGAGCAGGCCACCGCGCAGCGCGCGCTGGAATACATGGATCTGCAGCCCGGCACCAAGCTGCGCGACGTCGCCGTCGACACCGTCTTCCTCGGCTCCTGCACCAACGGCCGGATCGAGGATCTGCGGCTGGCCGCATCCGTCCTCAACGGCCGCAAGATCGCCGACGGGGTGCGCATGCTAGTCGTACCAGGCTCGGCCAGGGTGCGGCTGCAGGCCGAGGAAGAGGGCCTAGACCAGATCTTCCTGGAGTTCGGGGCGGAATGGCGTGCCGCCGGCTGCTCGATGTGCCTGGGTATGAACCCAGACCAGCTCAGCCCGGGGGAGCGCTCGGCCTCCACCTCCAACCGCAACTTCGAGGGCCGCCAAGGCAAGGGCGGGCGAACCCACCTAGTTTCGCCAGCCGTCGCGGCAGCCACCGCCGTGATCGGGCGGCTAAGCTCCCCGGCCGACCTGAAGGGAATCTGACATGGACGCATTCACCAGCCACACCGGGATCGCGGTGCCGCTGCGGCGCTCCAACGTCGACACCGACCAGATCATTCCGGCGGTCTACCTAAAGCGCATCACCCGCACCGGCTTTGAAGACGGCCTGTTCGCCGCCTGGCGCAACGATCCAGACTTCGTGCTCAACCGCGAACCATATAACCGGGGCAGCATCCTGCTGCCTGGCCCGGATTTCGGCACCGGTTCGTCTCGTGAGCATGCGGTCTGGGCGTTGCAAAATTATGGTTTCAAAGTGGTGCTAGGCACGCGCTTTGGCGACATCTTCCGCTCGAACGCTGGCAAGGCCGGGCTGCTTGTTGGGGCGGTGACGCCGGAGGTAATGGAGCAGCTGTGGCAGGCAGCCGAGAGCCAGCCAACCGACGAATTCACCGTCGATCTGGTCACCCGAACGGTCACGGCTGCGGGGTGCCAGTACGAGTTCCAGATCGACGACCACATCCGCCATCGGCTGTTGGAAGGCCTCGACGACATCTCGCTGACGTTGCAGCACAGTGACGACATCGCGAGCTACGAGGCGAAGCGTCCCAGGTACAAGCCCACGACCCTGCCAGTACGTACCCAAGACTGAATCCTGCTAGGTTCACCCTGTGACCAAATCTCGACGACGCGCACCCTGGCAGCTGCCGCTGCGGGAAGTAAACCGGGAAACCGCCCCCTGGGCCTATCACGTAGTAGCCCGATTTGCCCGCCTGTTCATTCCGCTGATGACCAAACGCGTCTGGTCGGGCCGCGAACACATCCCCGCCAGCGGCGGGGCACTCGTGGTCTCAAACCATCTCAGCAACTACGACACGGTCTCGCTGGGGGAGTTCTTGATCTGGTCGGGCCGCTGGCCGAGATTCCTGGGCAAGTCGGACATTTGGAGGGTGCCGGTGCTCAGGTACTTCGCCACCAAGTGTCGCCAGATACCGGTGTACCGCAACACGCCCAACGCGAAGCAGGCACTAGTGCATGCCCAAGAAGCGCTCGCCGCCGGCGACATGGTCGCCATCTATCCCGAGGGCACCATCACCCGTGATCCCGACGAATGGCCGATGACCGCGCGGATGGGTGCTGCCTGGCTGGCGCTGCAGCACGGCATCCCAGTGATTCCGGTGGCCCAGCTGGGAACCTCGGCGGTGTTGGGGGGAACGAAGTTGCGGCTCAACCGGCTGTTTGCCCTGCGGCGCCGTCCGATCCTGACCAAGGCCGCGCCGCCAATGGATTTCTCCAACTACAAGATCGATGGCGAACCAACTAAGCAACAGCTGGAACAAGCCTCCATCGAGATCATGGATCGGCTAACCGAACTCGTCGCCGAGTTGCGCGGTGAACAGCCGCCCCTGGGCCGCTTCGATATGCGAGTCGGCAAACGGGTCCCGCAACTGGCGACATAGGAGCGAGCAGAATGTTCGATGACAACAAAACCCGCGTCGCCCTAGTATTTGGCGGCCAGTCGCCAGAACACGGGGTGTCCTGCCTGACCGCCTCCCGAGTGCTAGCCGCAATTGATCAAGACCGCTTCGACGTGATTGGCGTCGGCATCACTAAGCAAGGCAAGTGGCGTCGGGTCGAACTAGCCGACATTGCCGCCTACCAAATCACCGATGGACACGTGCCGCAGGTGGCGACGAGCGGCCCGGAAGCCGTGTGGCTGCAGGCCGAAACCGGCTGCCAGGTCGCGACTAGGGACGGCTCGCAGCTCACCGATTTCAAAGACGTAGACGTAGTCTTTGTGCTGCTGCACGGGCCATTCGGCGAGGACGGCACGATCCAAGGGCAGTTCGAGATGATGGGGGTCCGCTACGTCGGCTCCGGGGTCGCTGCCAGCGCAATGGCGATGGACAAGCACTACATGCGGATCGCCTTCGAGGCGGCCGGGCTAGCGGTAGCGCCATATGAGGTGATCGCGCCCGAGCAATGGCGCGACAACGCCGACGAGGCGCTAGCCCGCGTGCAACAGCTACAGTTCCCGCTATTCGTGAAACCCTGCCGGGGCGGTTCGTCAATCGGCATCACCCGGGTCGACGACCCCGCCGAGCTGGCAGCCGCGATCGAGCAAGCGCAACGCTACGACCCGAAGGTCATCGTCGAGCAGGGGCTGCTGGGCTGCCGCGAACTTGAATGCGCGGTACTTGCCGATCCAGAACTGCCCGAGGGATGCCGCGCCTCCGACGTGGGCGAGATCAAGGTGCTCGACGGCAGCGGCTTCTACGACTTCGAGGTGAAATACCTGCACCCCGAACAGGCCACCCTAGCTCTGCCCGCCGAACTGACCGAGGCGGAGCGCACCGCGATCCAGCAGGCCGCCCGGCAGGCCTTCCGATCCCTCGGCTGCGAAGGCCTAGCCCGGGTAGATGTATTCCTCGACGCTGCGGGTAAGGTCTGGCTGAACGAGATCAACACCATGCCCGGCTTCACCGAGATCTCGATGTTCCCGAGCCTATGGCAGCACCAAGGACTGGCCTACGCCGACTTAATTACTCGACTCATCGAGCTGGCACTACAGCGCCCGTTGGGGCTGCGGTGAGGTTGGATGAATTCGGGCTGATCGGCCGAATCACAAAGGGGCTGAAGCAAGGCCCGGACGTGGTACTTGGGCCAGGCGATGACGCCGCCGTGCTGCGGCCCGCCGGAGACTTGGCGGTCAGCACCGACCTGCTGGTTGAGGGCGTCCACTTCCGCCGAGACTGGTCCAGCGCCTTCGACGTAGGCCGAAAGATCGTTGCGGTAAACGTCGCCGACATCGAGTCCATGGGGGCCGCGCCCAGTGCGATCGTGATCGGGTTGGCGGTTCCCGCCGAGCTGGATCAGCAATGGGTGCATGAATTCGCGGCCGGGGCCAGGGCGGAATGCGAGCGAGCCGGGGTATCGCTGGTTGGGGGAGACCTCAGTCGGGCCGCGCAGATCGTCGGCTGCGCCACCGCCCACGGCAACCTGGCCGGGCGCGAAGCCGTCACCAGGGCGGGCGCGAGGCCCGGTGACGTCGTGGCGGTCCGCGGGCAGCTGGGGCTGGCTTCAGCTGGCCTGGCCCTGCTGCAGCTTGGTTACCCCGAGGCGCCGCGGGCGCTGGCAGCCCAGCGCTGCCCACAGGTGCCCTACGGTCAGGGGCTGATCGCGGCTAGGGCTGGTGCGAGCGCCATGTGCGACATCTCGGACGGCCTGGTCGCCGATCTGGGGCACATCGCGGCCGCATCGCAGGTGGGCATCGAACTATCAACCCAGCGCCTACCCATCGACCCCGAGATCGAACTGGTGGCAGCTGCGGCCGAGGTCTCGCCGCTGCAATTCGTGCTGGGCGGCGGTGAGGATCACGCCCTGGCTGCGACCTTCGGCGACGCTGCAGCGGTGCCCGCGGGCTGGCGTGTCCTCGGGCGGGTCGTCGAGGGCACCGGAGTGAGCGTCGACTCAGCGCCCTGGCAGGGGAGCGCTGGGTGGAATCATTTCGGCTCCGCCACTGCCCGGAGTGGCGGCTAAGCGTGATCAAGCGCCCAGGCTACGGTAGTGGGCATGGCAAATCGCGGATCTTCCCCGTCGCGAAGCACCAGTAAGAAGCGAACCGCTAGGCCCGCTGGTGCTCGTTCAGGGACCAAACGAAGCAGCACCACCAGGGCGAAGTCGCGCAACCGCAGCGGCGTAAACCCGGTTGTGGCGATGCTGCGCAGCATCGCAAGAGCAATCGGCTCGCTTTTCGGCAGCATCCGGCGGGGCATCGCCAGCGTCGATCCGAAACTATGGCGAGACGGTTTCGGCCTGCTGCTAATTGCAGTCGCCATCGCTTCGGCGGCACCACTGTGGTTTGGGGTAGCCGGGCCGGTAGGCGACGGGGTCCGCATAGCTGTCACCACCGTCGTCGGCTCGCTAGCGACCGCGCTGCCAATCGTGCTCGGCTACTGGGGCTGGCGAATCCTGCGCCACCCCCGCGACGTCGACAACGCCTCCCGCACCTCGCTGGGCTGGCTGCTGATCATCCTTGGCGTCCTGGGGTTGATCAACCTGGCCAAGGGGCTGCCCCGGCCAAACGACATGGCGAACCTCCGCGAGGCTGGCGGCATCATTGGCTTCCTGTCTTCCAGCCTGCTCTCGGACCTGCTGACCGGCTACGTCGCCGTGCCGCTGCTGATTCTGCTAGCGCTGTTCGGCACGCTGCTGGTAATCGGTAAGCCGCTGCACCAGATCATCGCCGGGATAAAGGTCGCTTTCAAAGCGTTGATCGAAAGCGATCAGCCGAGCGAAAGCATCGAGATCGGCGTAGACGTTCCCTACGACACCCCGCTGGTAGCTGAGGCCGAAGAACCGTCGCTGCCCAGCGAACCGATCCCGACGCCCGAGCCCGCGCCGCCTGCCCCGGTCGAAGCGCCAGCCGAGAAACCGCTGCAGCCGCCGCCGCACACCCCGCCACCGCCGCGCAGCGAACAGCTGCAGCTTGGCGGCGACGTGGTCTACCAGTTGCCCGCCACGTCGATGCTGGTTCCTGGCACCAAGCCGAAACAACGCTCGGAATCATCAGACCGGGTAGTACGGCAACTTGCCGAGACCCTGCGCGAATTCGAGGTCGACGCCAAGGTGACCGGCTACACCAGAGGCCCGACGGTCACCCGCTACGAACTGGAACTCGGCAACGGCGTAAAGGTCAACAAGCTCACCGGGCTCACCGACAACATTGCCTACGCCGTCGGCAGCAACGAGATCCGACTGCTCACCCCGATCCCCGGCAAGTCAGCCATCGGCATCGAGATCCCCAACAACGACAAGGAAGTGGTCAGCCTGGGCGACGTGCTGCGCTCGCCCAGCGCACGCAACGATCACCACCCGCTCACGGTCGGCCTGGGCAAGGACGTCGAGGGCGGCTTCGTGTTGGCCAACGTGGCCAAGATGCCGCACCTGCTGGTCGCCGGTGCCACCGGCTCTGGTAAATCGAGCTTCATCAACTCGCTGATCACCTCCATCATGATGCGCGCCACCCCGGACGAGGTGCGGCTGCTGCTGGTCGACCCCAAACGGGTGGAGCTGAACCACTATGAGGGCATTCCGCACCTGGTGACCCCGATCATCACCAACCCGAAGAAGGCCGCAGAGGCCCTTTCTTGGGTGGTACGTGAGATGGACCTTCGCTACGAGGATCTGGCGGCCTTCGGCTTTAGGCACGTCGACGACTTCAACAAGGCCGTCCGGGCCGGGCAAGTGAAACCGCCGGAAGGCTCGCAGCGCGTGCTTGAGCCCTATCCCTACCTGGTGGTGGTCGTCGATGAGCTGGCCGACCTGATGCTGGTCGCACCGCGCGACGTGGAAGAGTCCGTGGTTCGGATCACCCAGCTTGCCCGGGCGGCGGGCATCCATCTGGTGCTGGCCACCCAGCGGCCATCCACCGACGTGGTCACGGGCTTGATCAAGGCCAACGTGCCGTCCCGGCTCGCCTTCGCTACCTCGTCCATGACCGATTCCCGAGTAATCCTGGATCAGCCGGGTGCGGAGAAACTCGTCGGCAGCGGCGACGCCCTCTTCCTGCCGATGGGGGCGGGCAAGCCGATCCGTGTCCAGGGCGCCTGGGTGAACGAGTCCGAGATCCACGAGATCGCGGCCTTCATCACCGCCCAGCTCAAGCCAAACTACCGCGAAGACGTGGCCGCCCCAGCCGCCCAGCAGAAGGTGGTCGACGACATCGGCGACGACCTCGACCTGGTGCTGGACGCCTGTCGACTGGTGGTGGAACTACAGTTGGGCTCAACCTCGATGCTGCAGCGCAAACTGCGCGTCGGCTTCGCCAAGGCCGGCCGGCTAATGGACATCCTGGAATCCCGCGGCGTCGTCGGTCCTTCCGAAGGATCGAAGGCTCGCGAGGTGCTGGTGAAACCAGAAAACCTAGACGAAGCGCTGGCCCGGCTTTCCGAGGGTGCCTAGAAAGCGTACGGTCTAGGCATGACGACTGCGCATCGGGTACACATTTCGACCCTTGGCTGCGCCAGGAACGAAGTGGACTCCGAGGAACTGGCAGCCCGGCTTGCGGCTGCCGGATTCCAACTGGTCGCCGAGCCAGCGGCGGCCCAAACGCTAGTCGTCAACACCTGCGGTTTCATCGAAGCGGCCAAGAAGGACTCCATCGACACGCTGCTCGCAGCAGCCGAGTTCAAGCAGCACAATGCCCAGGCCGTGGTGGCCGTCGGCTGTCTCGCGGAACGATACGGTGCTGAGCTGGCCGACGCGCTGCCGGAGGCCGACGCGGTGCTCGGCTTCGATGACTATCCCGACATCGCCCAGCGGCTACGCGACGTGCTTGCTGGCAGCCCGCCGCCAGCCCGACCGCCCACAGATCGCCGCAAGCTGCTGCCGCTAACGCCAGCGCGGCGTCCCACCGCGTCCCAAGCCGTTTCGGTGCCCGGTCACGGCCAAGGCCCGGCCGCCGGGCCGCGAACCTGGCGCAAGCGGCTCAACAATGCGCCGACTAGCCCACTCAAGATCGCCTCCGGCTGCGACCGCCGTTGCGCCTTTTGCGCGATTCCGACGTTTCGGGGCAGCTTCGTCTCCCGGCCCAGCGCCGACATCGTGGCTGAGGCAGAACTCCTTGCGGCCGACGGGGTGAAAGAGGTGTTGTTGGTCAGCGAGAACTCGTCCAGTTACGGCAAGGACTTGGCCGGGGAGCGGCTGGAGACGCTGTTGCCCAAGCTGGCCGCAGTGCCGGGGCTGGAGTGGATCCGGGTCTCCTACCTGCAGCCCGCCGAGATTCGGCCGAGTCTGCTGGAGGTGATGCTCGGCACCGACAAGGTGGTGCCGTACTTCGATCTCAGCTTCCAGCACGCTTCGCCGACGGTGCTGCGGCGGATGCGTCGCTTCGGCGACCCAGCTTCCTTCCTGGACCTGATCCAGCGCATCCGGGATGCGGCCCCTACCGCTGGGATTCGCAGCAACGTGATCGTCGGCTTCCCCGGCGAGACCGAGGCCGACGTCGAGTTGCTGCGCGAATTCGTGCAGGCCGCCCGCCTCGACGTGCTGGGCGTGTTTGCCTACTCCGATGAAGAGGGCACCGAGGGCTATGAGTTGCCAAATCATGTCGACCCCGAAGAGGTGCTCCGGCGGCACCGGCTGCTGCAGGACGTGGCGCTGGAGGTGTGCGAGCAGCGCGCGGCAGACCGGATCGGCGAGCACACGACGGTGCTGGTAGAGACCTCCGGCGCGCACCCGGCGGGTAGGGCCAGCCACCAGGCACCCGAGACCGACGGCATCACGATCATCGAAGCGCAATCTAAGCTGGATGTGGGAGAGTTGATACCGGCGAGAATCGTCGAGTGCGACGGAATCGATGTGAAGGTGGTACCCACGTGAGTGCAAACAGCACGACTCAGCTGAATCTACCCAACGCCCTGACGATCCTGCGGATCCTGCTGGTGCCCGTCATGGCCGTGGTGTGGTTTCTGCATCCGCACGAGGTGCCATGGCGGATCGCGGTTGCGGTGATCTTCGTAGTCGCCAGCCTGACCGACCTGCTAGACGGTTACATCGCGCGCAAGTACGATCTCATCACCGACTTCGGCGCGCTTTGGGACCCCATCGCGGACAAGCTGCTCACCGGCACCGCATTTGTCGGGCTCAGCCTGCTGGGCGAGTTGCCGTGGTGGATGACCATCGTGATCCTGGTCCGGGAATGGGGCATCACCGCGGTGCGTGCCGCCGTGAAGAAGTACGGCGTAATCTCAGCAAACCGGGGCGGTAAGGCCAAGACGTTGACCCAGACGCTGGCACTTATCTTGTTCCTGCTGTGGCTACCCGAACTGCCCGGCCCAGTGCAGGTAATCGGCTGGGCACTGATGTGGCTCGCGGTCATCCTCACCGTCGTAACCGCGGTGAGCTATCTAACCGCTGCCTGGCGGCTGTGGCGTTCGGGCAAGCAGGCCGAAAAATCGGCAGCTAGCGATGAAGGCCCGGTTGCCGATGATTCCCCGGCAGCCACCGACGACTAGGACTTGGTCGGCTTAACCGGCACCAACTGGACGGTGACGCCGGCCTCGCGCAGCGCAGCAACTTCTGCTGGGGCAGCGTTCTCGTTAGTGACCACCAGATCGACTTCGCCCAGATCGGCGAGCTTGGCGCTGGTGACTCGGCCCAGCTTAGAAGCATCAGCGACCACGATCACTTTCTCAGCGTTTTTCACCAGCGTGTGATTAGTGCGGGCCTCAATCTCGTCGTGGGTGGTGATTCCGCCGCGAACTGACACCCCGTCGGCGCCGACAATCGCGATCTGGACGTTGACCACCTTCAGCGTGGATTCGGTCAATTGGCCAACCGTCTCCAGGCTGTTTGGCCGCAGCACGCCGCCAGCTATTAACACCCGGCTTTGGTTCTGGCGAACGGCTGTCAGGCCCACCGAGACTGAGTTGGTGATGATCGTCAGATCGTCTCTATTTCCCAGCGCGGTGAGCACCTGGGCGGTGGTGCTGCCGCCAGTTAAGCCGATGGTGTGTTTGCCTGGCGGGATCTCGCTGGCGATCGCCTCTCCGATTGCTTGCTTTGCCTGATGATTGCGGTTGTCTCGCAACTCCAGCGGTAGCTCTTGTCGATCATCCCTGGCCAGCGCCCCACCGTGGGTGCGGATGATCAGCCCCTGGGCGGCCAGTTCGGCGACATCGCGGCGAATCGTCGCCTGCGAGGCACCGAGTTCGGCTGCCAGCTCGGACAATGAGGTGTGGCCGTTTTCTCGCAGCAAGGTGAGTAGCCGCACCAGGCGCTGCGAGCGTCGCGGCGAGGAAGCTGAACGTGTCGCCATCATGTCCTCTCGATCGGGCAGATTCTCTACTACAGTAAAGCAGTGCGTGAAGCCGAACTGTGGAACCGATTAAACCAGGTCTTGGGGGATGATTATGCTCCCTCCTGGGCCAGCCACGTAGTGTTGACCGAACTATCGGGGATGACGGTGCAGCAAGCCCTAGTAGCTGGCCGAGATTGCAAGCTGATCTGGCGGGCCGTCTGGCGGCAGCTGGAGCTGCCGGAATCGCTGCGGTAGGGCGTGTCGCAGCCCAATCGAACATGTGTTCGGTATGGTGTTTCTCGTGGACTTGTACACAGGCAAAAGTGGGAACGCAAAAATGTCAGTGCTGGCTCCTACATTGATTGCTGACTGAAGAAACCGGCCCTAGGTCGGAGTGTGAAAGGAATCCCCGATGGCAACTGCTGATCGTGCGAAGGCGTTGGACGCCGCGTTGGCCCAGATCGAGAAGGCGCATGGCAAAGGGTCGGTGATGCGGCTCGGTGCGCAGACTCGGCTGCCAGTAGACGTCATTCCCACCGGCTCGGTTGCGCTGGACGTAGCGCTGGGCATCGGGGGCCTGCCTCGCGGCCGTATCGTGGAGATCTACGGGCCCGAATCCAGCGGTAAAACCACCGTGGCATTACATGCGATCGCCAATGCGCAACGCGACGGTGGTATCTGCGCTTTCATCGACGCCGAGCATGCCTTAGATCCGGAATATGCGAGCAAGCTGGGGGTCGACACCGATGAGCTGCTGGTCTCGCAGCCGGACAACGGCGAACAGGCGTTGGAAATCGCCGACACGCTGGTGCGCTCCGGTGCGCTCGCGCTGGTAGTGATCGACTCAGTGGCGGCACTGACTCCCCGGGCCGAGGTTGAGGGTGAGATGGGCGACTCGCATGTGGGGCTGCAGGCCCGGCTGATGAGCCAGGCGCTGCGCAAGATGACGGGCGCGTTGAAGTCGGCCAACACCACCGCGATCTTTATCAACCAGTTACGCGAAAAGATCGGGGTTATGTTCGGTTCACCCGAGACCACCACGGGCGGTCGGGCACTGAAGTTCTATTCCTCGGTGCGGCTCGATGTGCGTCGGATTGAAACCTTGAAACAAGGCACCGAAATGGTCGGCAACCGTACTCGGGTAAAGGTTGTTAAGAACAAGGTGGCCCCGCCGTTCAAGCAGGCAGAGTTCGACATCATCTACGGCGAAGGTATTTCCCGCGAGGGCAGCCTGCTCGATCTCGGCGTCGCGGCTGGCATCGTGCGCAAGGCCGGGGCCTGGTTTACCTACGAGGCGGATCAGCTCGGCCAAGGCAAGGAAAACGCTCGCGAGTTCCTCAAGCAAAATCCCGATATCGCGCTGGAGATCGAGCAGCGGGTGCGCCGCGACTTGGGCATAGACAAGGACGCCGACAGCGAAGAAGTCCCGGAAGGGGTGGATCCGGTGACGGGTGAGGTCGCGGTTGACTTCTAGCCAGGAAGAGTACGCCCGCGAGATCGCGCTGCGGCTGTTGGAGCGCCGGTCGCTGACCGCGCAACAGCTTCGCGACAAGTTGGCCAACCGCAACGTGCCGACAGCGGTAATTGAGCGGCTGGTAACCAGATTTGGCGAGGTTGGGCTGATTGATGATGCCGACTACGCGCAGCGCTGGGCCCGGACTCGCACCCAAGTTGCCAACTATGGGGCGCGGCGTATCGCCGTGGAGCTTAGGCAGCGTGGGGTCGCTGACGAACACATTGCGGCGGCGCTAGCGGACTTAACCGAGGAGGACGAGCTCGCGGCGGCACGCAAGGTCGCCGCCAAGCGGGTCGCCGCAGCGGGGCGGGGTGGGCCGGACGCCGCAAAACGGCGGCTGGTGGCTGCCCTGCAGCGCCGTGGATTCAACTCCGATGTGGTGTGGCAAGTCGTCGAAGAGCACCTTGGATAACGAAAAGATAACGAAATCTGTTTACTTTGCTGGCCATAGCTCGGTATGGTTCTACTAAGGGTTTAACGGCCCGGATGAACCACATTCCGCCTCGGCGGAAGTAGCTTAGAAATCATGCCCGTGTGGGCGCTGACAACGTCATACTGTTATGCCAGTTTAGCGACTGGCAGGTCTCGTTATTGCTGACTGGTGAGCGTTGGGTGGTGTCCCGAGCCGTCTGAACCCATCGAAGGAGATGTGTCGGATGGACTGGGTTGGCTGGATCGTAGCCGCGGTATTGCTAGTCGTCGTTCTCGCTATGGCGTGGCGGCAACGGCAGGCAGATATCCGGTTCTTGGAAGAGCGGTCGAAGGTCGAGCGGCGGGCTCGCATCGAGGCGAAACGGCTCCGCGAACAGGCCGAAGAAGCAGCCGAAGCGATCCGCAGCGACGCCGAGCGGTTGCTGGAACAGGCCCAGCAGCAGAGCAGGCAAGGCATCGCTGATTTGGATCGTCGGCGCCAAGAACTGGAAGAGTCGATTACCGCCCAGCGGGCAGAAATTCGTAAGAACCGGGCTGCGCAAGAACGGTGGGAAGCCCGATTGCATGAGCGCGAAGACCGGTTGGTTGGCGACTTTGAAGGCCTGCGCGCCAGGGCTGAACGAATCGAACGCCAACGGCTCGAGCTAAAGCAAGAACGTGATGGCTTGCACGAGATCAGCCTGGAGTTGGAAGAGCAACGCGAACGCGTCGCTGGCATCACCCGGGCACAGGCTCGTGATGAGATCATGAGCGAGGCGAAACGTGATGCCCGGCTGGCAGCCAACTCGATGGCACGAGACATCGAAGCTGCAGCGCGCCGCGACGCCGACCGCATCGCTCAGTCGGTGATCGTCACCGCTATCCAGCGGTGTGCGGCTGAGCAGACCAATGAGTCGGTGGTAACCAGCGTCGGCCTGCCCACCGACGAGATGAAGGGCCGAATTATTGGCCGGGAGGGGCGAAACATCCGCGCCTTCGAGCAGATCACCGGCGTCAACGTCCTCATTGATGACACACCAGAAGCGGTGTTGCTTTCTAGCTTCGACCCGGTTCGGCGTGAGACAGCCCGGCTAACGATGGTCGACCTGATCGCCGACGGGCGAATTCATCCCGTGCGGATCGAAGAGGTATACGAAAAGAGCAAGCGAGCCATTGGCGAACGAATTCGCCGCGAGGCCGAGGATGCGCTCGACGAAGTGGGGATCGTCGACATCCACCCCGAGCTGCTGCCAGTCATCGGATCGTTGGCCTACCGCACGTCCTATGGCCAAAATGTGCTGCGCCATCTAGTCGAGAGCGCCCACCTTGCTGGCCTGATGGCCGCCGAACTGGGGCTTGATGTGGCGATCTGCAAGCGGGCCGCCTTCCTACATGACATCGGCAAAGCGCTGACGCATGAGCATGAGGGGCCGCACGCGCTGGTGGGAGCAGACCTGCTGCGCCGCTACGGCGAGGATGATGACGTGGTGCACGCGGTGGAAGCACACCACAACGAGGTCGAACCCCGCACAGTCGAAGCCGTGCTAACACAGGCGGCTGACGCTATCTCTGGTTCACGACCAGGGGCTCGCCGCGAGTCATTGGAATCCTATGTGGAACGGATGGAGAACCTGGAGAAGCTGGCGAGTGACCGGGAGGGCGTGACGCAGGCCTACGCGATGCAGGCGGGGCGCGAACTGCGGGTGATGGTCGCCCCGGAGCAAGTCGACGACGCGGCTTCACATTTGCTGGCGCGCGAGATCGCTGCCGACATCCAGCACAACCTGAGCTATCCCGGCCAGATCCGGGTCACGGTGGTGCGGGAGTCTCGGGCAGTGGAGTTGGCGCACTAGCTGACGCTGATTCCCCAGCGGAAAACCCTGGTCTCACCGGGCGAGAGGTCAATCCTGCCCAGGTCGTCGTGATTGAAGGCATCTGGCCCGCACGTCATCGGCTCGATCGCAATAGCGTCGCGCTGTGGCCTGGTGTAGACCTGCAGCCATGGCATCGATGCCTCCGCCCACACCTCGATGCTGCGGCCAGGCTGTACCAGGGTGGCTCGCCACGGCAGTGTGCTGGGGGCGGTGAAGCTGTTATCGAGGGCGGCGGCCGCCACCGCGCGAGGCTCCCGATAATCTCGGTCTGCCGCGATCGGCTGCAGCGATACCGGCAGCAGGTTCTCATCAAGGGTCACTTCCTGGTCGAAGGGCAACTGTAGCTGCGCCGAAGCCAGGTCGGTTACCGCGAAGTAGGGGTGGGCGCCGTAGCCAAACGGCGCGGCCAGTTCACCGACGTTGCTGGCGGTCAGCTCGACGCTCAACCCGTGCTCGGTGAGATCGTGGCGGATGATTAGTTCCAGCAGGCCGGGCCAGCCCGGCTGCGGATACAAGGTGGTGCGCTGTACGAGAGAATCCACGTCGTGCTCGGTAGCCAGCCAACTCAGCGACCGGTTCAGCCCATGCAGTGCTACGCCGCGCTCCGGCTCGTTGATCGGCAGCTGGTGGGTCACGCCACCGTAGTGGTACCTGCCGTCCCGGATGCGGCTTGGCCAGGGCACCAGCTGGGCCCCCTGGTAGTCCCGGGGGATCTCGGCTGCGCTGAAGGTCCACAGGATCTCGTCGCCGCGAAACCGCAGGCTGCGAAGGTTGGCTCCCGCCTGGGTGACGCACACCTGGTAGTCGCTGTGGGTGAGGTGATACTGCTTGCCGGTTGGTGACTGTGACATAGCAACACATTAGTGTCTACAGTTAGCCACGATGAACGATCGCACCTACCACGTCATTACTTATGGCTGCCAGATGAACGTCCACGACTCGGAACGTATCGGGGGTCTGCTGGAAGAAGCGGGCTTTTTGCCGGTTATCGCCGAGCCTGGTGGCCCGATGGGCGCGGGCGCCGACGTGGTGGTCTTTAACACCTGCGCGGTGCGCGAGAACGCCGACAATCGGCTCTACGGCAACCTGGGCCACATGGCGCAGCTGAAGGCGAAACACCCCGGCATGCAGATCGCCGTCGGCGGCTGCATGGCGCAGAAGGATCGCGACACCATTCTCAAGCGGGCGCCCTGGGTAGACGTGGTGTTCGGCACCAACAACGTCGGCCATCTGCCCGCGCTGCTGGAGCGGGCCCGGGTGGAAAACGAGGCGCAGCTAGAGATCCTGGAATCGCTCGAACGGTTCCCCAGTGACCTGCCCACCCGGCGCGAATCGCCATACGCGGCCTGGGTGGCCATCAGTGTTGGCTGCAACAACACCTGCACGTTCTGCATCGTCCCCTCGCTGCGGGGCAAGGAGTTGGATCGGCGGCCGGGCGACATCTTGGCCGAAATCGAGGCGCTGGTCGACCAAGGGGTCCAGGAGATCACCCTGCTGGGCCAAAACGTCAACGCCTACGGCGTGGAGTTCGGAGATCGGCAAGCCTTCGCGAAGCTACTGCGCGCCTGCGGCAACATCGAAGGATTGGAGCGGGTCCGGTTCGCCTCGCCGCACCCTAAGGACTTCACCGACGACGTGATCGCGGCCATGGCCGAGACGCCCAACGTGATGCCACAGCTGCACATGCCGCTGCAATCAGGCTCGGATCAGGTACTGCGCAACATGCGCCGCAGCTACCGCACCAAGCGGTTCCTCGGAATTCTCGGCAAGGTGCGCGAGGCGATCCCCGAGGCGGCGATCACCACCGACATCATCGTCGGCTTCCCGGGGGAGACCGAGGAGGACTTTCAGGCGACCCTAGACGTAGTGGCGCAGGCCAGATTCTCGGCGGCGTTCACGTTCCAGTACTCCAAGCGCCCCGGCACCCCGGCGGCGGACATGGCTGACCAGGTGCCCAAGCAAGTGGTGCAAGACCGCTACGAGCGACTGGTGGCGTTGGTTGACGACATCGCCTGGGCGGAGAACCGCAAGTTTGAGGGGCGCGAGGTCGAGGTGTTGTTCGCATTGGGCGAGGGCCGCAAGGATCTGCAGACCCAGCGCATGAGTGGCCGGGCGCGGGACAATCGGCTGGTGCATGTGCAGGCTCCAGCGGATCCGGCGGATCGGCCGCGGCCAGGCGACATTGCCTTGGCCACGATCACACACGCCGCGCCGCACCACCTCAATTCGGACCTGCCGCTGCGCGGGCTGCGGCGCACCCGGGGCGGCGATGCCTGGCAGGCCGCCACCACGCCATCGCGGTCGACTGGGGTGGGGCTAGGCATGCCAAGGGTGGGCCAGCCGACTAGCTAGCCCACCCTCGAGTCTGGTTCAGCCGAGCAGGTCGTCGGCCTTCTCTTCTGCCATGTCCTGTACTTGGTCGACCTTGTCGGCAAACTTGCCGCCGGTCTTCTCATCAACGATGTCGCCGGCCTTCTCGACAGCGGCGTCGACAACGCCTTCGACCTTGTCGCTGTGCTCGCTGGCCAGATCCTTGGCCTGATCAAAAATACCCATCTTGGTTTCCTTACCTTGGTGGTTGAACTCTCAAGCCTAGCAAGCGCCCTGGCAAGATAGGAATTATGAGTTTGCCGGTGGTCGTGTTGGTGGGCCCGACCGCTACGGGCAAATCAGAGCTGGCGGTGCAACTGTGTCGCGCCCTGATCGCTGAGGGGTTTGTTGCCGAGATCGTCAACGCGGATTCCATGCTCATCTATCGCAGCATGGATATCGGTACCGCCAAGCCAACGCTCGCCGAGCGCGACGGCATCGTGCATCACCTAGTCGACGTGGCGGAGATCACGCATACCGCCAGCGTCGCGGAGTTCCAGGGCTGGGCCCGCGCGGCCATCGCTGAGGTGCGGGCCAAGGGAGGCATCCCGGTGCTGGTGGGCGGCTCGGCCCTGTACACCCGGGCCATCGTCGACCAGTTCGAGTTCCCCGGCGCTGATGCTGCCCTCCGCGCGGCCTGGGAAGCAGAGCTGGCGCGGGTGGGCGCTGCCGAATTGCACCGACGACTGGCCGAGATCGCACCGGAATCCGCCGCCAGGATCGAACCGGGCAACGGCAGGCGCATCGTCCGGGCGCTGGAGGTAGCCGAACTGACCGGGCAACACCGCCCGGAGTTGCCGCAGTGGACCTATGCGCTCGATGGGGTGCAGCAGTACGGCCTCCAGCTGGAACGAGGAGAACTGGATGCCCGGATAGAGCAGCGGGTAGAGCGCATGTGGGAAGCAGGCTTGGTGGAGGAAGTGCGGCGGCTGGAATCGCTCGGCCTGCGCGACACGCTGACGGCATCGCGCGCAATCGGCTACCGGCAGGTGCTCGACTACCTAGCAGGCGATAGCACTGAGGAAGAGGCGAAGACGGCGGTAAAGCGGGCCACAAAGCGGTTCTTCCGCAAGCAACTAGCCTGGTATCGACGCGACCCCCGGATCAGCTGGCTACCAGCAGGGAATCCCGATAACGTCGCGACTATCGTGGCCCACGTAACCCGAGCAGTTAGGAAGTAGCCATGTCGAGACTGGCCTTCTACAAAGGGCATGCCACGCGCAACGACTTTGTGCTCATCGACGACCCGGCCGGGGAGATTGAGCTAACCCCAACCGATGTCGCGAAGCTCTGTGACCGGCGCGTCGGCATCGGCGCAGACGGGGTGCTGCGCGTCGTCAAGGCCGAGCAGGTCGCAGAGTGGACAGGGGATCCAGGGCTGTGGTTCATGGACTACCGAAACGCCGATGGCTCGATCGCCGAAATGTGCGGCAACGGGCTGCGACTGTTCGCCAATTTCCTGGTGCGCGAGCAGCGGCTGCCTGCCGGGCGGTTCCAGGTGGCCACTCGGGCCGGGGTCAAGGACTGTGAAGTGCTCGCCGATGGTCTGGTCCGGGTCAATCTGGGGCAAGCGCGGCTCGATCCGGCGCCAGTCACGGTCACCGTCGGCACCGCCAGCTGGCCTGGGACAGTCGTCGATGTCGGCAATCCACACGCGGTGTGCTACGTGACCGACGCCGAGCTTGCGGCGCTCGACCTGAGCCGGTCGCCGAAGTGGAGCGAACACGCGGGCCTGGCCGCCGGGGCGAACGTCGAGTTCGTGGTGATCCGCGCCGAAGGTTCGCTGCAGCTGCGGGTGTATGAGCGTGGCGTGGGGGAGACCCAAAGCTGCGGCACTGGCGTGGTGGCCGCCGCTTCGGCCTACCTTGCCCGGGCAGCTGGAATCGATACGGTCGAGGTGCGCGTCCCCGGCGGCGTGCTGCGGGTGGAGCCCAGCCCGCAGGGCACCTGGCTGACTGGCCCCGCCACCTTGACCGCGCAGGGCAACTTCCTGGGCTGAGGGACTTCACGTGCCCGTTATTGGGGATGTCGGCTTGGCCTGAGACAATAGGTGTCGATGATTGAAACGACTAGCCAACCCGAAGCCGTGCTGCCCGAGACCGAAAGCCTCGAGGTGGCCGAGCGGCATTCGCTGCGCCGCGTGCAAGGGCTGCGCACCGAACTCAGCGACGTCACCGAGGTCGAATACCGCCAACTCCGGCTGGAACGCGTGGTGCTGGTGAGCGTGTGGACCAAGGGAACGGACGAGGATGCCGAAAACGCGTTGGCCGAGCTGAAGCTGCTGGCCGAAACGGCTGGCTCACAGGTGCTGGCCGGGCTGGTGCAGCGGCGCTCCCAGCCGGATCCGGCCACCTATATCGGGCGCGGCAAGGTCGAGCAGGTCGCACAGGTGGTGCGCGAGACCGACGCCGACACTGTGATCTGCGACGGCGAGCTGCAGCCCGCCCAGCTGCGCAACCTGGAGGACCGGATCAAGGTCAAGGTCGTGGATCGAACCGCGTTGATCCTGGACATCTTCGCCCAGCACGCCAAGAGCGCCGAGGGCAAGGCCCAGGTGGAGTTGGCGCAACTGCAATACCTGAAGCAGCGGCTACGTGGCTGGGGCGGCAACCTGTCGCGCCAGGCCGGTGGTCAGGCCGCCGGTGGGGCCGGCATCGGTGGTCGCGGCCCCGGTGAGACTAAAATCGAAACCGATCGCCGCCGCATCCACACCCGGATCGCCCAGCTGCGACGGCGGCTACGGGAATTGGATACCACCCGAGCCAACAAGCGGGCCGAACGGAACCGCAACCAGATACCCAGCGTGGCGATCGTGGGCTACACCAACGCTGGCAAGTCGTCACTGCTGAACCGGCTGACCGGCGCGGGGGTGCTGGTGGAGGACGCGCTATTCGCGACACTTGACCCGACCACTAGGCGCACCAAGACCGCAGACTCCCGGGAATACACCCTCACCGACACCGTGGGCTTCGTGCGGCACCTGCCGCACGATCTGGTGGAGGCATTCCGCTCGACGCTGGAGGAATCCACGGGCGCGGATCTGCTGTTGCACGTGGTTGATGCGGCAGACCCGGATCCGGTAGGCCAAATCGAGGCGGTACGGCAGGTGCTCAGCGACATCGGCGCCGAGCAGGTCCCCGAGTTGCTGGTGTTCAACAAGACTGACCGCGTCGCCGCCGACGACCTGCTTTGGCTGCGAGGAGCCTACCCCGGGGCACAGTTCTGCTCGGCGCGCACCGGGGCCGGGATCAGTGAGCTGCGCGCGGCCGTGGAGGAACTGCTGCCTAGCCCCGAGCAAAGCGTCGACGTACTAGTGCCCTACAGCCGTGGCGACCTGATCGATCGGGTTCACCGCCAAGGCATCATCGACTCATTGGAGCACCAGGCGCAGGGGACACAAGTGCAGGCTCGGGTGCCCGCGGACCTTGCTGCCGAGCTGACGGCACTGGCGGATGACTGATTACCAACAGGTGCTGGCTCACGCGGTGACCAGCATCGGCGGCAGCCAGCGTGAGGGGCAACTGGAGATGTCCGCCGCCGTCGCGCAGGCTCTCGATGAAGCTTCGCACCTGTTGGTGCAAGCGGGCACGGGTACCGGGAAATCGCTGGCCTATCTGGCTCCAGCGGCTGCCCATGCCATCGACCGCGACGAGCCGGTGGTGGTCGCGACCGCGACGCTAGCGCTGCAACGCCAGCTCGCCACCAAGGACGTGCCACTGATCAGCGAGGCAGTGGCTGCCGTGACGGGCAAGCTGCTGCGTGCCGCCGTGCTCAAGGGCAGAACCAACTATGCCTGCCTGTATCGAGTGCGCTCCGGGGCCGCCGCCCCAGACCAGGGCTCGTTGATCTCCGCCTACGAAATAGCGCAGCCGACGAGCAACCTGGGCGCCGAGGTGTTGGCACTGCGGGAGTGGGCCGAAGCTGAGGCCGACCATGGCGGGCTGGGCGACCGGGACGACGCCCCACCACACACCGCCGCCGGCTGGGCCCAGGTGTCAATCCCGGTACGGGAGTGCTCGGCCAATACCGACTGTCCGTTTCGCGGCGAGTGCTTCGTCGAAGAATCTCGGGCGGTGGCTCGCCGCGCCGATCTGATCGTCACCAACCATGCGCTGCTGGCGATAGATGCCATGCATGGCCATACCGCGCTGCCCGAGCATGGCGTGGTGGTCATCGACGAGGCCCACGAACTCACCAGTCGAATTACGACGACCGCCACGGACGATCTGGCCCCGCGTGGCGTGGAACGGGTCGCGAAACGGGTCGTTCCCTGGCTCGACGACGACCTCGCGGTGGAGTTCCTGCAGGTCGCGGATCGGCTGACCCAAACGCTCGAAGCAGCCGAACCGGGGCGGGTGGCATCGCCCGATGCCGCGGTGGCCATGGCGAGTGCCGAGGTGCGAGACGTAACCCGCCGGGTGCTCTCCGAGCTAACCGACGAATCGCCGGAAAGCCAGCAGGCGGCCGCGGCGGTCAAGGAGGTATTCGACGTAGCCGAACGCATCGCAAAAGTCGCCGCCGACGACGTGGTCTGGGTAAGCGACTCCGAGGCGGTAGGCCGAAGCCTCCACGCCGCGCCGATGGATGTCAGCGAGCTGTTGCGAGCAAAAGTGTTCGGCGACGCGACGGTGGTGGCCACCTCGGCCACGCTGAGCGTGGGCGGCAAGTTCGACACGATCGCTCGCTCCATTGGGCTGCGCCTCGACGAGCGCTGCGATCCAGACGAGGAAGCCTCGGCGACGTATGCCTGGCGGGCACTGGATGTCGGCTCGCCGTTCGACTATTCCCAGCAGGCGATCCTCTACCTGGCGGCAGACCTGCCCGCGCCAGGGCGCGATGGGATCCAGGAACCGACGTTGCAGGAGATTTCGCAGCTCGTTTGGGCGGCTGGCGGCCGAACCTTGGGCTTGTTCGCCTCGCGGCGCAATGCCGAACTGGCGGCGGCGCATTGCCGCAGCGAGCTGCCGAACCTCACGTTCCTGTGCCAAGGCGAGGCGCAACTATCGCTGCTGCAGCAGCGCTTTATCGACGAGCCCGAGACCAGCCTGTTTGGCACGCTGTCACTGTGGCAGGGCGTCGATGTGCCGGGTGATACCTGCCGGCTAGTGATCATCGACAAGGTGCCGTTTCCGCGGCCCGACGACCCGCTGCTGCAGGCCCGCAAGGACGCCGTTGATGCCGCTGGTGGCAATGGCTTCATGTCGGTGCCTGCGGCCCATGCGGCGCTGTTGTTGGCGCAGGGCGCCGGGCGGTTGATTCGGCGTGCCAGCGACCGGGGCGCGGTGGCGATCCTGGATCCTCGGGTGGTGACGGCGCGATATGGCAGTTTCCTGCTGGCTTCGCTGCCGCCGATGTGGCGAACCAAGGATCGCGAGACGGTACAGCAGGCGCTGTGGCGGCTGGCAGGCGAGGACTAGAGCCGACGCAGCACGGCGACCACCTTGCCCATGATCTGGGCGTAGCTGCCGTCAATGGGGGAGTAGGACTCGTTGTGCGGCAGTAGCCATACCTGGCCGTCGCGGTCGCGCTTGAATGTTTTGACGGTTGCCTCGTCGTCCAGCAGCGCGGCTACGATGTCGCCGTTGATCGCCGTGGGCTGCTTGCGAACGACGACCCAGTCGCCGTCACAGATGGCGGCGTCGATCATGGACTCACCCTTGACCCGCAGCAGGAACATTTCCCCTTCGCCGGTGATCTGCTTGGGCAGCGCAAAGACGTCTTCTACCTGTTCCTGCGCCAGGATTGGGCCACCGGCGGCGATGTCGCCAAGTAGGGGGACAGAAACCGATGGCGGCGTGTTGTCGAATTCCTGTGTTGGTTCCAGTTCTTGGGCCTCGTCCTCAGGCAGCGTGACTACCAGGGCGCGCGGCCGGTTTGGGTCGCGCCGCAGGAAACCGCGCTCCTGCAGCGACTTGAGCTGGTAGGAAACGCTCGACGTGGACGACAACCCGGCCTTGGCTGCTAGCTCGCGAACACTTGGCGGGTAGCCCTGCTGTTCCACTGATTCGCGGATTACCTGCAGGATTCGCCGCTGCCGCGGTGTTAGCCCGTGCGAGTCAGACGGGCCGTCGGGCAGCATCGACACGCCCGCCATGTCGGTCTCGACCTGTTCGTTTGACGGACGCCCAGCCTGTCCGGTGCGCCGAGGCAGCTCATCTTTGCTCATGGCCGCAGTCTAGCGCCGAAACCGAACGTGTGTTCGAGTGCGGCGGGCGTGTTGCGCAATCAAAACTGTCAGTGGTGGCTGCTGAGCTGGAGGCAAGGTAAAACACGCCGATCAAACAAATGTTTGATTAATGGCGCTAATCGCACTAGTGTTCTAATCGAACAAAGGTTCGAGGCTGAGGCATCGCGAAGGTAGGAGGCGACAATGTCGGTCACAGTTATGGCGCAGCAGGCTAGCCGAACTAAGGCGCGGCGGGGTCCGCGTGGCCCGAAGCGGCAGGCAACGCACATGGCTCGCCGCACAGCGATCAGCTGTGTTGACGTAGTAGCAGATCGCCCGGCGGCTGGCTGGTTGCGGCGAGTGAAGACGGGCGTGGTCGCGGCTCTCATGCTGCTTGGTGGCGCAACTGCGGCCGCCGAATTTGCGTCCTGGGCGGAGCCAAATCCCGAGCTTGAGTATGTTGCCGGCCACCCGGCCTGGGCGCACGTTACCCAGCCCTAGCGCTGCGAAACCAGCTGGGCGACACGCCGACACGGCTGTCTGTGCGGGGGTGGTTGACTCTGGCCGCACGGAACCTTAAAGTTCAACATGTAGTAGTTGCAGCCATGTAGTTTCACTACAGGTTGTGTTTATTCAGTTTCGTTGGATTCGGGGGGTGTTTCGTCGTGCATTGTCCATTTTGCCGTCACGAAGACACCAAGGTGTCCGATTCCAGAGTGACCGAAGATGGCACCGCTATCCGGCGGCGGCGGTCTTGCCCGGCCTGTGAGCGCAAATTCACCACCGTCGAGCAAGTGGTTCTTAGCGTGGTCAAGCGATCCGGCGTCATCGAGTCGTTTAGTCGGGACAAGGTGATCGCTGGCGTTCGTAAGGCTTGCCAAGGGCGCCCGGTTACCGAGACGCAACTGGCAACTCTTGGTCAGCAAGTAGAAGAAGAGCTTCGCTCCACCGGGCGGGCGGAAATCGCCTCCGACCAGGTCGGCGTAGCAATTTTGCAGCCGTTGGCGTCGTTGGACCCAATTGCCTATCTGCGCTTTGCAAGTGTCTACAAAAACTACGAGTCTGTCGACGATTTCATCACCGAAATCGACGCGCTGCGCCGCAAAATCGACAGCAAGGAGCCGGCACGGCCCGGCAAGCAAGAGCTCGTGTCGACATCAGCCGGGTCGGTACAACAGCCGCTAATCAGCAACTAGCAACCGGTTCAACCAGAAGATTCAGTGAGGAAGTATGACTACGTATGCGACATCTGCCCCCCAGTCCTCGGACGAGGCTGGCGGCCAGCGTCTCCAGATCCGTCGGGTGTTCTCGACCGAGGGAACCCATCCCTACGACGAGGTCGAGTGGGAAAGCCGCGACGTGGTGCAGACCAACTGGAAGACCGGCGAAGTTGTCTTCGAGCAGCAAGGGGTGGAGTTCCCGACCACGTGGAGCGTCAACGCATCGACGATCGTCACTACCAAGTACTTCCGTGGCGCGGTCGGCACCGCCGAACGCGAATACAGCCTGAAGCAACTCATTGATCGGGTCGCGAAGACCTACTCCAAGGCCGGTTGGGAGAACGGCTACTTTGCGACCGAACATGACGCGCAGGTATTTGAAGAAGAGTTGATCTGGTTGCTGCTGAATCAGTACTTCTCCTTCAACTCGCCGGTCTGGTTCAACGTTGGCACCTCATCGCCGCAGCAGGTCAGCGCCTGCTTCATCTTGAGTGTCGACGACTCGATGCAGTCGATCCTCAACTGGTACATGGAGGAGGGCTTCATCTTCAAGGGCGGCTCCGGGGCCGGGCTCAACCTGTCGAAGATCCGCTCCTCGAAGGAATTGCTCAGCTCGGGTGGCACCGCCTCTGGCCCGGTGTCGTTCATGCGCGGCGCCGATGCCTCGGCAGGCACCATCAAATCCGGTGGCGCCACTCGCCGGGCGGCCAAGATGGTAGTGCTGGACATTGACCACCCAGACATTGAGGAGTTCATCGATACCAAGGCCCGCGAGGAAGACAAGATCCGCGCGTTGCGAGACGCCGGGTTCGACATGGATCTAGGCGGCACGGACATCACCTCGGTGCAGTACCAAAACGCCAACAACTCGGTTCGGGTCTCAGACGAGTTCATGCACGCAGTCGAGAGCAACGGCAAGTTTGGGCTGCGTGCCCGCCTCGACGGCCGAGTCCTGGAAGAGGTCGATGCCAAGCAGCTCTTCGACAAGATGGCCCAGGCAGCCTGGGAATGCGCCGACCCCGGCATCCAGTACCACGACACCATCAACGAGTGGCACACCACGCCTCGTTCTGGCCCGATCACCGCGTCCAACCCGTGTTCGGAATACATGAGCGTTGATAATTCATCTTGCAACTTGGCGAGCCTGAATCTGCTCAAGTTCCTGCGCGACGACGACAGCTTCGACTACGAGTCCTTCGCGGCTGCGGTGGAGGTCGTGATTACCGCGATGGAGATTTCGATTTCGTTCGCGGACTTCCCGACTGAGGCCATCGGCGACACCACCCGCAGGTTCCGCCAGCTTGGCATCGGCTATGCCAACCTCGGCGCGCTGTTGATGGCTACCGGCAAGGGCTACGACAGCGAGGCTGGCCGGTCGACGGCGGCCGCGATCACGTCGCTGATGACGGCCGTGTCTTACCGGCGCAGCGCTGAGCTCGCTGCCGTGGTTGGGGCCTACGACGTATATGCCCAGAACGCTGATGAGCACATGCGGGTGATGCAGATGCATCGTGCCGCCAACGACGAATTGCGGCCGTTCGCCGACGACGTCGAAATCCATGGCGCGGCGTGCCGCGAGTGGGACCAGGTGATCGAACTCGGTAGCCAGAACGGCTTTAGAAACGCGCAGGCCTCGGTGTTGGCGCCGACCGGCACCATCGGCTTCATGATGGACTGCGACACCACCGGCATCGAGCCCGACTTCTCGCTGGTGAAGTTCAAGAAGCTGGTCGGCGGCGGCTCGATGCAGATCGTCAACCAGACGATCCCGCGCGCGCTGCGCCGCCTTGGCTACGACTCGGCGGCGAACGAAGCGATCGTCGAATACATCTCGACCAATGGCCACGTCGTAGATGCGCCGGAGCTCAAGCCGGAGCACTACGAGGTCTTCGACACGGCAATGGGCCGCCGGGCAATCGAGCCGATGGGGCACGTACGCATGATGGCTGCGGTACAGCCGTTCTTGTCCGGCGCGATCTCCAAGACCGTCAACATGCCCGAAGATGCGACGGTCGAGGACATTGCGGATATCTACTTCCAGGGCTGGAAGATGGGTCTGAAGGCGTTGGCCGTGTACCGCGACAACTGCAAGGTGGGCCAACCGCTATCGGACGGCAAGGCCGAAGACAAGGACGAGAAGACCGAGGCGGCACCCGAGGTGCATGTCGAGTACCGGCCGAAGCGGCAACGGCTGCCGAAGTCACGCAAGGGCAACACCACGAGCTTCTCCGTCAGCGGGGCAGAGGGCTACATCACGACCGGTGCCTACGATAACGGCCGACTCGGCGAAGTGTTCTTGAAGCTCGGCAAGCAGGGCTCCACCTTGGCCGGTGTGATGGACGCGTTCTCGATAGCGGTCTCCATCGGCCTGCAGTACGGCGTCCCGCTGGAAAGCTTCGTCCAGAAGTTCACGAACCTGAAGTTCGAGCCAGCAGGTATGACCGATGATCCAGATATCAGGATCGCGCAGTCGTTCTTGGATTACATCTTCCGTCGGCTGGCGCTGGACTACCTCAGCTTCGAGGATCGGGCCGAACTCGGCATCTACAAGGCGGCCGAGCGGGCCCGCTACGTCGAGACCGGGTCGTACCTGACCGAAGAGGAAGAGGCACAGCTGCCCGAGCCAGACAGCCTGCGAAACGACGCTGGCGACAACTTCAACGTCGACGGGCCACGGCAACCATCGCTGATCGCGGCCGAGGCGCCTCGGGTGCCGGACAAGCAGGCTCGCACCAGTTCGGAACTGCTAGAGTCCATGACTGGCCGCGAGGTGGATGCGCCGTTGTGCATGACTTGCGGTACCAAGATGCGCCCGTCGGGCTCCTGCTACGTGTGTGAGGGGTGTGGCGCGACCAGCGGGTGCAGTTAACAGTGCGCTAGCAGAGAGGCGGGCCAGTGCCACAGCTACGTTCCAGAACCACCACTCATGGCCGTAACATGGCCGGGGCACGTAGCCTGTGGCGTGCCACGGGCATGACTGACGCTGATTTCGGGAAACCCATCGTGGCGGTGGTCAACTCGTTCACGCAGTTCGTCCCAGGACACGTGCACTTGCGAGACATGGGCGCGTTGGTTAGCGAAGCCATCTCGGCTGCCGGTGGGGTAGGCCGCGAGTTCAATACCATCGCCATCGACGACGGCATCGCGATGGGGCACGGCGGGATGCTGTACTCGCTGCCCTCGCGCGAGCTGATCGCCGACAGCGTCGAGTACATGGTCAATGCGCATCAAGCTGACGCGATGGTGTGCATCTCGAACTGTGACAAGATCACGCCCGGGATGCTGCTGGCGGCACTGCGGCTCAACATCCCGACGGTCTTCGTTAGCGGCGGCCCAATGGAGGCTGGCCGGGCATTCCTGGACGGCGAGACCGAGACCTCACTGGATCTGGTCGACGCCATGATCGCGGCCGTGGACCCAGCGGTCTCAGATGAGCAGCTGGCAGCGATCGAACAAAACGCCTGCCCAACCTGCGGTTCGTGCTCTGGGATGTTCACCGCCAATTCCATGAACTGTCTGTTGGAAGCGATCGGGTTGGCCCTGCCGGGCAACGGATCCACGCTGGCAACCGCCCCGGCGCGCAAACGGCTGTTCGAGCGGGCCGGGGAACTCGTGGTCGAGCTTTGCCGCAGCTACTACGACGGTGACGACGATTCGGTGCTGCCGTTGTCGATCGCGACTAAGGCGGCCTTTGAGAACGCCATGAAGCTGGACGTCGCCATGGGCGGGTCGACCAACACGGTGCTGCACCTGTTGGCAGCGGCGCAGCAGGCGGGAGTCGATTTCACCCAGGCAGACATCGACCGGATCAGCCGCGAGACGCCATGTCTGTGCAAGGTCGCCCCGAACTCGCATCGCTACTACATGGAGGACGTGCATCGCGCAGGTGGCATCCCGGCGATCCTGGGCGAACTGGATCGCGGCGGCAAACTCAACCGTGACGTGCACAGCGTGCACTCGGCGGCGATCGACGACTGGCTGGGGAACTGGGATGTCCGGGGCGGCAGCGCCATTCCCGAGGCTAGCGAGTTGTTCCATGCTGCCCCAGGCGGGGTGCGAACCACCGAGCCGTTCTCCTCGCCGAATAGGTGGAAACAGCTTGATCTGGATTGCGTAGCAGGCTGCATCCGATCCGCCGAGCATCCCTATACCGCCGACGGGGGACTGGCCATTTTGACGGGCAACCTCGCCCCAGATGGCGCAATCGTCAAGACCGCAGGCGTGCCTGAGGACCAGTGGGAGTTCACCGGCACCGCGGTGGTCACCGAATCGCAGGAGGAGGC
>PDWJ01001425.1_pt1 | contig 29708 bp, 20 predicted proteins | sample 1430881 | NCBI WGS metagenome assembly PDWJ01 (sample SAMN01162460, study PRJNA174530) | Oral metagenome, whole genome shotgun sequencing project. | biome: Marine environment; feature: Marine mammal; material: Swab sample of the gingival sulcus; isolation source: swab sample of gingival sulcus...
ATAGTATTTCCGGAAGCATCAGATATGTCAATAGCCAATGCACGGGTTCTACCTCCTACATTTCTGGGACCACTATTGGTATAAGTTAAATTTCCGGCTTTTAATCTGCTTTGTAAACCTGAGATAGAAGAAAGTACATACTCTCGTTCTAGCTTTTTAATATTTGCAGGAATTTCTCCGGTTACAGGATCAACCAATCGTCGCTTTTCAAAAGCAATACGAGCCATAGGATCATCAGGAATGCGCAACTTTTCAGATTTTGCATCCGCCATTTTAGCCAGTTTCCGGATATTCAGATTTGGATTAGTTAATTGTTGAAATGTTTTTTGAGTAATAACAACATTTTGTGGTTGATTACTCCATTTCTTTTTGACTACAAAATTGTTTTGCTGAGCAAAACCACTACACGTAATCAAAAAAGCTGTTAGTAGCGTAAATAATTTGTTCATAAAATAAATAAATTTAAAGTAAAATAAATAATTATTAGTGATGATATATAATATCTACCAATACCTAAACGTAACAATACTTATCATAAATTAACATAAACATTGTTTCTTTAGATATTGCAGATGCGGAATTTTAATAATTCACATATCTGTTCGGTATGTAGTTAACCATGGTCAGTGGCTCTTGCATACCAATTAAATATCACATAAAATATGGTTATACTTTTAAAAAGATGAAATTTAATATCATAAAAAAAGAATCATCTTTTTTACAAATTAAAATTCACAGATTTTTTAAAAGCTTATTACAACAACTATTAATCGGTTCAGATTAACGCTTCGTAATAAATTTTACGAGTTGCAATTTAGGAAAAAACTTACAATAAAAAAATGATAGACAAGAAAAAAATGATATTTTTTCACAGTACTATCAACCTCTTAATAACTTGTGGAATTTATCTGCATTTCCATCTTTATTTCCCAAATTTTTATAGTAATAACAATACAAAAAAAGAGCAGACATTTGCTGCTCCTTTTTGTTCTAATATATTTCTACTCTAATACTTACTTTATGACCTTTCAGAGACACAATCAGGCAACAATAGTGCCGATGGATACGACTGCTGTTCTTCTATAAAACTAGTAATTGCTTCCACTTCGGGAGTATCAACAAAAGCACACTGCACACGCACTAAATCACTGCTTGTAGAAATTAACATATCCCCCCGCCCTATCAGCTGATTAGCATCAGGACTGTCTAAAATAGTACAAGAATCAGTTTCTGATTCCACTTTAAAAGCAATACGTGCAGGAAAGTTAGCCTTTATCTCTCTGGTAATAATATTTGTTAATGGACGCTGAGTTGCAATAATCATATGAATCCCAATGGCACGAGCCAGCTGGGCAATACGAACAATAGGAGCTTCCACCTCTTTGCCCGCAGTCATAATTAAATCGGCAAACTCATCGATAATTACAACAATATAAGGCAGGTAGCGATGTCCTTTTTCCGAATTTAATTTGCGTTTAATAAATTTTGCATTATATTCTTTTATATTACTTACATGTGCTTTTTTCAATAAATCGTATCGATTATACATTTCTCTACAGAGAGAATTCAACGTTGCAACGACTTTATGAATATCAGTAATAACAGCCTCCTCTTCTTCAGGTAATTTTGCTAGAAAATGTTTCTCTATAGCAGAATAAATACCCAGATTCTCTTTTTTTAAATCAATTAAAACAAATTTTAACTGCGAGGGATGTTTTTTATAAAGCAGCGATGTTATAATCGCATTTAATCCTGCCGATTTTCCTTGTCCAGCTGCCCCTCCTACCAAAAGATGAGGTATTTTAGTTAAATCAAAGGTGTAAATTTTATTAGAAATGGTACGCCCTAAAGCCACAGGAAGCACACACTTCGATTCTTGGAATTTTTTCGTTTCAATAATACTTTTCATCGACACAATTTCAGGATTCCTATTTGGCACTTCAATTCCAATAGTTCCTTTACCCGGTATTGGAGCGATAATACGAATTCCTCTAATATTCAAATTCGAAGCAATATCGTCTTCTAAATTTTTAATTTCAGATACACGTACCCCCGGAGCCGGAACAATTTCATAAAGCGTTATATTAGAACCAGAGGTAGTTCTTATTTGCATAATTTCAATTTTATGATGACGCAAAGTTTCAATAATCTTGTCCTTGTTGACTTTTAGCTCCTCTTTTGTTATTTTTGAATTTCCAGATTGATATTTTCTCAATAAATCAATAGAAGGATATTGATAATTCGACAGCTCTAAAACAGGGGAAAAACCTTCCGGCAATTCCTGATCGGTCAGTTCTTCGGCTACATCATCTATAATAGGATTCTTATCGATTCCTCTTTGAGATTTTACCATTATATTTATTTTGTTTTCTCTGACAAATTCGGCAATTAATTCAGCAACTTTTTCAATTAACTCATTCGATGCACCATTCACAAGTTGTCTTGTATGAATTAATAGCTTTGGATAATTACTATTTCCTTTTTCAGCAAAATGCAACCAAATTTTTTCTTTTTTACCACATAATAATTTTTCATGGAATTTTACTCCAAATATTTCACAAACTTCTCCCGAATAAGTTTCAATATATTTTTTATCAATTGCAGTTATAACAACTATTGGGAAGTTTTGAATATAATCACTTTTAAAAACTATATTTTTTCTTTCTTTTAATTTTCCTTTAAAACCATCAAGTTTTTTTGCTTCTCTAGTTGTAGTTGCATGTTGTTGATTAAATTCTGTTGTGAAAACATTTTCAACAAACGTAATTTCTTTATCCTCTTTTTCACAAGTAATATTTAAGTTTTTAAGAATTAAATCATATAATTTTTGATATTTCTGCCAAGTATGGTTTCCATTTCTTCTTTCTTCCTCTTGAGGCGTAAATCGTTTTGAATAATCATTTCCTTTTAACCAAGATTCAGCACTCCCGTGAATATTTTCTTTCTGAGCATCAATACCCGCTTCTTTACCTATAAAAAGAATTTTTGCATCAGGATTTCCAAGTCCTACATACTGTTTTTTTTCTTCACATAATTGAAGAAATTTACTGAAATTTTCCATGTGTTTTTTTTAAAGTTCCAATATTAAATTTTCTATTTTATCAATTTCATTTTTTAAGTTAAAAATTTTAAAAGTATTAGGCTTATAATATTCATCCGTTTCTCCATCTAAAAAACCCTCAATATTTTGTACTGCTAATACCTGATTACAATCGGTTACAATTTTTCTTGACCATCTAAAATAGCCTAAGTCAATTTCATTTTCTATTGAATTATAATTGAAAGAAAACATTTTCGGGTCAATATTTACATTAAAAATTACTCTAACCGAATACTTATCACTAATAAATTTTAAAGACTTTATCAAAGTGTGTTTATATCCATCTTCATATATTTCTAACTCTTCCGATGTAAAACTATTAACATTATCAATAAATATTGTAGTATAATTATTTTGTTCTATCAATTCAATAATTTCAAGAAAAGAAGATAATCCAAAATAATCAACAGTTGTATTTATATCTAAATTATCACTCTTTTTCTGATTTAACGATTTTATTATGTTTTCAATATTTCGAGTGTAATTATTCCAATTTAGATATAATACTTTTTCTTCTTCCGCAATTTGATTTGCTAAACTTAATGCAAATATTGTTTGATTAATATGATTTGAATTACCTCCAAAACCAATAGCAATAATTCCTTTTGATAACTTTATATATTTCATCTTATATTTTTTAAAATACAAATGTATATAAAGAAAAACGTACCCGAAACCTGAGACTCGACTTTTTTAAAAAAATCTTCCACATATAGAAAAAGGTTGTCTAAAATAGACAACCTTCATCCTTATATTAATTCTCGAAAGTCGAGTATAATATTTTCTATCTTAAATCATTTATTTCTACATCGGGATTTGCTTTGGCATCAAAAACAAAATTGCTGTCGGGTAATTCAAGATTTGGGATTATTTTATCCACCTTAATTGTAATATTATTTCCATCTTTCCCTATGGATTCTAATTGCTGAATCTGATTGACTTGGGTATTTATATATAATCTTATTCTACTAAAGCTTTTTTCCTCTTTATTGGTAGTTGGAAACAGGTCGATAATGGCAATATTATCTTTTTGCTGAATAAATTTCGATTGGAAACCTGTTTTATAAATGGTAAAAATCTTTGAAGGATTTAAAGCCTCCTCCTCTTCTGTATCAGGAGTGGTAATATTTACTTCTTCTGCATCCAATAGATGAGCATATTGCGTTTTACCATCGAAATAGGTATCTACTCCCATTAAAGACAATTTGTATTTATCCCCCTTTAATGCTATTTTTCCCTTCGATACTTCGTGAATATCTTCTGCTTTATTATCCATACTAAATGTAAAGTCGGCAGACAGCGTTTTGTATTCTCTGTTTTTTGCAGATACTTTATCTAATATTTGTTGCGACTTATTTTTTTGTGCTGTAACTGTAAATGCAAACATTGCAAATACTACTAGTAATAAATATTTCTTCATGTTATTGTAATTTATTTTATCTGTTTATATTTTTTTTGCTGTCAGCCTTTTGCTTTTAGCTATTAGTTCTTCGGACTTCATGCTAACTGCCGCATTTGAATAAAATAAATGCTAATTGCACATTGTTAATTGCTAATTGAGAAACTCTTTCGAGTCCAATTTCTTTCAATTATTATGCCATTCCTAAAGAGAACTTAAAATTTGCTCTAAAGTATATTCATCCTGAACTAAAACCTGGCGGGCTTTACTCCCCTCAAAAGGACCTACAATACCGGCCGCTTCTAACTGATCCATTATTCTTCCTGCACGATTATACCCAATGGAAAATCGTCGTTGAATACCTGATGTGGAACCTTGTTGCGAAGTAACCATTAAACGAGCAGCGTCTTCAAAAAGTACATCCCGCTTTTGCAAATCTACCTCATCACTTGTATTCTCTGAACTTTCACCAACATATTCGGGCAATAACAGTGCCGATGGATACGCCTGCTGTTCTTCTATAAAACTGGTAATTGCTTCCACTTCGGGAGTATCAACAAAAGCACACTGCACACGAACTAAATCACTGCTTGTGGAAATTAACATATCCCCCCGCCCTATCAGCTGATTAGCGCCAGGACTGTCTAAAATAGTCCGGGAATCAATCATCGATGCTACTTTAAAGGCAATACGCGCAGGGAAATTCGCTTTTATCACACCGGTAATAATATTGGTAGACGGACGCTGTGTTGCAATAATCATATGAATACCAATGGCACGGGCCAGTTGGGCAATACGTGCTATAGGAGCTTCCACCTCTTTGCCGGCAGTCATAATTAAATCGGCAAACTCATCGATAATTACAACAATATAAGGCAGATAGCGATGTCCCTTTTCCGGATTTAATTTGCGTTTAATAAATTTTGCATTATATTCTTTTATATTTCTTACATGTGCTTTTTTCAGCAAATCGTATCGATTATCCATTTCAATACAAAGCGAATTCAGCGTAGCAATTACCTTGTGAATATCGGTTATGATAGGCTCTTCTTCATCGGGAAGTTTTGCCAGAAAATGTTTTTCAATGGTAGAATAAATACTCAGCTCCACCTTTTTGGGATCAACTAAAACAAATTTCAGTTGCGACGGATGTTTTTTATAAAGCAATGATGTTATAATCGCATTTAATCCCACCGATTTACCCTGTCCGGTTGCCCCTGCTACCAAAAGGTGAGGCATTTTAGTTAAATCGAGCGTATAAGTTTCATTGGAAATGGTACGTCCCAAAGCAACAGGAAGTGCATATTTCGATTCCTGAAATTTCTTCGATTCAATAATACTTTTCATCGATACAATTTCGGGATTACTATTGGGAACTTCAATACCAATGGTACCTTTACCCGGAATTGGTGCAATAATACGAATTCCCAAAGCAGCCAGACTTAATGCAATATCATCCTCTAAATTTTTAATTTTAGAAACGCGCACTCCCGGAGCCGGAACAATTTCATAAAGCGTTACAGTAGGACCGATGGTAGCACTTATCTGCGTAATCTCAATTTTATAATGACGCAGGGTTTCAATAATTTTGTCTTTATTAGCATTTAATTCTTCTTTTGTAATTTCAACATTCCCCGATTGATGATTTTCCAACAAATCGGTTGAAGGATATTTGTAGTGCGATAAATCCAGAGTAGGATCAAAATCCTCCAGTAATTCCTGGTCGGTCAGCTCTTCGGCTGCATCATCAACAACAGGATTTTTCTCAATTTGCAGCTCCAAATCAACATCTGTTTCTAATTGTGTTGTTCTCTTAACGGGAATATCAGAATCTAATCCCACAGTATTACCTGCTTTAAGTTCCGTATCATCAATAGATTCCTCCTCATCGTTTTCATTAGAAGATAAATTATCCGAAACAGCATCAATATCACCAACCACTACCTTATTAATAACAGAAGCTTCTGATTTTGAGTTTTCAGCTGTATCTTCATCCGATTTTGTACGCTTAAAGAAATTTGCCAATTTATCTACCGAATTGTCAATACGAATCAGCAAAATACTCACAAAACAGATTAATAATAGCAGAAAAGTCCCCACTTTTCCGATAACGGCAATCAACCATTTACTGATAAAATATCCGTGAGCTCCTCCAATATACAGAAAACTATCGTTTTGATTATCTATAAAAAAGAATGATAACGCCACCGATAATAAAACAGTGTAATACAGAGTAGAAAGAATGGTTTTCCCCAAGGGCAATACTTTTAAATTAAGCAAACGTAATGCCATTAAAAGCAGTATAAAAATAAAAGAAAACGATGCCACACCAAACCACTTATAAATAAACAGATGCGCCAGATAAGCTCCCGTTTTTCCCATACTGTTATCCACTTTAATATCGCTGTTAAAAACCAAATTGAACCAATCGATATCCAATTTACTTTGATCGGAACTACCATTAATCAGATAGGAAATAAATGCCACAGAAAGACATATACTTACCCCTACCAATACCAAAGATATTATCATCCGATAGGTCGGATTTTTTAAAAATTGAGGCGTAGCAGATATGTTATTGAATCGATTTTTTAAGGTCTTTTTCTTTCTTGCCATTACTAATATTTTACGATTTATTTTTAATAAAAAAATTGATGTAAAAGTAGCAATTTGGTTTTATATTCTTTAACTGTATGCAACTTTATTTTTTATATTTTACGAAAGAATTATTTTAACCTTTATAATTCATCAAAATAAGCCATTTTGATATCAATATTATTCTCTGTAATACGATTTTTTCTAATTTTTAGAACCAATCCCGTCCAAAACGTTTTCCATTATAAAAAGATTAACTTATTTTTCCCATATAACACAACTCTCTTACAAGGATTAACAATTCACTTTTGTACATCTGCACTAAGCTAATGACATGAATAATGCAGGTTAACATTTAGCAATAAATATTACTCATTGCTAATTATTAATTGATAATTGAAAAACATAAGTACTCCCTTTCGAACACCATTTACATCGTATAAAATGTTAAAAAAAAGAAAAATAGAGAATGTCTCTATTTATTTATTGTAACTATCGCATAAGAAATAAAATTGGTGTACATTTGTGTTCTTGAAGAAGATAATAATAAAAAAACAAGCAGATGAAAACAGACATTGAAATTGCACAAAGTGCTGACATTTTACCTATTGTGGAAATAGCCCGAAAAATTGATATTAATGAAAAAAACTTAGAATTATACGGACCGTATAAAGCTAAATTACCGTTAAAATTAATTGACGAAGAAAAAATAAAACAATCGAAATTGATTTTAGTTACGGCTATTACACCAACTCCTGCCGGAGAGGGAAAAACTACAGTGTCAATCGGTTTGGCTCAAGGAATGAACCAAATGAATAAAAAAACAACAGTTGTTTTAAGAGAACCTTCTTTGGGTCCTGTTTTTGGTATTAAAGGAGGAGCTGCCGGAGGTGGTCTTGCTCAGGTAATACCTATGGAAGATATTAACCTGCATTTTACAGGCGATTTATCAGCAGTAGAGAAAGCTAACAATTTACTAGCTGCATTAATTGATAATAATTTGCAATTAACGAAAGAAAAAGGGAATTTAAATCTCGATCCAAGAACCATTAAATGGAAAAGGGTAATGGACATGAATGAAAGAGCCTTACGCAATACTATTATTGGTTTAGGAGGCACAAAAAACGGTGTTCCTCGTGAATCGGGTTTTAATATTACAGCTGCGTCTGAGGTGATGGCTATTTTATGTCTATCAAAAGATATTGACGATTTAAAAGAAAGACTGGGAAATATATTTATCGGTTTAACTTATGACGATAAACCGGTTTTTGCACGCGATTTAAAAGCCGAAGGTGCTATGGCCGTTCTGTTGAAAGATGCCATAAAGCCGAATTTAGTACAGACCTTAGAGGGAACTCCTGCCATTATTCACGGAGGACCTTTTGCAAATATTGCACAGGGAACAAACTCTATCGTGGCAACTAAAATGGGAATGTCTGTTAGCGATTATGTAGTTACTGAAGCCGGTTTTGCCAGTGAATTGGGAGCTGAAAAATTCATGGATATCAAAATGCAAATGTCAGGTTTAAAACCTGATGCTGTTATTATTGTAGCTACTATACGTGCATTAAAATATCACGGAGGTGTTAAACTAGCCGATTTGAATAATGAAAATATAGAGGCACTAAAATTGGGTTTTGAAAATTTGGATAAACATATTGAAAATATGCAGGAATTTGGTTTCAATCCTGTTGTCGCCATCAATAAATTCTATACCGATACCGATGCCGAAATACAAGCTCTTGCAGATTATTGTGCGGGTAAGAATATATCTTTTGCTATTTCTGAGGGATGGGAAAAAGGAGGAAATGGTACTTTAGAATTAGCCGAGAAAGTAATTAAAGCTTGTGAACAAAAGGTGAATTTCAAACCGCTTTACGATTTCAATCAGACGTATGAAGAAAAAATAGAATTGATTGCCCGAAAAATGTATGGTGCAACCAAAATAGAATATACCTTAAAAGTGAAAAAAGAGTTGGCTAAATTAACAGATTATGGTTTAGATAATTTAGCTGTTTGCATCGCTAAAACTCAGAAATCGTTATCAGACAAACCTTTAAAGAAAGGACGACCTAAAGAGTTTACGCTTAACGTAAGAGATTTGGAAATTGCTTCGGGAGCCGGATTTATTGTTCCCATAGCCGGAACCATAATGCGTATGCCGGGGCTACCGTCCACACCTTCTGCCGAGAAAATGAATATCGACAAGGACGGCAATATCGTTGGTTTGTTCTAAAAATTTTATTATTTGAAACTATATCTCCCCAAAGAGGCGATTTCTTTTCAGAAGTCGCCTCTTTTATCAGTCAGAAAAATTCCCTTTTAACAGGAGTTTAAACTCAAGTTATATATTATAATTTGGTAATGAGCATCCAAAGTCCCCCTTTAGTATTACTTTTTATTCTTCTTAAAATAGAGATACACTAAACCTACAAAACCGGCAAAAGCAATTACTTTTAAATACTGTTTTATCACCAACTCTGTCGCTTTATCTAAGGTTGGTAAAAAAATTGCATTATTTATCAATAATAAAATTGCAATAGATACAATCACAACAACTATTAATATTGTATTGTATAATTTTTTGTTTTTCATACATCGAACAATTAAAAAATGCTGTGCATTACCTTTTCTACTTCTGTTTTATCGGAGTTGATATCAAAAATATGAATTGGTTTTAAATAACAAATTTCTTTCTCTTTTTTGAAATGATTTTCGCCTCCACCAGTTATATTCAGCATAATACAGGCATCTTTATCAATGGTGTTATTTTTCACACTATTAATAAGTGAAGCAACTGCTATGGCTGCTGCCGGATGTATATCATTTCCTTCGGTTTCTTCGAAAATTTTAGCAGCCTCAACAGCCTCTTCATTATCAGCTTTTAGCACATCTCCGGCTGTATCTTTTAAAGCATCGTATAAACCACCGATAATACCATAAGGAGGTTTTCGGTTTGACAACACTTTTGCGTCAATCTCTTCCACTTGTTGACGAGCTAAATCATCGTTTAAGGGTAATATATCTCTGGAATCTTTTTTCCATGCATCGTACATTGGCAAAAAAGGAATATTCTGAGAAACCATCAATTTCATTTTATTGGTTCCGAATCTTCCGTCTTCTATAAATCTCAGATTGGCCTCCCAAGCTGCAATTGCTCCTGTTCCCGAACCTACTGCTTGAAAATAGTAATCGGGAATTTTTCCGATAGTAGTTACCGCAGAATTAACGGTACATGCCATACCATCACGGCGTGCCACATTTTTTGCTCCTCCTTCGGCAACAAATCCTTCCAATTCACAAATGATATTCGATAAATGAATGGCATCAAAATAGTCGCTGCCCGATTTAGTTACCACCAAACGCACATTATCTTTTATGGGTTCATCAAACCATAAAGCATTCACATTATCTTCGGGAACACACAATAAAAGCGGAATATTATTATCGGAGCAAACCCTTGCAAATGCCCTAGCAGTATTCCCTGCCGATGCTACCACAAGCGTTTGTCCCACGTCGGCTAGTCTGCCACAAACAGCATAAGCTTCGGTTTCCTTAAAAGAACATGTTCTGAAATTAGCCCCTTTTTCGGGCCAATAGCCGCTAAAAGTGATATACAAATTATTTAAACCAAGATATTTGGCAAGCCCTTCGCTTTTATAGGTTACAGGAGCAGAAGAACCGTCTAATGTTTTATGAATAGGCAACCAATCAGCAAATTTATAAATACCCAAATCGTTATCTTTTACTTCTAACTGTTTCTTGTCGTAAATTGCACGTATCAAACAAGGCTTATCCTCATTGGGAGCATCTAATAACCAACCGGTATCTTCAAATTTATTTCCTGTATGCATCGACTGTAACACGTAGTCGGTGGGCTTAAATTTCTTCATTTAGTTTCTATTTTTAGAAGAAAAACAATGTTCTTATCTTCCTTTTATTGTTATTTGTAATTTTTTTTTATCTCTTTGCTCTAATTTGACTAAAACCAATATTCAACTTCTTTTGAAAAAAGCGTAAACTTTTCATCTCTTTATGGTTTACAATTGCCAAAGAAATACCTTTTTTCCCGGCGCGAGCAGTTCTTCCGCTTCGGTGTGTATAATATTCTTCCTTATCGGGCAATTGGTAATGTACAACAAAAGCCAGATTTTCAATATCTATTCCGCGAGCAGCGATATCTGTGGCAACCAAAATACGTAATTTCTTATTTTTAAAGGCACGCATCACTTTTTCCCGCTCTTTTTGCAATAAATCGCCATGAATAGCATCGGCAGCAACCTTTTTGGCTTTTAACTGGTCGCTTATTTTCTGCGCCATCTCCTTGGTTTTGCAAAACACCACTCCCCTGCTTTTAGTATCCGTATTTAAAAACTGCATCAACACATAAAATTTCTCCACATCGTCGCACAACACAAATTGATGCTGAATATTTTTATTCACCACATTACGTTGATTAATTTGAATACGATGCGCACCGGGAGCAATATGCCGTTTTATAATCTGTTGAATTCCCAAGGGCATAGTTGCAGAAAAAAGCCATTTATTTTCTACTCTGGCCAAATAGGTCAAGATTTCGTCTAATTGCTCCTTAAATCCCAAACTTAGCATTTCATCGGCTTCATCGAGCACAATGGTTTTCACATGGGTCAAATCAATTGCCTTACGTTTTACCAAATCGATTAATCGCCCGGGTGTTGCCACTACAATTTGTGTAGGACGACGTAACATGGCAATCTGTTTTTCAATAGGTTCACCACCATAAACAGTTCCGGAAAATATACGCTGATAATATTTGGTAAATTTAAAAAGTTGTTTCGATATCTGTAATCCTAACTCACGAGTAGGGCACAAAATTAATGCTTGCACATTTTTACTACTGGGATTGATGCGTTGTAACAATGGCAGTCCAAAAGCAGCAGTTTTTCCTGTTCCGGTTTGTGCCTGCCCCACCAAATCGGTGTTATTGTTCATCAATACAGCTATTACTTCGGCTTGTATTGGAGTTGGCTCAACGATATTCATCTCAGTTAATCGTTTTACTATATTTTTATCAACCCCCAGTTCCTTAAAATTCATTATCTTCTATTTTTATTCAGACGCAAAGATAATCATTAACACAAAAAAACCTCAAGTATTCTTGAGGTTCTTTATTTATTGCTCTTTATTATGCTTTTTTCTCAGAGTTTTACCCTTATTCTTTTTTATTTTTTCCGGGCTTTCTCTTTACGTTTCTTCTCTTTTTCGGCTTTCTTCCTTTCTTTTTGCATTTCGTTCCATCTTCTTTTCAGATCCTTTGCCTCTTTTTCATTTTTTTTCCTCAAAGCCTTTGCTGCCTTTTGCTTTTGTTTCTTTAAAGCTTTTGCTTCTCGTTTAGCTTTTCGCTCAAGTGCTTTTTGGCTCTTTGGAGATTTTTGTTCTATGATTTTTTCATTCTTTTTGTCTCCCTGATTTTTGTTAGGAGTTACCACATTTTCATCGGCTTTTTTATCAACTGAAACTTTTGTTTCTCGTTTACGCTTTTTTTCAGCCTTTTTATTACGTCTTTGTGCTTTTCGCAACTTTCTCTTCAGCGATTTCTTACTTTCAACTGATTCTCCCGAAGGTATATTTCCATTAGGAACAACAGTTGTATTCGGAGTAAAATTAAAATCTAAAGCAGTTCCTTTTTTACGAATCAGCTCTTTTCGTTTCTTTTTCTTCTTTCCCCATATTCTGTCAAGGTAGAAATTAAGTCCAACCTTAGCTTCCCAGAAGTAATCATTAAAACGCCCTTGTTTTAAACCATCCACATTATCGCTCAGCGAATAGTGATTTAATAACGAAATATTCAAACCAAATCTATCATTCAACAAAAATTCCACTCCTGCACCATAAACAGCTTGCGTATATACAGAATTGCTAAAATTGATAAAGTATTTCGATTTATTGTGAGCCATCAACCCGATACCTCCTTCAATATAAGGAGTCCAGTTCTTACTTGGCATCAATCGATATTTTAAACCTACTTCTAATGCATTAAACGTTTTATCCAGCTTTTGTGATGTAGCCAGTGAACTCTTACTAAATTGGGCAGAAAATTGAACAAACGACTGGGTATCAAACAACAGAGATAATCCACCCATTGGTCTTAATTCAGGATCTTTATAATCACCTTGATAAAGCCATGAACCTCCAAATACACCCATTCCAAATTTGTGGCGGCGCTTAGTCATCATCTGATCAAAGAAATCGGATTCTCTATTGCTGTCTTTTTCTTCAATATAATTCCTAATCACGTCGGAATTAATATCTTCCGGATTTCTTAATTTCCATATTCCATCGATAACCCCCTCAATAATAAGCGATTCCACAGCCTTTTCAATAGCCTCTTTCACCGCCATTTCCGACGGCTCGTTATAAGTAATGCCCGATTCAGCTTCTAATAAACGCTTAAATTTTACAAAGCGAAAAATACTTGCATCTATTTTCTGCGATAATATCATTTTTGAGGTGTGAACCGTTTTCATCACCTTTCCTGTCATTGTAGATACTGCACGTAGGTAAACAGTTACCCTGTCTTGACGATATTGGGCTGAACCGCCTGCAGAAAAATAACGCAGACCGGCACCTCCGGTGATAACGTTTGCATCATAGCTGATTATACCGCCTTCTAAAATAATACCCGCAAACAGCAGCGGCCGCAGATAATTTTTTTTATCGTTAGAAGACGAAAACTTTTTTTGAGTATTAAGAATAATATTACGTTCACTTGATAAGTTTGATAAACCCTCACGTTCCGCAACATAAAACCAATCAGAATCTTCTAGTGCTTTTATTAAAATTGATGTTGTCCCCTGTGTTACAGCACTTGACCAGCTGGCTCCTGTTGTTGAAGGTTTATACTGTCCTGTCTGGTCACGAAAACTGTAAACAGCGGCAGTTAATTTCATTTGTGGTTTTGGCAGATTCTCTAAAGTTTTCTTTACCGGTGTTTCAGCGCCTATTTCAGCTCTCTGCTCGGTTAACGGCTGATTAAAGAATGGCACACAACTGCCTAATGTCAAAACGCATAAAAGAGAGTAAATAATATTTCTATACATAGTTGATTTTTTAAGGATAAAGTATTTTAAGTCTATAAATTATAGAAGCTTTTTTTATTAAGATTATCTAATAATTCGGAATAACAACATTAGTCCTACCTCCCGTCTTCACATCTTGAATATCAACTGTTACCCCCGTGGCATCTTCAAAAATATCCACCTTATAGTTTCCTAAATTATAACTACCACTTTCTAAATTATTGTTTTCTCCAAAAATTTTATTCACCAATTTACTCGACAATTGACTTAAAATCTGACGATTTAAATTTGCCTCAAAGTCTTTTAATGGATCCGAATTGAAACCTTGTGTTTTTTGATTAGGATCTTCAATTCTGTTCTGCTGTGAAGCCATATTTAACATCCAATTGTAGTTATAAGGATTTCCACCGAAATTAGAGTTTATTGGTGTATAAACAAAATCCTGCGCCTTACTTTGCGAAGGCATCAGCCAGGCAAAACAAGCAAGTAACAAAATAAATTTTAAATGTTTCATAATATCAAGTTTTAACGTTTTTTAATATATTCCAGAACCCGACAACCCTTCATTTTCCAGCTGTCTTCTAATTTGGTCTAAAGCATTAAGATATCCTACCGTTCTTGCATTGGCAAATCTTGATAATTTTACCAACATATCGTACCGAGGCCTGATTCTTTCTTTCACAATAACAAAATCATTTAACATTATCGTAAATTCGAAAGTAGAACCTCCTTGCAAAATTTTTTCTTTTATTCTTATGGTGTAATTTTTCACCTGCTTAGGAGGATTCAAATCCCTACAGTACAAATTATAGAATTTACGGCCGATATGCGTTCTCGTTTCATCTATTATTAATCCATCCAGCTCTATATTCGACTCTTCTTCCTCCTCCGAATCTTTTCGGCCTTCACTCACACTCTTTAAAACGCTGTTCATTATTTTTAAAGTCTTCAAGGTATCTTTAACATTATCTTTCTTATTCTTAACCGTTCCTTTCCCCTTCCCGGCTCCTCCTGTATGCTGTGCATATAGAACCGATGCAGAAAATACAATTAATAATAAAAACAAATACTTTTTCATCCCCTATTCTTTTCAGGTATTGATTCACGTCCCAACTCAACACCCTGCTTCCAACTTTAAATAATAAAGTTTACACTTTAGAGAGCTTATAAGCCATCACAAAAATAATATTTTTTATAATACTACATAAAGATATGCTTTCTAAATGTAAAAATAATCTGTTTTTTCTCAGATTATTATTTCCTTAAGAATAATTAACGGTTTTTGTCAATTAATAATCTATTTTTTTATTTTCTGATTACCAAATTGTTCCTTAGGAGATTTTTCAAACCAAAAATCCTACGATTATTTTTTATGATTAATAAACTGACTAAAAATTTGGACAGCTAATGGCTCTAATTCGTTTTTTCTTTCGATAAAAATATTCACCTTTACACGATACATTCGGTTTTCCAAATACAAACGAAAGAGATATTTCATGTGCCCCCGAATTGGTTTTCATTAAATTTGAAATGACATAATCATAAGAATATGCCAATCTTATTTTTTTAGTTTGATAACCAACCAGAGCAATTACTGCATCTAAATCAAAAGATAGATTATGACGCAGCCAGCCACCTATAACCCAATGATTTTTCGAAAGATATAAACCATAATTTATCTGTTCAAATTTTTCCTGTTTTTGATACAGTAAATTTGGAGAAAGAAAGAAATTATCCTTTTTAGCAGTAGACGAACCGGGGATAGGTATTCTAATACCTGTATGTAATGTATACTTCATAGGTAGTTTCGCATCTTCTTGATTAGAGTAAAACGATTCGTTAGGCTGTGATAAATGATCAATCACTACCCCGAAATAAAAATTTTTATAGTTAATCAATCCTCCTAATGAAAAATCAATATAGCCATCGGATAATTTATCGGGAGTCTGTTCAGTTGTTAAGTATTGTACCCCATAAATGGGTTCTATCATATCAGAAAAAATCAACCTGTTCCAATCCAGCTTATGTTGTACATAGGTTGCTTTTATTCCCATACTTATCGAGAGTTGTTGTTTTATTTGAACACGATAAGAGTAGCTTCCACTAACCATAGCTGTTTTTATTGTTCCATCGCCTTGATTATCTTGTAAAACCATTATTCCCAGTCCGCTGTTTATATCACTAACATAACCATCAAAAGAGGCTGAATAAGTACGATAAGCTTTACTATTTTGAGGCCATTGATTACGATATGAAAGCGATAAAGTGGGTAAAAACTCAGCTCCTGCAAGTGCAGGATTTAAATACATCCGATTAGCATAAAATTGCGAAAATTCCAAATCTTGTGCTCTCCCCACAATTGACACAAACAGTATCATTACCAACCCTGTAAATCTTCTTAAAAACATACTATCTGATTAAGGTTATTGTTCCATTTTTCCTTGATTTGCCGTCTACCACAAACAGCCAAATATATACTCCAACTTTAGCGGGTTTTCCTTTATAAGTTCCATCCCATGGTGTGCCACCCTTATTTTTTCCCTGTCCAATATCGGTAAATTCATATACCAATTCACCCCATCTGTTGTAAATATACATTTCAATTTTTTTTCCTCCTAAATCACCCGATATTATTGGAGCAAATGTGTCGTTCCTTCCATCTCCATTTGGAGTAAAAGCATTAGGAACAAACATTCTATAATCATCTACAAAAAGCCATGTACTATCAGCAGCTACACATCCGTTTTTGTCAGTAAAGATTAATTTATATTTCCCCTGTTTAGTAGCTACTAAAGTGGGTTTTGTTGATTTATCCTGCCATAAATATTTACCTGGCAGATATTTCTTAGGAATATCAGGTTTAAATTCTTTGCTTTCAGCATAATAAATAGTGGTATCCTTACCAAGGTCCACCTGTGGCAAATCGTGTACTTTAAAGTTTATCGCCTGACTATTACTACAGCCATTCACTCCATCTATCTTCACATATAGTTTTGTGCCATCGGTTATTTTATAGGATTCAGGATTTACTATTTTGCTGCTTTCAGCAAAAGTCTCATCTCGGTACCATTCGACCCTATCTTCATTGTTGAAAATAATTAGATTTAAACTATTTAAATTATATGCATCTACAGCTCGAAGACCTTTGGAATCCTCACACGCACTAATTGTATCGATTTTAGCTTTAGGTAATGGTTTGGCAACTATATTTAATCTGAATCGTCCTTCGCACGGTTTTTGTGCTATCTTAGCATAAAATGCCGCTCTATCAACAACTTCTATATTATTTAATGTTTTGATGGGATCAGTCAAATCAAAATCGTTGAACCACTCTACTGTACTCACATCAGGCACTAAATGATTATAATCCGATAGATTAATATGAACACTGTTTTTCTTATCGGTTTCTGAACAAAACTCCTCACTGTACGGTTCATATTTTGGCTTACGATCTACCCTGAACAATATTTCGCCCTTAGCAGAACAATCGCCAAGAGATAGTAACACATAAAACTTTGTACGATCATGTACAGCTACACTTTTAGGATTCTTTACTGCATTATGATATTCTTTATCAGTATACCAAACAAAGGTAACACCTGTGGTTTCAGTTATTTCAGATTCAAAAACTGTTAAATCGACCCCATTTTTAGTCCCACTATCAGAGACATCTTCACACACTTCAACAGGAGCAATCGCCTTAAATACAGGAGTTGGATTCACTTTAAATGTAATTTTACCACTTATATCATTGCTGTTATATTTCCCTTTTAAGACTATCGTGTCTTGACTTGTTACCCATATTGTTGTATCATTTTTCAACTCTTCATTTTTCTTATACCATTTACCATTCTCCATTTCAGTACTGATCTCCTTTTTCAGTTGGTCATCGAGAGTAATTTGAGCCTTATCCTGAACAGTTTCACACAAATCGATAATCAAATCATGGGTTTTTGGCAGTTCTTTTACCTTAAAAGTAATACTTCCCTCACTGCTACAACCAAAATCATTTTCTATTCTAGAATAAAAAATAGTATCATTTACAGCTTTTACGTTTTGAGGAGTTAGTATCGTATCTTTATTGCCATTTAACCAAACTAATTTATTTTCACTATCAGTAATCTCTTTATTATAATCCTCTAAATTTATCCCCACAGCTTCACCTGTTCCCATAGTGCTCTCCCAAATCTCTTTAATAAGCTTGTTTGCAACAGGCAGATCCTTTAACTGATAAGTTACTGTTGCATAATTTGTACTCGTAGCATCATTTTTATCGGTTACAATTGCATAGTACTCTTTACCATCAATTACCTCTACTTTAGTAGGATCTGAAACAGGATTAGTAGGCATTCCTTTAGGCTTTTGCGGCCAAGAGCTATACCATTTAATTTCATCTCCGGCATCACCATTTATTTTTTCTCGTAGCTTTGTTAAATCATCGTAAACGGTATCACCATTAATATCACTACATCTTATCTCTACAATATCATTGGCCACAGGAGTAGCTTTTACCACAACCGTAACTTTCACCGAATTGTAACACGAACCATTGGATATTTTAGCGTAAAAAATATCCCCTTCTTTCACATCCACCGACTTTGGATTATCAATTTTATCGGTTAATGCCTCATCGCGATACCACTCCACAGGATATCCAGAGTCGTTGCTAACTGCATTATCGTAGGCTGTTAAATCGACATTTTTATCTGTTTTTCCTTTAAAAACAACAATTGTTTGTTCAACACCCTGAGGTAAAGGAAGCACATTAAAGGCTAATTCTGCAACGCTTGATTCTCCTTTAAGCGTAACTTTCACATAAAATTTATCCCCCTTGTTTACCTTTACTTTTTTAGGATCGGGCACCTCTTTTTTAAGATCTTTATCGAAATACCATTTAAAGGTACTGCCTTCTTCTTTATTTATTTTTTTATTCCACTGGGTTAAATCAACTTCATCGGTTTCATTCTCACAAATAGCAACTGTTAAATCAACTACCACCGGTGCCGAACGAATAAAAAACTGAACACTTCCGGAATTTTCACAATGTTCATTTTTCATTTTAGCATAGAAGATATCGCCTTCCTTAACCGTTAAATCGGAAACATTGGTTAATTTATTGCCGTCTTTATCGTACCAATCCACAGCAATTCCTTTATCGGTAACACTTTCATCATAAGTTCTTAAATTAATATGTTGAGCCGTTCCACTACCAAAAGGGTCTTCCCAAACTTTTACTATAATATCATTGCCTTTAGGTAAAGGATAAACAGTAAAAGTAATTTTTGCAGTAGAAACAACACCATCTTTTGCTACTATCTTAGCGTAATACACATCACCTTGACTTACCACAACGGATTCGGGATGCTGCACCAGATTTGTCAATTGCTCATCTTTATACCACGTCACTTTTACATCGCCCCAATCCGGATGTTTTTTAGATTCTAAGTCTACTTTTCGTTTTCCTGAACCATAAACATCTTCACAAGCGCTATCTTCTATGTCTTTGTAGGTAGGTAGCGGTTTTACGGCATAAGTAACTAATGCTGTATTTTCACATTCTCCATTGGATACAAGAACCCAAAACTGCTGTCCGTTTTTCACCCTAACCGGATTCAGATTTACCACTTCATTTTTCAGTTCCTTATCTGAAAACCATTTATATACAATACCCTCGCCTCCGTTTATCTGTTGCTGCAATTCTTCCAGATTAACATCGGCCTCTCCCGAACCTTGAGGGTCTTCCCATACAACGGGATTAACATCTTTGGCAACCGGAAGTTCCATGGTTTGAATTTCCTGTTCTATTTCTTCTACACCACCACTTATAAGCTCCACTTTTAGCTTTACGGTGTAAGTACCTGGTTTTTCGTAAGTGTGATTTACCTTGAAAGAATTATTGATATCCCCCCATTCACCTTTACTCTTATCTCCAAAAATCCAAAAAGCACTCTTAATATTTTCAAGACTTGAAGTTATTTCAAAATCAACATCCAAACCTGAACAGTCAGTATGATAATCAAATGTTAAAGCAAAAATAGAATTTACAAAATTGGGTAATCCCAACCCACAATATCGCCCCCCTAACTTCTGTCCTTTCGTTATATAATTACAACTTTCTCCCTCTCCATCGGGATTTTCAATAACATCTAACGTCTCGCCATCAGGGCTTATGGCACTGCCATTTCTTGCAACATAAATTTTTCCATTGGGAGCTATTTGCAAAGCACCTCCATACCCCCCCCAAGTATCCCAAATTATATTGGTTAATGTTCCATTTTTTATATTATACTGATATACAGATCTATCCTTAAAAGAACTAATATAAAGCAAGTTCCCCGAAGGAGAAAATTCCAATCCGTAAGGTGTTCTTACACCTTTTATCTTCTTTATATTAGATATCCTACCGGTATTATTATTAAAATCAAAAAGCTCTACCGTATTAGTAGTGTAACTAACAGCCGCCAATTTATTTCCCTCCGGTGATACCTTCATATATCCAATAGCTGCAGCTGCTCCATCCTGCCCTCCATGTTGTTCATCGTATTTATAAACTGTTCCTATGGGTGTATTTACTTTTTTCGTTCCTATTCCATCTTTAGTCAATAAAAAAGCAGAAAATATATCACTATTCCACAAGTGAAAGATCACCCAATAATCTACACCATTCTCATGCTTTACCGCAGTAATTTTCTCGCAAACTTTACTATCTGTAAGTTCAATATTTTTTTCGATAACAGCTCCCAAACCATTATTCTTAGACATATCTACAATAGCATAATGGGCTTTATCTAAGAAATTCTCATGGGCATCAACAGTAAATATATAGTACAGTATGGTACTTCCTGGTTTGGGAACAATAATTGAGGATTGAGTAGCCGATTTATTGCCATTCAATCCTTTTCCTCCTTCCATCTGCTTGTGTTCTTTATTATAGACAAAACGTCCATCAGTATAAAACAGTAAATCTCCTTTTTTATCGCATATGGTAGCACACCCCTCATTGGTAGATAACGCTCCATCTTTTAAAATAACTACCGTGTTATCATTCTTAAATTCAAGTCCTGCTTTTTCACCAAAATACCAGAAACCAGCCCTGCTCTGGGCATTACATAACAAAGGGGTGATGATTATTACAAGAGCAAATAGGTGTTTTTTTAATTGCATCGTCTTGTGAATAAATTAAATAAATAAAAATTAAAAGAGTTATCCAACTCTTTCCTGTCGTATATCAACGACTATCAGCTTTAATTGTTGCATCTTAAAATTACTAAAAAACACAAAATTGGAGCAAAAATAATACTATAAATTGTTTTTTTCAACAATAACACCTATAATTTTACAACATAGATTCAAGTACCAAATGCAACAAGTCCAAAGAAAATAGATTTCAGAGTTTTAACTTGTAAGTTTTTCCTGGGGCTTCTGTTAATTTTATTAGTATCCTCCAATTTTTTTTTTAGCAAAAACCTATTCGTTTTTTTATTTTTTGTCCTGCCGGACAGACTTCACCCTTTTGTCTTGATACAAAAGGCTCAAAAATTCAAGACTGCACAATCTTCTGGTATCCATTACGTTACCGTAAGCTAAACAAAATAATAGTTTTGTCGGATTATTACTTTTTGAACCAAGTGATTGTATACTGCTCTCTACAAATCGCAGCTTCCGATAGAATTTTGTTTTTAACGCTTTCTTCCGCTATGGGGACCACGCATCAATTGTGATATCAAAAAAGGGTATTTTCAACCTAGTTAGAAAAATTTAGGACCTTTATTTTACAGTAAAAAGGAACCATCTATAATAAAACAAGCCTTAAAGCTGTACTTCACTTTACAGACACACACTTGAAATTTCCGTCTCAAAAAAACTTACAAAATTTAGATATAAACGTAAAAAATCAGGCAACAACATATAGAAATATGCCAAATTGCCTGATTTTAATACACTCTAAACTGTATGAAAAAAATTTATTCCAAGCCTAAATAGTCAAATAATTTTGCTTTAACATTAGCAGTTAAAGGCCTTCTGCCATTTAGGATATAAGATAAATAGACGTCAGTAACACCAATAATTTTAGCTATTTTCTTTTTCTTGTCATCTAAAATTCTTAATCTTTCCTTAATTCTTTCCAGGTCGTTCTGTTGTTCTAGTTGTTTCATTTTATAGTATTTAATAGGTTAATAAGTTTCTCTTTTCTCTATCTCAACGGGAGGAATAAAAAACTCCTCCCATCAAGATAAAATGCTTTCGCATTCGATTTAAAATTTGGTTTAAGTAAATAGAGAAGTTAATCAAAACATACATTTTAATTAACAACAAACTCTTGAAATGAATAAAAGCACTTCACTTTTAATATTCTATATTAATTAATATTCAACGGTCTTTACTTGCTTCAAAAAATCTTTAATAAAAAAATAAATACCTCTAATTTTTCTCAAATACATAGCATTTTTTCACGCTCTTTATTACAACACATGTGCCAAAAAACACAAAACATTAATTAACAAATATTTACACAAAAATAAGTTTCTTTTTTATTAAACTAAATTTATCCAAAATCGGATAATAGAGTTTAATAAACTATAAACAATCCTCATAAATCACTATAAATCAACAAATAACAACAAAAAACAAAAAACTCTCCGATTCTGGATAAACTTAAAATCGGAGAGCTATTTTTACGTTCTATACAAAACAACAAAATCGTTAAATAAAAATTTAACGATTTTGCCATTCTAAAAGTTAATAATTGTTATTTTAATGCTTCAACTGCTTTTTTAATTCTACGAATTGCTTCTGCCATTTGCTCTTCACTTGTGGCATACGATAAACGTAAATATTCATTAGCTCCAAATGCCTCTCCGGTTACAGTTGCCACATTGGCTTTTTCTAGCAAGTAAAGGCTTAAATCGGTAGCATTATTAATGGTTGTTTCGCCATTCGATTTTCCAAATAAATCAGCTACACGAGGAAACAAATAAAAAGCTCCTTTAGGTTCGCGTATCTCAAATCCCGGAATTTCCTGCAATTGTTTTAATGCTAAATCTCTGCGGTTTTTAAAAGCCACACGCATCTGTTCGGTGGTTTCTTGTGTGCCGTCGAGAGCAGCAACCGATGCCATTTGAGCAATCGACGATGCTCCTGAGGTTATCTGTCCTTGCAGTTTAGAACAGGCTTTTGCAATCCATAAAGGAGCAGCAATATAACCAATTCTCCAACCAGTCATGGCATAACCTTTCGATACACCGTTAATTACCACTACTCTATCTTTTATTTCTGAAAACTGAGCAATACTTTCGTGAGCTCCCATATAATTAATGTGTTCGTAAATTTCATCGGAAAGAATTACAATATCGGGATACTGAACAAAAATATTTACCAAGGCTTTTAACTCTTCTTTTGAATATAAACTTCCGGTAGGATTGCTTGGCGAACTAAACAAAAATGCTTTTGTTTTTGGTGTAATTGCGGCTTTTAACTGCTCGGGAGTAATTTTAAAATCGTTATCTATTCCAGTAGGAATAAGAACACTTTTACCCTCAGCTAATTTCACAATTTCGCTGTAACTTACCCAAAAAGGAGCAGGAATAATTATCTCTTCGCCGGGATTTATAATACTCATAACGGCATTGGCAATAGATTGCTTTGCTCCGTTTGAAACCACAATTTGATCAGGAGTATATTCCAAATTATTTTCTCTTTTCAGCTTACGCACCACCGCTTCACGAAGTTGTAAAAAACCGGGAACCGGAGAATAATGAGAATAATTGTCATCAACAGCCTTTTTAGCGGCTTCCTTGATATGATCAGGTGTATCAAAATCGGGTTCTCCCACACTCAAGTTAATTACATCAATTCCTTGAGCCTTCATTTCTCTACTTTTTTGGGACATCGCTAACGTTGGCGACACCTCCATTGCTGCTATTCTATCAGAAACATTCAACATTTTCAAATTAATTTAGGGATTTTATAAATTGCTTAATACTTTTGTAAAAATTTTTATCTGATAAAGATATAATATTTATTCTTTATTATGACTGCAAATATATATGTTTTTTAAATTTACAAACAACAAATAAAAAAAATAAAAATGAAAGATTTTCTAGAGATTTTAAAATACACTATTCCTGCGTTAGTTGTCTTTATTACAACCTACTACATCATTTCCCTTTTCTTTAAAAGTCAAAAAGAACAAAAAAGAGCAGAACTGGCGTTAAAATATCAGGATAAGATAGTCCCTTTAAAACTACAAGCCTGCGAAAGATTAGTGATATTTTTAGAGCGTATCTACCCTGAATCGCTTGTGATAAGAGAAAACACACCGGGATTAACCAATCAGCAGTTACAACAAAAATTAATTGCTGCCATCCGTTCAGAGTTTGAACACAACATCTCACAACAAATTTACGTGAGCAATGAAGTATGGAACGCGATAAAAAAAGCAAAAGACAATACGATACAAATCATTAATGCAGAAGCACTGCAAACCTCTGCTGATAAGCCATCTATAGAATTGGGAAAAGTTGTAATTGAGGCATATATGCAACTACAAGAACAACCCATTGCCTCTGCAATTGCATTGGTGAAAGCTGAAATTCAAAAACTGGGATAAAAATTTTTCAATTAGTAATTAGTAATGAACAATTAATAATAATTTTTATACTACAACAAACTAATAACTAAGACCTGACAATCAATAGCCAAAAGCCGAAAAAGGAATAGTATAAATGGGTGTTAGTGAATAAAATTGCTAAATGAACATTGTTAATTACTAATTGATTTAAGGGCTGACAGCCAACAACTAAAATCTAAAAAAATGGAAAATATAACATTTAATGATATAAAAATAAGCAAACAAATAAAAATGGCTTTAGACGATGCCGGATTTGAAAAACCAACTGCTATTCAGTATCAAGTTTTTTCTCCGGTACGTTCGGGCAAAGATATTATTGGTATTGCACAAACCGGAACAGGAAAAACATTGGCTTATCTTATGCCGATATTGATGAAACTCAACTATGCACAAGGGATGGATCCTCGTGCCTTAATTGTTGTTCCCACCCGCGAACTGGTACTACAGGTTTGTGAAACCATCGAGTTACTAACGCCTTATATGGATATTCGTGCTTTGGGCATTTACGGTGGAGTAAATATTAACACACAAAAAGAAAAAGTTTACGACGGCGTTGATATTCTGGTTGCCACACCCGGCAGATTAATGGATATTTATATGACCCGCGTGTTAAAATTATCACAAGTAAAAACATTGGTTATCGACGAAGCAGATAAAATGATGGATTTGGGTTTTATGCCCCAGCTGAATGCCATTTTTGAAGTGCTTCCCGAGAAACATCAGAATCTGCTGTTTTCAGCAACTTTTTCGGATACAGTAGCCAAACTTTCCGATGATTTTTTACTGCTTCCACAGCGTATAGAAATAGCTCCACAGGCCACAACAGTAGAAAATATTCATCAAATTCAATATCATGTTCCAAATATTTTAAGTAAAATAAATCTGCTGAAAAAATTACTTGAAGATAAAGAGGAGTTCAATAAAGTAATGGTTTTTACCGAAACCAAAAAAAATGCCGACCGGATTGTGGAACGTATGGAAACCATTTTAGGCGAAGAACTGAGCGTAATCCATTCGAACAAAGCGCAAAACACCCGTATTAATGCTCTTAATGCCTTTAAAGAGGGACGAGCCAGAGTAATGGTGGCTTCTGATGTGGCTGCCCGCGGTATCGATATTGAGGATGTAAGCCACGTTATCAATTTTGATATTCCATCGAATTATGTGGAATATGTACACCGAATTGGGCGCACCGGTCGTGCCGAAAAAGAGGGTATTGCCATTAGTTTTGTAAATGAAACAGAACAAGAATTGATGAGCAAAATAGAAAAGCTTATCCGCAAACCGGTAACTTTAGAATCAGTGCCTATTGATGTGGAAATAACTTCACAATTACTAGAAGACGAAAAAATCCAAACCAGAAATATAAAAATTAAAAATACAGTCCGCAGAGACACAGGCGCTTTCCATAAAAAGAAAGCTAAAAATATGAAAACACCGTCAGGCTCAAAAAGCAGACAGAAACGCCAGCAGGCTAAAAAGAAAAGGAAGTAATATATATTCACGCCTAAAAAAGGCTGTTCAATAAAAATAAAAAAAAGCCCCAATCTTAAAATATTTTGGGGCTACCTTTTTTACAACATAAAAAATATACTATTCTATATCAATCAGCTTTTCCATACAACCTTCCCTGCCAGGTATCCCGTTTTTTTAACAGATTATTTAACAGGTTGGCAAACTGATAATTCTTTATTCCCCATTTTGGGGCGATTAACCAACCCGGAGGTGCTTGATTGACAAACCGCTCCAGCATTATTTTCGGATTAACCCGCTCTATTACATCCACTACAAAATTTAGATATTCTTCCAATTCAAACAGATAAAATTTATCGGGATTTTCGGAAAACTCTTTTGCCATTTTGGTATGATTTAATATCTGTAATTGATGCAATTTAAGCGTATCAATGGGTAAATCAGATAAACGTACAGCATGCTGCAGCATGGTTTCGGGAGTATCGTGCGGCAGACCGTTTACCAAATGTGCCCCCACATGAATTCCCCGGTTGGCAGTGCGTAAAATCGTATTTTCCGCCTCAGCGTAAGTATGTCCTCTGTTGATGGCTTTCAGCGCCAGATCGTTCGCCGATTCAATACCGTATTCAATGCTGATATAATAATCTTCGGCCAATTGTTCCAAATAATCCAGCACCTCATCAGCAGCACAATCGGGACGAGTACCAATAACCAAACCAACCACCTTAGGATTTAATAACGCTTCTCTGTAAAGCTTTTTCAATGTATCTAAATCGGCATAAGTATTGGAATAAGCTTGGAAATATGCCAAATATTTTTGTGCCTTATACTTTTCGTGAAAAAAGGCAATACCCTCTTCTACCTGTCGGGCAATACTTTTCTTTGGAGAACAATATTCGGGATTAAAACTTTTATTATTACAGTAAGTACAACCGCCGATACCTTTACTGCCATCTCGGTTCGGACAGGTAAATCCGGCATCAATAGAAATTTTCTGCACTCTTTCGTTAAATCGTTTCTTAAAGTAGGTAGGATAGTCGTTAAAACGATTGGTATGTCCCCACGGATATAATTCTTTTGCCATTATATTTTTAATTTGGCACAAAAATAGCCTTTTTTTCGATACTTGGATTTACTATAAATGAAGAAAACACTACATATATTTTTTATTGATGCGTCCCATTTCGTCTAAAACAACAAAATTAATAGCCTGAATACCTAAAAATAGCCCCATGGTACAGCCTACAAATATTGCTATCATAATCATTATTTGGTATTTAATAGCCACCAAAGGAGAACTACCTCCCAAAATTTGACCGGTCATCATACCCGGTAAACTAATTAAACCAATAACCGACATGGATGCAATTAGCGGATTTAATCCCGCTTTAACGGCTTCTTTAATAAAATGTCCTTGTGTACGTTTTTTGCTGTTGGTATGTGTAAGAAGAAAATAATAAAACGCGTCTTTTTCTCGTAATTCTTTTAAATATACTGTTAAACCCACTATATTATGACTCATGGTATTTCCTAAGATCATTCCGGTGATAGGAATAAAATAGCGGGCATCGAAAAAATATTCTAATTCGACAACATATCCCAGGAAAAAAGTATCGATAATAGCAATAGTAACAAACTCGGAAAGAGCAAAGGAGAGTAAAAAATAACGCAAAGACAAATTGATTCGTTTAAGCGTATCGAACACGCCCACCAACACCATAATAAAAACCCAAGCCATATTTATCCATAGGTTGTTTTGCTCGAAAATCCATTCTAAATACACAGCAACCAAAGACAATTGCACAATCATCCGAACAATTCCAATTAACATATCTTTTACGATACGAATTTTGTAGTACCAAAAAAGAAACAAAGGAAAAGCAAAAGAGGCTAATGCTATTATCAAATTCCAATACGTTATATCTACGGTTTCAGCTTGCATATTTTTTCAAATTACAGCCGTTGGCCGTCAGCCTTTGGCTATTAGTGTTTAACGGATATTAGCTATACAGTTTTTTCTATAAGTTAGTACTTTTAGTTAAATAAATTGACACCAACTAAACATTTTTTCTGTTTCCATCTGCGGTCTTCCAACCTCTAACATTCTACTTTATAACGATATAATTCTATCGGCATGATTTAACCAAATTTTATTATGTGATATAGAAAAAATGGTTTTATCGGTCTCTTTATGAATGATATCAATAAGTATTTGTATTAAATTTTCGTTTAAGGCAGAAGTTGGTTCATCTAACAGCAAAATGGGTCTTTCAAAACATAAACAAATAACGGTAACCAACCGCTGTTTCTCCCCCTCGCTTAATTCTTGAAAAGGATGATAAAGCAACTGTTTTTCCAAATTTAATCTTTGCATAAATTCTCTAATTTTGGAAATATGAGACTTCAATTGGAGCAACTCAATCAACTCTTCTCCATTTTGAATGGACATATTAAATTTTTGAGGCACCCATATTATTTTTTGTCTAATGTCATTAACATTCTTTTTGTTCAACAATAAATCGTCTATCCATATTTTGCCAGTTTCTACAGTTTGATAGCCTAACAATATTTTAAACAACGTAGATTTTCCTATTCCTGATGCCCCCTTCAGACAGACATTCTCTTTTGCCTTAATATGGAAAGACAGATCCTTATAGAGTACTTTATCGTTAAATTTAAGAGTAATATTTTCCGCCTTTATCATTCTAAAAACTATATTTTGCCTTTACCCAAATCTCCGAATTATTTTTGAAAATACCAAACATACCTTTATCGCCGTCAAAATGATCGTAACCAACCAACAAATGAATTTGGTCAGTCAGCGAATAATCTACCGAAAAACGATTGAAAAAACCGCCATTACTCAAATCGGTATAAATAAAATTAGACAATTTTAAGGTGCTGTTAAGTAAATTTTTAGACACATTAAATGTCAAAAGACTTGTATTTTCCTCTTGAAGCAATTCTTCTTTATAATTTAAAATGGCATCGTTGGCTACCTGTAAACCAAACATCCACTGATTTGGAGCATACCAATCTACGCCCAACAATGCATTTATGGTATTGTGTTTTTCCAGTTGAGTTATCATTTCTTTGGTAGCAAAATGCTTGTCGAAGTTAAAAGCAACCTCTCCCCTAACCACAAATTGTCCCAAAGGCTTAGAAAAATCGCCCCCCACAAAAGTCATTCTATGGTATTCGGGGGTAACAACAATAGCTCCATTTTGAATATTCGACATAAACACAGGCATTTTGTCGTAGGTGTGCAGTGCAGCCAACGAAAAATCGATACCGGGCAAATTAAAACTCAAACGCCCGCCAAACTCACTGTTCTTTAATGTAAAATCGGGTTTTTGTGCCTCTTTCATAACGAGTTGTACATTTTGAGGAACAGGCATAGCCACAGCCCAAGGATTTTTAGGATTCGTTGGTAAAACAAATCCTTTAAAA
>PDWJ01001426.1_pt1 | contig 29693 bp, 26 predicted proteins | sample 1430881 | NCBI WGS metagenome assembly PDWJ01 (sample SAMN01162460, study PRJNA174530) | Oral metagenome, whole genome shotgun sequencing project. | biome: Marine environment; feature: Marine mammal; material: Swab sample of the gingival sulcus; isolation source: swab sample of gingival sulcus...
ACAATACGACAAGATGCTAGGCGCATTGAACGCCTTTTGCGGAGCGCCGGCCCCTGGAGCGGAGCGGATCGACGGCTTTTTGAGGGATGTCATCGTGGACGGCATCGATCAGATCAAGGGGCTTTTCCCCAGTTCGCCGAGCGTTGCGGCCATAGATACCCGCATCGTTTTCCCATCTGAGCAAACCACAGATCCAATGGCCGGGGATGTTTTGAATCTATCGGAGGTGGCAGACCAGGCGGAGGCGTCAGAACTGGGGGAGGTGATTGCATCCGAATCCGATCGTCTGTTACCCGTTGATGATATCGACGATTTGCTGGCCGGCCTGCCGACCATCGATGAAAGCGAACGCGAAGCCCTGCTTTCCAAATCCTTGGATGAAACCTTTTCCACCATGCGCAACGGCGGTGGCCATGCCGTTGATGGGGATGTCGCAGAACCGGATCCCATGGCCGTGCATTTTTCCTTGCCGGCAGAATTCCCGGCCCTGCCGCCGGCGGACGCCGGCTTCGATGAACCGGGTGAAGCCATGGCCATCATCGACGACTTCAGCCTGGATTCGGATGATGACATCTCTTTTTCTGCATCCGGCCATGATGATGGGAGTGCTTCCCTAACCATTACCGACGATGAAGACGCAGCGTTATGGCCCAAGGCCGAAGGCCTGGCCGACATTGCAGCCCAGGAGCCGATTGAAGAACCCGGACCGGTTGCCCCGCCCATTGACCTGTCCGCGCCGACACCCCCGGTGGAGGCACCGGCTGGACCCGATACCTTTGTCTCTCGCAGCAGTATCCGAAGAAGTATCCGTGTGGATGCGGACAAGGTCGACGATTTGATGGATCAGGTGGGCGAACTGGTGGTCAACCGTTCCTCCTTCATGCAATTGTTCGAAGATATGCGGGCGTTGACCCAATATCTGACCCATCGTTTTAGGATGGACAAGGCCGACCAGCGAATGGTGGGCGGCCTGATGGCCCGTTTGAGCGATGCAACCACGGTGCTGGAACGGGTTTCCACCGAACTTCAGGAGCAGGTGATGAAGGTGCGCATGTTGCCCGTTTCGCGCCTGTTCAATCGATACCCACGGCTGATCCATGACCTGGTCAAGGATTCCGATAAAAAAATCCAGCTTCAACTTCGGGGTGAAGAAACCGAGCTCGATAGAATGGTGATCGAACAGCTGGCCGACCCCATGATTCATATTATCCGCAATGCCGTCGATCATGGTATCGAAAGCCGGGAGGATAGACTGCGTAAAGGCAAACCGGAAAACGGGGCGCTGTTACTGGAAGCATATCATGAAGGCAGCAATGTGATCATCGAGATCACTGACGACGGCAAGGGCATTGATCTGTCACGGATCCGCCAAAAGGCGGTGGAGAAGCAGTTGGCCGACCGTGAGAGCCTGGAACGGATGGATCAGAAAACCCTGGTCGACATGATCATGCTTCCGGGGTTTTCCACCACGGACCGGGTTACGCATACCTCCGGCCGCGGTGTGGGCATGGATGTGGTCAAACGCAACATCGAAAAGATCAACGGCAGTTTGACGGTTGACACCCGCCAGGATGTCGGGACCCGCTTCCGGATCAAACTTCCGCTGACGCTGGCCATTGTTCCGGCCTTGATGATCCGCTGTTCCGGCAACCATTTCACGGTGCCGCTCAGTGCCGTCGAAGAGACCTTGCGCATCGACCGGGGCGAGCTGTTTACCGTAGATGGCAATGAGATCATGCATTTGCATGAAGAACCTTTGCCGCTGGTACGGTTGAGTGAGTTGCTGAATTTGCCGGCTGACGAAAAGACTCCACAGGAAAAACGGCTGTTTGTCATGGTGATCCATGCCGCCACCGGTCGGATCGGATTTGCCGTCGATACGCTGTTGGGGCGGCAGGAGGTGGTGATCAAGCCTCTGGAAGATTATTTGCAGGAAAACAGCGGCTTTTCAGGCGCGACCATTTTGGGCGACGGCAGCATTTCGTTGATTCTGGATGTGGACGAATTGGTCCTCATGGCCAAAGAGCGGGAAACCGAACGTAAACTGGCGGCCGCCGTATTGTAACACAAGCTGAAAATGGGTTAATATGCAGGACAAAGGCAAAAACCAAACCGCTTCATCCGACCATGGCGCGGACACCGATAGCGGATTTGCCGGGACACTGAAAAATATTCAGTTGAACGATCTGATCCAGATGTGTTGCCTTTCTGCATCCAGCCTGTGTATGCGTGTTACCAAGGACAATCGTCATGGGACAATTTTCATCCTTGACGGAAAGATCATTCATGCCGCCTGTGACAACCTGGTCGGCGAAGAAGCGTTTTACCGGATTCTGGGATGGCAGACAGGTAATTTCGAGTTCATCGAGTTTAAAGCCCCCCAGCAGCGGACCATCGACAAAAATTATAATTTTTTGATCATGGAGGCGGCGCGGCGTGCCGATGAACAGGCCCAATCGGATATGGCAGCCTCGCAGACTGCCGCAATTCTCCGGGAGGATCGGGACGCGTCCCAATTGAACTTGCTGATTGTGGACGACTCTCCGATGATGCGTAAAATTCTTGCCGGTATGCTGACAACAAGCGATCAGATCAAGGTCGCGGGCATGGCCGGAAACGGGAAGGAAGCCATTTCCATGATTGATGAATTGTCCCCGGATCTGGTGCTCCTGGATATCAATATGCCCGTCATGGACGGGATCAGCACCATCAAACACATCATGATTAAAAAGCCGTGTCCGGTCGTAATTACATCCAATCCGGGGGACGGATCCTCGAAAACCATCTTTAATTTCCTGGAGCTGGGTGCTGTTGATTTCATGAGCAAACCCACGAAAAACCAGGATATCATTCTCCAGCAAAAAAAATACTGGAACGGATCCGTATTGCCGCCACGGCAAAGGTGCGCAACTTCAGAATTGCACGGTTAAACAAAACCGGTGCTGCCGCCGTTTCGCGGCAGGTTAAAAAGGCCGCCTGCCGCCGGGTGGCCGTGGTCATCTCCGGGCCTGGCGGGCATCCGGAGCAGATGCGCCTCTTGTTCGAACTGGTACCGGCCATGGGCGAAATCGGCGGTGCGGTCGTAGCCATCCAGACCCTGCCGCCGTTTTTCAGTGAGCCGTTTGCCAGGTATGTGTCCGAGCGGTGCGGCTGTCCGGCAGCGGCGATCAGGGAACGGACGAATCTTTATGCCGGACATTGCTACGTCGGGATTCATGGCTGCCCGTTGAAATTTGACGCGTTCGAGGGCGGCACGATTATCGACCCATGGCAGGTTGGCAACGGATTGATTCCTGTGGAACGGCTGCTTAAATCGACGGCCTCGGTATTTGGGAGACGATCAGCCGTGGTGCTGCTCTCCGGTGCCGATACGGGGGACCAGACCGGTATTCGGGCCGTGCGTGACCGCGGTGGGCGGATTTTCGTCCGTGATCACCGGACCAGCCTGGTCGCCGGACCGCTCGAAAAAGTGATCAATGCCGGACTGGCCGACGAAGAAATCAAACCCGAAAGTCTGGTAAAAGCGATACTGAACGGATTTGAAAAAAACGGCCCATGACCGAACATCATTGTGCACGATTGGGATTATAGAGGAAAGCGACGATGATCATTGTATGCCAGAAATGTGAAACACGGTTTCATCTTGATGACGAATCCACCGATAAGCCATCATTCGTGGTTCGATGCACCGCATGCGGTCATCTTTTTTCGGCATACAAGCCCAAACGCGTCGAAGAGGTTACGTTCATCGATCTGGAGCGCACACGCAAGGCGGAGGCCAACAATAAGGTGATGGTTGTGAGCAACCGCAAGGGCGGTGTCGCCAAAACAACCACCTGCCTGAATCTCGGCGTCTCCCTGGCCCTGTTGAAAAAACGGGTGCTGCTCATTGATTTCGATGCCCAGGCCAACTTGACCCTGTCCCTGGGGCTGCGGCATTTGCCCACCTTCTACGATGCCCAGAAGGCAATCCGTGCTTCACTGGATGATTTCATCGTGGACACCAAATATCCGAATTTGAGTATATTGCCTTCGGGTCGAAACATGGTTTTGCTCAATAAAATGTATTTTGGCGCCCGCCATTTCGAATACATGCTCAAAGACCGGCTCAACACCGTCGAGGGTGCATATGACTTCATTTTGATCGACACTCCGCCATCCATTGAGTTTTACACGCTCAATGCGTTGACGGCCTCGATCCGGGTGTTGATTCCCTGTCCATGCGATTACCTGTCCACCCATGGTGTGGACCAGGTCCTGCGCCTGATCGCGCTGATCCGCAAAAAATCCAATCCTTCCATCGAGTCACGCATCCTGTTTACCATGCTGGACAAGACCAGCCAGTCCTCGCGGTTGATTTTGTCGAAGATTCGGGATCTATACCAGGGGCAGACATTTCAAACCGTTGTCGAGATGGACAGTGCCCTCAAAGAAGCCCAAATTTTGAATATGCCGGCCATCCATTACAGCAAGAAAAGTGTTGCCGGGACCCAATACCTGGCACTGGCCAAGGAGATTGTGGCGTCATCCATCGCTGCCCAGCCGATTGAATCATGAGTTCTTGTTCCGGAAGCTCGCTTCGGCCTGCCATGTGATACTGGGGCATCCATACAATGGTTGTTGATATGCGCGCCGAACGGAAAGGGACGATGTGAGCAAAGCAGTTAAAAAAAATGGAGAACGCAAGCCGTATGCCTGCCTGATGCCGTTTCTGGGTTTTTTCGTACTCCTGCTGGTCTGGGATATCCTGGCCCGATTCAGCGGCTGGAGCCGACAGGTATTTCCGGGACCCGTGGTCGTGCTGGTGAGTTTGGCGGAGTTACTGGTTGACGGCACCTTGGTCCGGCATACGGTGGCCAGTTTGTACCGAGTAACCGTTGGTTTCTATCTGGCCGCCATTTTGGGCATTCCTTTGGGAATCGGCCTGGGAATGATGAAATCGGTTCGATCCCTTACCAATCCGCTGATACAGTTTTTACGGCCCATTTCTCCGTTGGCATGGATTCCGCTGGCCATGTTGTGGTTCGGGATTGGTGATCCGCCGGCTATTTTTCTGATTTTCCTGTCCAGCTTTTTTCCGTTGGTGGTTTCCACCACCATTGCTGTCGATGGCATCAATCCAATTTTTTTTCATGTGGCGGCCAATTTCAACTTTTCGCGGCTGGAAACCATCAGCCGCCTGATCATTCCTGCCATCATTCCCGAGGTGGTGACAGCGCTCAGAATGACCGTTACGATTTCCTGGCTGGTGGTTGTTGCTGCGGAAATGATTGCCGTTCAGTCCGGGCTGGGATTTTTGATACTGGATTCACGTAACGCGTTGCGTATGGATTATGTCATGGACGGCATGATCGTCATCGGGCTGGTGGGATTGACGTTGGATTATCTCATGCGCCTGTTGGGAAAGCTGGAAATCGCCGGTTGGCGAAGGATGTCGAACTGAAAAGGATGCCATGGGTCGGATTTCTATTGAAAAACTCGGTAAAACCTATATCAATCGCCGCAAGATTCCACGCAATGAAGCGGATTCCGCACAACGCAAAGGCGAACGGGTAACGGTTTTGAATGAGATCGATCTGACCATCACCGATGGCGAGATGGTCTGTGTTCTGGGGGCTTCGGGATGCGGTAAATCGACCTTGCTGAGAATTATTGCCGGTTTCGAACACCCATCCACTGGTCGCGTGCTGATCGACGGCAAACCGGTGACCGGACCTTCCGCTGACCATATGTTCGTATTTCAGCACAGCGGGCTTTTTCCATGGATGACAGTCGCCGAAAATGTTGGTTTGGGATTACGCCATCTGAAAGATCGGCAGGAACGGCACGAACAGGTAATGGAATTTGTCGAAATGGTCGAACTGGAGGGCTTTGAGCAGCACTACCCCCGTCAGTTGTCCGGAGGCATGCAGCGGCGTGCCGAACTGGCTCGGGCGCTGGCGGTAAATCCGGACATCATGATCATGGACGAACCGTTCAGCGGATTGGATTTTCTCACGCACATGAAGATGCGTGAGGAAGTCGTGAACATGCATGCGTTTATCGGCAAGACCATCCTGATCGTTACCCATAACATTGACGATGCATTGATCATGGGAGATCGCATCATCATCCTGGGAGATCATCCTACACGGGTGACCATGAATCGCGAATTGCATTTTTCCCGTCCCAGAGATTTCGAAAAATTGCCTGAGCTAAGCCAATTGAGAAGTGAACTGTTTCTCATGCTGGGAGTTAATTATGCCGTCTGAAAAACGGGGGCAATGGGTTTCGTATCCTTTTGGGTTGGCCATGAAACTGATGGCCTGTGCGCTGATGTGGTTGATTGCCATCACCGGGCTGCATCAATGGTTGAACAATCGGTCGGTCGGTCAAACGGTGGTGCGTATGGGATATATGCCGGTGATCACCAATCTGGCCGCACCCTTGTTGGATCATGTGTCCCGTGACCGGAAGGACGTCCATTTCCAGGCGGTAAAATTTGCATCATTTGCGGAAATGGCAGAGGCCCTTAGAAACGACAGCATTCAGACCGCATTCATCATCGCACCGCTGGCCATCGTTCTGCATCAACAGGGCGTGGATATAAAGGTGATTCTCATCGGCAACCGGCATGAGAGTACCCTGGTCGCGCATAAAAAACTGAACGCCAGGCGCATCGAAGACCTGCAAGGTGCCACCGTGGCGGTCCCCATGCGCTACTCCGGCCACAACCTTTGCCTGATGCAAGCGATGGCGGAAAAAGGGCTTGCCGGTAAAATCAACGTGGTTGAGATGAATCCACCGGATATGGCGTCGGCGCTGACCTCCGGTGCGCTGGATGCCTATTTTGTCGGCGAGCCTTTTGCGGCCCAGACCATCATCAGCAAGGACGCCGATGTGGTGGACTATGCAGAATCCCTGTGGCCGGGATTTATCTGCAACCTGATTATCGCAAAGCGCGGCTGGCTGGATGCCCACCCGTCGATTGCCCGCAAACTGGTCGTGGGGGCGGCGCGATCAGGCATTTGGGCCGGGCGCCATCCACAGGAGGCGGCCGGAATTGCATCGGCCTATTGGAATCAATCCCTCGAGTTGGTCCAGTATGCCCTGACGACTCCTGCTGACCGGATTGTTTTCGACCGTTTCGTGCCGGTTAAGGAGGAATTATCGGAAATAGCCGATTTGATGGTCCGTTACGGACTGATCGAGAACGCCGATATCGATGGCTTGGTTGACGATCACCTGGCGCGGACAGCACCCATCGACAACGTGGGGGGGGTGGAAAGTATTCTTGCGCGCTAATTGTAATTAATTTACCCCCATGGTTGCATAAAAAATGCGAAAGTTATCGTTGATCGTTTCGTAAAAAGTCACCAGGCATGTCATTGCCGGTGGGAATCTATAACGGTCTGATAATACTGTTACTCGCCTGAGCGGGAGCTTCATCTAACCACCCGATCTGCGGCTGGTTGGTGATCGTCAGTTTTTCTTCAATTGTTTGAGTTCGTCGCGAATACCGCTGAGTTCCGATACGAGAATGTTTTTCAGCTCGGAGATCGCCTGGATGATCGCCGGTGTATCCAAGGCTTCTGCGGCCTGACCGGATTTGGGTGAACCACTGGCCGGGTAAGGTGATTTGGTTTCGGCAATCTTGGCTTTTAGCCGCCGAAATTCCCTGACCTCCTCCAACAGTCGCTTCTCTTTTGCATCCTGGCTTAAATTCGGGTTGGCCATCGAATCTTCAAGGGCGGAATAGACAGCCATGATGCGTTTGACCGTATCCGGATGGGCTCTGGATTTGTGCGTCCGGATATACTTGCCCAGTGAATTGAGTAGCTTGAGGAAGGTCCGAATAATTTTATCGCTGCCGAACTGCTGCACCAATCCGTCGACCTGATACAGAAATGTTTCCAGCGCGTCGTCGGTGATTTCCCAATCGATAGCCAGAACCGTTGATTTCAGGTCCTTGAGGGGAAGGGCCGCGTCAGGGGGTGCCGAATCGTCTGCGGGGTCATCGTTTTGTGCGGGCAATGAGTTTGAATCATTGAAAAAATCATCCAGGCGGTTTTCCAAATCAAAGGCGAACGTATCATTCGCTTTTTTATCCACGACGGTACCTCCTATAGAAGCTGTTCCCGAATGGCCACAATTGTTAATGAAATGGCTTTTTTTACGGTTGGGATCACGTTGTCCCCCTTCAAGGCGCTGGCGGTGAAACTGGGCGCCTTCAGGTCTGCATTGAGATCCGCTTCCAAAGTTTCAACATCCAGAATGGGAAAACCCTGGGTGGCCATATCACGTTTGTTGTACTGAAAAACGATAGGAAGGTCGGCAATGTCGATATCGTAGAATTTCAGATTTTCTATCAAATTCTTCAAAGAATTGATATTGTTTTCGCGTCGATCAACCATGGAATCGGCAACGAAGACGATACCGTCCACACCCTTCAATACAAGCTTACGGGTGGCATTGTATTTGACCTGTCCGGGAACCGTATAAAGCTGCGTCTTGACATTGTACCCTTTGATCGCACCGAGCTCAAAAGGCAGGAAATCAAAAAACAGCGTCCGGTCGCCCTGGGTCTTGATGCTGACCATATCCGACTCGATACGGTGTCGGATACGGCTGAAAATATATTCCAGATTCGTGGTTTTTCCGCCCCGACCGGGACCCACAAAAACAAGTTTGACCTGAACTTCTTTGGTTTTGGTATTGATAAACGCCATGTTTCCGTCCCGCTTGTCGAAGAGTTCGGGTGGTACAAGCCGTTAAAGCACAGGCCTCAATCTATTAAGTTCGTGTCTGATCAATCAAAACTTTAATTTTTTTTATGACTTCGTCTATCTTCAGCCGCAGATAACCCAGGGAAACATCGTTTCCGAAGATCGATACGAGAAGAAAATCATCCATGATTTTTGTGAAGTTGATGTTTTCACTTTTGCCTTTATGAAAAAGCAGCGAAAACTCTTCTTCGCCAATGATGGATGCCATGGCGCTCACCGCTCCGAAATTACCGGCGGCAAGAGCGGCTAGCGAATAAACGTCATGGCGGACTTTACCGTCGTCGAGATTGACGATGACATTACCGGCCATATCAATGAGTATGACGGATTGTATGCCCAGTGTCATCAGATCGGTGGTCAATGCTTCTTCCAGACCGTCCAGTTGTTCTTGATCCAGGATGTAAGACAATGTCCCTTCCTCCTTACGCAATCAGGCATAGACCCCAAACAGCCAATTGTCGGTGCGACACCCGGATACCGATCGCTTTCTGGTTTGGTTGCCATGCCTGGATTTCCACCGATGCCCAAGCCATCTCGGTCCGCTGCATGATGTCGGCTGCAGGTTCGACCCATCGTAAACGATTCTGCCGATTTAAATAGACCTAATACCCTTTTTTGCTTTGGGATTTCAAGTTTTTTCTATAATTTTAAGGACCTTTTTTAACCTGTGGGGGCGCTGAGATGCAGGAAACATAGGGAAAAGCATTCTGCACAAAGATCTCCCCATCGATTCGCCATAGCTGCATGAGAATTTTAATCGGATCGCTAATCACCTGTAACTGTTAATTATTTAAAGAATGGATGCATAATAGATACTTGATTTTTGCCATCGAAACGAGGTACACTGCAAATGAACCTTTTAGGAGTGATCACCAATGCATGAATCCCATTGGTATGCGGAGAGGAAAAAAATATTGGCCCGCCTTTCCATCGCCATCTACAAAATGACGGATGAGCAGATTGTTTCGATGTTCCATCTTTTCAAGAATCTGGAACTCAAGGGAAAGGAAAGACTTCTTGAAATGCCCCGCTACGTGGCGGACAGCGGTATCAGCAGTGCCCGGGACCGCCAGCTATTGATTGCACGGATTTTTTTGTTGATCAATCAATTGTCGGAGACGGATTTGTTCAAATTCATGAATCGATACGAACAAAAACGCTTTGCCATGCTTCGGGAATATCCACGGGTCCCCTGCAACCTCACGTTGGACCTGGCCGCCGATGGCCGGGCAATCAATTGTTTTGCCATGGATATCAGCGCCGGCGGTATGTTTGTGGAAAGCTGCGAAACCTTTACCATGGATCAGGAGGTTTCCATCTGCTTTTCTTTGACCGAGGATTATCTGGCACTGAAGCTCAAAGGCCGTATCGTACGCTTAGAACATGGCGGGGTAGGGGTCAAATTTGAACAACAAACGAGTTATCAAATTGAAATCATGAAGGATTTAATCTCCCGTCTCCATACTATGGCAAGTTCCCAGTTGCGTTTGGCCTGATGCAAGGAGTTCCACGCTGATGCTTGACGTTCGAAGCCAGCATATCGAGAAATGAACCATTTGTCTATTTCTGGACAGACACTCGTTTTGGAAGTTCGACGTTCATTGGTCTGGCTTCTCTAACCCCCTTTGAGGGGGCTTCATCAAACCGCCCGCTTGGTGGATGGTCGGTGATTCTCAAAACTTGCCCTGCGACAATGCGGTAAATCGATCGTTTGTTATGGCTGTGCCGCCGGCGCATGCTTTTCCGGCTGGAACGCGCACAGCGGCTCTTCAGCCATATAATTACCGGTGGCTTCAAAAGCCCTGGCCCGGCAGCCGCCGCAAACCGCCCGGTATTCACAAACCCCGCATTTGCCTTCCAGTTGTTTGAAATCCCGCAGTTTCAAAAAAACCGGCGAGTGATTCCAGATCTGGCCGAAGTTTTCCCTGGTGATATCCCCGCATTGAACATCCGTATAGCCGCAAGGTTGCACGATGCCGGTGTGGGAAATGAAGCAAAACCCCGTGCCGGCCAGACAGCCACGGGTCACGGCATCCAGCCCGTGGGTTTTGAAGCTGATTGTCTTGCCTTCGTTCCGTGCCCGTTGCCTCAGTATGCGGTAATAGTGAGGGGCACAGGTGCTCTTGAGCTGCAGGGATGTCTTTTCCCGTTGATCGTAAAACCAGTTGAGCGTTTTTTCGTAGGACGCGGCGTCGATGGCCTGATCCACAATGTATTTTCCCCGGCCGGTAGGTACCAGCAGAAAGATGTGATGAGCTGCGGCGCCCAGTTCTTCGGCCAGTTCGAGAATTTTGGGAATCTGGTCCAGATTGCTTTTGGTAATGGTGGTGTTGATCTGGAACTCGATACCGGCCGCTTTGACATATTCGATGCCCCTGATGGCCGCGTCAAAAGCGCCTTCCACGCCCCGGAATGCGTCGTGAAATGTTTTGGTGGCGCCGTCGATGCTGGCACTGATGCGCCGAATGCCGGCGGCGGCCATTTTTTCGGCGGATTCGGGGGTAATCAGGGTCCCGTTGGGTGCCATCACCATGCGCAGGCCCAAATCGTTTCCGTGTTTGGCGAGGTCGAAAATGTCATCACGCAGCAAGGGTTCCCCGCCGGTGAGAATGATGATGGGCTTGCCCACCTCGGCAATCTGGTCCAGCAATGTGAAAGCCTGGCGGGTGTTCAGTTCGTCCTCATAGGGGCCGTTGGTCGCGGCGGCCCGGCAATGAACGCAGGAAAGATTGCAGTTGCGCGTGGTTTCCCAGGCCACCAGGCGCAGGTTATTGTTCCTGCTTTTTCCCGGCTGTTGCCCATGACCGTGAGGCGGCACGGGGTTATGTGAATGGTGGTGAGGATGCATGGGGTGTCCTTACGATCGTTTCCTATCATGAATTGATCAGGGCTGCGGCTTCCATGGCGAAGTAAGTCAGGATCATATCCGCACCTGCCCGTTTGATGGATGTCAGGGTTTCCATCATGACTTTTTCTCCATCGATCCAGCCCATTTTTTCGGCGGCTTTGATCATGGAAAATTCACCACTGACGTTATATGCCGCCACGGGCAGATCCACTTCGTCCCGGACACGGCAGATGATGTCCAGATACGACAGTGCCGGTTTCACCATGATGATGTCAGCACTTTCTTCGACATCCATGGTGACCTCGCGGATGGCCTCCCGGGCATTGGCCGGATCCATCTGGTAGGTGCGGCGGTCGCCGAATTGCGGTGCGCTTTGGGCAGCTTCCCGGAACGGGCCGTAATAGGAAGAACAATATTTGGCCGCATAGGACATGATTGGTATCTTCGAGAAATCGTTTTCGTCCAAAATACCTCGGATTTCGGCCACCCGGCCGTCCATCATATCCGATGGCGCCACCATGTCCGCTCCGGCATTGGCATGGGAAAGGGCCGTTTTGGCAAGCATATCCAGCGAGGCATCGTTGTCCACCGTTTGGCCGTCCACAAATCCGCAGTGGCCATGGTCAGTATACTCACACAGGCAGACGTCGGTGATGACCGTCAAATCAGGGACCTTGTCCTTGACGGCTTTTATGGCGCGCTGGACGATGCCGTTTTTGGCGTAGGCCTGGGTTCCCAGGGCATCTTTCTTGGCAGGAATCCCGAAAAGAATGATCGCCGGGATGCCCATATCGAAGGCCTGTTGGGCCGTTTTCGCCAGGTTGTCGGTGGAAAGCTGGTAGTGCCCCGGCATGGCATCGATATGCGTTTTCACGCCTTTGCCCTCGGTGGCGAACAGGGGCAGGATCAGATCATCCACGGAAAGGGTCGTTTCACGGACCAGGCGGCGCAATGTTTCCGTGCGGCGCATTCTTCGGGGACGGTAGTCGGGAAATAGCATGGAATCTCCTGTTCAGTGTGGCCCTATATTGTTTGGGCGATCTCTGCGTCGGTCAAATAGCAAGCCGGATCCGGGGCCCAGACATCGTCATGGATCGCCTCGGCCCGCACCCGGAAATTGCCGCCGCAGACGTCCAGCCAGTTGCAGGATACGCAGCGGCCTTTAACGTGCCGCTTTTTCTCTTTGAGTTTGAGCAAAAGGTCGTCTTCGGGTTGGGTCCAGATTTCGGAAAAAGGCCGCTGGCGAACGTTGCCAAAGCTGTGGTGACGCCAGAACTGGTCGGCATACACCTCTCCATCCCAACTGACGCAGCCGATGCCGCGGCCCGAGTTGTTGCCCTCGTTCATCTTGAGCAGTTCGAGAACTTCGGCGGCTCGCTCCGGATTCTCCTTGTGCATGCGCAGATAGAGATAGGGCCCGTCGGCATGGTTGTCTACGGTGAGGACCTCCTTGGCGATTCCTTTGTCATGGAGCGCCTGGGTGCGATCAATGATCAGATCCACGGCCTTGCGGGTTTCTTCCAGGCTCAGGTCCGCTTCGACAATTTTCGAACCGCGGCCGGCATAAACGAGATGGTAAAAGCAGACACGGGGAATGTTCATCTCTTCCAGCAGGTCGAAGATGGCGGGGATTTCAGACACATTGACCTTGTTGATGGTAAAACGCAGGCCGACTTTGATCCCGGCGTCCTGGCAGTTGCGGATGCCGTCCAGGGCCTTGTCGTAGGCACCGGGCACGCCCCGGAATTTGTCGTTGATCCCTTTCATGCCGTCCAGGCTGATGCCGACGTAAGAAAGCCCGATGGATTTGAGTGTTTTTGCCATGCGGGCGGTGATCAGGGTGCCATTGGTAGAAATCACCGCCCGCATGCCTTTTTCGACCGCATAGGCGGCCAGTTCTGGCAGGTCCTTGCGTACCAGGGGCTCACCACCGGAAAAGAGCATTACCGGTGCACCGAACCGGGCCAGGTCGTCGATCAGGGCTTTGCCTTCTTCAGTGGTCAACTCATCGGCCAGGGCTTCTTCGGTTGCGTGGGCATAGCAGTGAATGCATTTGAGGTTGCATTTACGGGTGACGTTCCATACCACCACCGGCCGTTTGTCCTTGGAGAACTGCAATAGGTGAGAGGGCAGGGCGGATGAATGCCGTCCGTAGCGCAGGGCGTCCGAGGGCTCGACGGTTCCGCAGTACAGTTTGGAGATTCCAATCATATGGTGTCAGCCTTCTATCAGGTTATCGGTTTTAGACGGCAGGGGCGGATGGTTTTCGCCGAGTTGTTTGAGGAGATCGGCAATGTATCGATCCGGCTTGGCCAGCGCCTCACGGGTGATGAAGAAACGCGTTCTTCCGGTCTTTTCACGCACCAGCTTGAGTCCATGCTCAAAGTTGGCGGTCAAATCGCGGTAGTATTCCTCCGGTGAGCGTCGGGAGGCGAAACATGCTTCGATGATGGCGTCAATGGCCTCTTCTTCCAAAACAATATTAATACCATGATTCTTAATAAAGTAAAGTTCTATGGTCTTGGTCTCTTCATAGTAGGCTTTGATTTTTGCCAGCATTTTTTCGATGTCGGTTACCTGCTGACAATATGCATCCGCAATCAGGTGGATGCGGGATTCCGTGAGCTGAATGCCGGATTTGTCCCCAAAGGTTTTTCGGTTGGCGGTCACATAAGCGACGATACGCTGTCGCTCTTCAGCGGCCAATTGCTCGAATATTTCGCTGTCCGATTTTGTATCAAAATGATTCAATAACCTGTCCAGGCTTGCATCGGGGGTGTCGATCACCTGGCTGGTAACGGCGAAGCGCTTGATGCCCGTAGACGGCAGCGTTTTTTCAAAGGGTAAAAGGGCGCCTTCCACGGCGCTGACCAGGCCGCGGGCACCGGTGTTTTCTTCATAGGCCCGCCGGGCAAGCATGTCCAATGCTTCGCTTTGAAATTTGACATCAACACCATAGGCGGCGAAGTCCAGTTTTTTCCCCAAAATGATGGGATTGTTGGGGTTTTTGAGGATGCCACTAAGATCGGTTTCCAGCAGCCGTTCGAAAATGGCCCTCACGGGCAACCGGCCCACAAACTCCGATTCAAATCCGAAGTTGACGAGATCTTCCGATTTCACCTGACCGAGGATGTTTTCATTTTCGGCCGGATTCGAAACCGTGGCGCCGAACCCGATGCGTTGGTCGGAGATGCGCCTGGAAACAATTTTTTCCAGGCCGGAAAAGGCCCCGCTCATGATGAAGAGAATATGCTTGGTGTTCACGGTGTTGGATTCTTTTTTCCCGGTTTTTCTGAACCGGTCGATTTCCTGTAGCATGGACACCGGATCGTGGGGGACCTTGAGATCCACATCCGTTTCTTCCATGGGCTTGAGCAATGCCCGCTGTACACCGGTCCGGGATACATCGGCCCCCATGAGATTTCGGCTGGAGGCGATTTTATCGATTTCATCGATATAAACAATGCCGTACTGGGCCAATTCGATATCGCCGTTGGCTTCCTTGACAAGGTCCCGCACCAGATCCTCCACGTCTCCACCGACATATCCGGTCTCACTGAATTTGGTGGCGTCGCCTTTGACGAAGGGGACCCCGAGTTTTTTGGCGATCAGACGGACCATATAGGTTTTCCCGACCCCGGTGGGACCGAGCATGAGGACGTTGTTTTTGATCACCCCGACCATATTTCCCAGATCGCTGGATGCACCTTGAATATGTTTGATGCGATTGAAATGGGTGCAGATTTTCGTGGCCAGAATGTCTTTGGCCGCCGTCTGTTTGACCACATATTGATCCAGGTATGAAATCAGGTCCTGGGGTTTGAGATCGAACTGGATCGGTTGGCTTTTTTTCGGCCGGGTATCCCCTTCATCATCTTTCATGGCTTGGGGCATGACCAGTGGGGTGGCCAGCTTCACGCTGCCGCCGAATTTTTTGGCCAGAAAATCGCCCAGCTCTTTTTCCAGTTCTTTGGGATCAGGGATCTTTTCATTGTGTGGTATCATCGCGCGTTACCCTTGAACGAAGTTTATGTTTTGTGAACGCTTGCATCACCCCTTTTTACATAGTCCTAAGTATAAGCGATTCGCTTTTGGCCCAAATCAGGATAGTGATATAAACAAATGACTATAAGCACACGGGGATTGAATTTCAAGCCTGCCGAAGACGGTCGGCAAGATCAGTGCGTGTGGGTGAAAAGTACATGCGGGGAGGCAAAAATGGGTTTAGAAATACCACAAGTGGCCGATAATCGGTAAAGTGGCCATGGTGCTGTTTTATTGCCGAGTTTAAAAGAGGTTGACAGATCGGTTTTGTTGACCAAGTATTGGCAATATAAATGGCAAAACCAGAACGTAAACGTTCACAGGGCGAACGCATCTGCTTTGTTACCGGGCACTTGAAGTATGCCCCATACGTCTGCGTGCCCGAAGCCGCGCATCTGTGGAACCTGAGTAAACGCTTACCGGCTGCGCTTTACAGGTATTGGCTGATTCTACCCCGTGAACAGGTACACCAGAACCGACAGCGACGACCCAAGGAACCGATGACCAATTTTCACCGAATCATTTTTGAGCCCCCTGATCTGCCCCATCTCAACGAGCATTTCACCGTGGTTGATATGCACTTTCATTCGCATCACTCCGATGGTGCCGACGACATCGCACGCATTGCAGGCCGGGCACGTGAATTGGGCATCGGCATCGCCGTGACCGATCACAATGACATCGCTGGCGCGGTTGAGCTGGATGCGTACAAGGACGTGTTGAGCATCCCCGGAATCGAAGTCACCTCCCGTGAAGGTGCGCATGTCCTGGTGTATTTTTACCAGATCGAGGACCTCAAAACTTTTTACGCCGATGCCGTCAAGCCGCATATGGGGCCTACGTTGATGGCCTCCATTGCATTGGATGTGGAAAACATTATTCGACACGCCAGGCAGTTCAAGAGTGTGGTGATTTTTCCCCACCCATATTCGGCGGCGTTTACCGGTATTTGTAACCACAGCTTTTCCGATACCCAATTGCATCACCTGTTTGGTCTTGCCGATGGGGTGGAGGTAATCAATGCCGAAAATTTGAAACGCTGGAATCTGAAAAGTGCCCTGTTGGGTTTCAATCTGGACCGGGCTGTGACTGGCGGTAGCGATGGGCACAGCGTTCGGCAAATGGGAAGTGTTGTCACTTATGCCGCCTGTAAACGAAGCCGCCGCGCGTTCCTCGATGCCGTGGCCCGCAAGCAGGCCAAAGTGGTTGGCAGCGAATCAAAATTGTTCAAAAAGATTCAATCCAACAGCGTCAAACTGAAAAGCAGCATCAGCAATTATCCGGATCTGGTCGAAAAGAATATTCGTTACGGCAAAAGTGTGATCCGTTTTCGAGCTCGCAAGGCGAACGAGCGCCTCTGGCAGCGTATTGGTGAAAAACACCTCAAAAAAGCCTTCTATTTTGTAGCCGGGATGACCTTCCTGAAGATTAACTACAATGCCCTGCCGCTGGTTGTTTTTTCGTTGATTGCGTAGCATTGGCTGGATTGGTTCGGTTGGTTGTTTTTTCTAATCGGTAGAATTCTTTCAAACCAATTGGATCAATCCAACCAATCAACCCATCCTCTTCACCACTCACGATCCCAACACTCTAAGCCAATCAAACCGGTTCACCCCGTCGTGTCTCGCTGATTGTCCAAGAACCACTGGGTCGCTTCGAATCGATTGCTGACATTCAGCTTTCGATATAAATTGTATGCGTGGGTTTTGACGGTATGCGGGCTGATACAAAGTTTTTTTGCGATATCGCGGTTACGCATGCCGGCGGATAACATGGTGAGAATCTCTTGTTCTCTGCCGGTCAGGGCGTCGTTGGAAGCTCCCATCCGGGCGGTGGGTGGGGATTCGGCCATAATTTGGTTTTCCAATACTTCCCGTGGATACCAGAATTCTCCCTCCAATACCGCTTTGGCGGCGTTTACATACAGATCCAGCGGCTGATGGTCGTAGACAATTCCTCTTATGCCCTGGGTCAGGGCCCGGGATTCGGCTTTCTCATCAGGCGAAACGTTGAAGCAGACCACCATACAATGGTCGTTTTTGGTGCTCTCTGAAATGCAGGCCTGATCGCATGTAGCGGGTGTTCCCATGGTGGAACAGTCCAGAAATACGAGGATGGTCTCGTCGGCAAGCTGATCGTACAGAAACGACAGTTTTTCATATTGAATACAATAACATGGCAAACCGGTTTCCGCTTCGAGAAAACCGGACAACACTTCATTGTTGAAAATATTGTTTCCGGCAACGCACATCAGGGCGGAACCCGTTGAAGCCTTTTCCGGCGGAAATGCGGCATATGAAGATTGTTTCATGGTTTAACAGGCCATGCTGTAAATTTGTATTTGCGTTTGGAAGCCCGGTCATGCTTGTGACGCCGGACGACATAATATTGTCATGCAATAAGTATGTAAATTTGTAAAAGATGCTCTGGATAAATCTTGATTTATTGTGATTCCAATCTGATATGTCGTGCTCAAAAGAAATCGGGTCCTACAATGTAATAGGGATTGGTTTTCAGGGTGAGAAAAATATTCACAGCCACTCGAAGCTATTGCAACCATTTTTATGCCGGGGTATTCAGGCCGAGGCAACGGGAGATATTTGGTAATTCCGGTCAAACCGAATGGCCATTCCGCGACGGTTTGTGCGTAGGACGGTTCCGGTCAGCGTGATCTGAGCGCATCCGTATTGCATTTCGGTCAGTTTTTGCGGAACCAGCTGCATTCTGATCCGCACCGGCGTATCCGTGGCCAATGGCTGGGGCGTCAAGAAAAAGGCACCATCTGCACATACATCCCAACTCAGTAGATCCATGTGGATTGATCGAGCAAGATCGCCGCAGACCTCGATATGTGCCGGCACACCAATTCTAAACCGTTGAAGACGTCTTTTTTCCTTTGGCATCCAGCCTCCCGAGATCGGCGTTTGTACATTTACCAATCATCATCTCGCTACCGATTCAAAAAATAAAATTAACCTCTTGTCCGGCCAATTGTCAATCAGTCAAATTTCGTATTTTTCAAGCGGTGCGCTATTACCTAATTCAAAATTCGCAATTGGACGTTCGATATTCGACGTTTATCGTTTTGGCACTTGGCCCCCTTCGGAGGGGCTCCATCAAACCACTGGCTCGGAGGGTGGGCGGTGATTTTTTTGGGGGCATTGCAAACTATGTGTCTTCACGATTGCTCAGGTATGTCGCTCCCCACAGCGCGGCCTGAAAGCGGTTGGGCACATCAATTTTTTTATAGGTATTATACAAATGGGTCTTAACGGTATGCAGACTAATCTGCATGGCATCTGCAATTTCCTGATTGCTTTCACCCAATACAACATGCCTCAGAATCTCCTTTTCTCGCTGGGAAAGTATGTCCAGACAGGGTGAAGCAGGCTTGTTCAATGGGCGGTCGGTCATGCGCACGCAATCGGAAAGCATTTTGCGTGTGAGCCATAGCCGCCCACTCAGGATGGTTTTCATGCCTTTGATGAAAGCCTTTTGGGAGTCCTCACTGAAGAAAATTCCCCGAACCTTGTAACGCAAGACCAATGGCGCAAGCATGTTTTGATCACGGACATTATACAGGACGATCAGGACATGGCTGGGCACGCGGGGTTGGTTTGTCTGGAGCATGCTTCCAATGGTGTCTACATCGATTCTCAGGCAATCCAGCAGGTAAACCAGCCGATGACCCAATGGTTCTTCCATCGCACTCGACAAGGAAAGATTCGTGTGGCACTCGATGGTAATCGGCAGATCGTTACAAAGGCATGATTTGAGCAGGTTGGCCTGAAGTCGATCCGGGCTCACGATGATTGCCGACGCATGTTGTCGGTCATCGGATTTGCTTTTCATGCGGGTCTGTGCAGTCAAGTCTTTACCCCATGGCAAGTTTTTTCCAGATTGACCCTGGCGATAGGAATGGAGATGAAATCCGTTGGGCCGAATTGCGCGGGGTTTGCGTTAGTCCATTTTACCAGGATCAGGTAAAACGCATCAACGACTGCATGCGATAAGCCTGTGGGCGTTGGTGCAGCACAAAAGACCGGCACAAGCACAAGTAATCTGGTTCAATTTATTAAATTTTCGTTCCATATTACACAACTTTGGAGTTTATATCGTCGTCACCCGGTTGGTGGGCTCCCACTTTCGGGCATCGGGTCCCCTTCCTCATCGTTGGGTTTGGATGCCGGCGATTTGACATCGTGTGCGGTGGCCCATAATGCAGCCTGCAGGCGATTGGGCACGTTTATTTTTTTATAGATATTATATGCATGGGTTTTAACCGTATGCCGGCTGATGCCCAGACAAACGGCAATCTGGGCGTTGCTCATGCCGGAAGCGATAAATCCAAGAATTTCTTTTTCTCTGCCTGACAGGGCAAGCAATATCGAGTTCGGATGGCCGGGCTCATCCCGAAGACCGGTCGTGGCAGTGGATGCCGATATGTGGGCAGCCATTCGCTGACCCGTTAAAATGGTCCGCATCCCATCTAAGAAGATGAATTTGGAATCGTCTTGGTAAAAGACGCCCCAGACCTGTTGATACCAGGCCACGTTCCGGTGGCGGTATTGGGAATCGATGTTGAACAGGATTATTTTTACCGTACTTGCAGAAATTGTAGCGCAACGGTTGATTTCTTCTTCAATGGCAACCCTGTTTTTGGCCAGGCAATCGATCAGGAGGATGGATGGAGATTCTCCCGGGTCATCTGCCGCATTTGCATGCAGCACGTTTGCCTGGTAACTGCAGCGGACCGCAAAAGATGATTGTAGAAGGTATTGGAGCGATTGGTTGACGCAATGGTTCCCACCGATGATATGAAGGATTTCATCAGATGAAGATGGTTCGGAGGATGCGGTACTGATCAAAGATGCCATTGCATCACCTTTACGCTTAAGCCTGGGCATGGGTATAAACCTTCCGATAGAGCGAATCCAAATATCGGAACGATGGCTTTCCGGTTTGGGGCGATTGTCCGGCCACCCTATAACCCGTAAAATGATTGGTTTATACATATCGTTCAACCGGAGGAGAATCAATACTATATTCGTGTTGAAAATATACGGTGCAAAAAAAACAAGCCGCCCAGCAAACGCATTGTGAGGAAGACCGTGCGTGGGATCGTGAAAAATCGTAGCTGTTTACGGGTTTGCCAAGAGGAGTAGAAGCGGATATTTTTTTATGCAACGCTGGGAGGGTACCGTTTGCCTCGTAGATGCACGCTTTCGAAGGCAGATGTATTGGCCATGCTTCAAGTGCCCGGTAGCAAGACAGATGCGGTGCCCTGTGAACGCTGATAAAAAAGCATGGGTACCAAAAAAAACGCCGTACCTTTTTAGGTTACGGCGTCTGAAAAAGTTTCAATTGATGATGGATCCGTAAAAAACGATATCTGAATCAGCGTTTCAACACCTTGCGTCGAAATCCGATCAGTCCGGCCAATCCACTGCCCAGTAGAAGGATTGCCGGTGGAACGGGAACCTGGGAAATATCGCCAATTTGAAAAATATCGTCAACGATTACAGACATGTTTTCAAAAGACAGATCGAACATGTTTGTCCCTTCAGGCGTTGCCACGTATTCCTGATAGTAGTCGCGGCCGTCATAAAAGTAGAACATGAACGTCAGGTCGTTGCCGATGTCTATCGTTTGGCCACCGGCACTCACGGTATCCCGTCCGAACGTGATCTGGTTAAAGCTCATCGTTCCGCCTGTGGCAATTGTCAAGGTATCGTCTTCCAACGGGTTTGCCATGTCGTCCGCCAGAATCAGCGCTATATCACTATCCCCGCTTCCAAAATTGACTACTGCGGAGGTGTTGTTCGTCGGTTGCCAGACAAGCGGATCCTCAATCGTAATTACATGACAGGCGTTTGCCGAAACGGTGGCAAATAGTAAAAATAATCCGCAAACAACGGCTATGGTAACGGTTTTCCGGCCAAATGTCATCGTACTTCTCCTGATTTCGGTGGTCGGTTTAAACCGACCTTAAGGGTTGTAAAAAAATTCATTTTTTATCTATTTTCAGGATCTTTATATTTAAATGCAGGGTGATTATCAATACCACTTGTATCGTATTTTTTTTCATACCCATGAAGTATTTAGGTAATACAAAAGTGCTAGATTGGGCCCGCCTGTAAATCTTAAGTTTCTTCGGGGCCAATGCTTTGGTACCATAAGGTTTGAGGAGGTATTACGAAAAATAGTATGTTTGACTGCTTGTATCTTGATGCAATCATCTGATATGAAGATCTCCCAAATGTTTACAGGGCTCGGCATCTGCCTTGTTAGTGTCTGTCCAGAAATAGGCAAATTGGGTCGAGATCAAGGCTTTCGAACATTTTTACCGGAGGCATATGGGGTTGATATTGTCGAGGATAAAAATGTTCGTATAACGCAGATATCGGACAAATTGGCCATTTCCGGATGGGCACTTGTTACCGGGCTTTTGAAGTATGCCCAGCACGTCTATCCATGGGATAGTCAATTCGGCTTCGTGCACAAGCCGGGTCGCATTCCGAGCGGTGTTTTTTATATTTATCGTTAGGAATAATATAGGATTACGCGTTGTCTGGATCGCGTAATGCAAAAGGCGGAGCTTTATAGTGTCTGTCCGGAAATAGCCAAATTGGGTCGAATTCAAGCCACGCGGCCATGGGACAATGTGGCCCTTTTTTGGTGCCAGCCTACATCATGATGTAGGCTGACTGTAATCATAGATCGGGGGCGCGATGAAGCGTACTCAAATACAACTCCATGGTTCACAATTAAAATGGCTCAGGCAAAGGGCTGCAGAAGAAGGTGTCTCAATGGCACAATTGATTCGCGACAGCATTGATTTGTATCGAGATCGTATCGATCGTTCCCGTGGCCTCAGCCGGCAACGGCAGATCGCCTTGGATGCCGTGGGCAGTTTTTCGTCCGTAAGCAAGGAACGGTGATTCCATCGGCTGATTGATTACAGGCTGCGCCGTCGTGCCTTTGCGTGAGTAACAAAAAACAGGTTGTAAGGTGTAATGTCGAAGGGATACTGCCGATCAGATAAACGATTCCGGCGATCATAACGCTCCAAACCTTCCAACCCAACGAAACCACACGAACCATGCCCTCCAGAAAAATTTACATCGATACCTCAGCATTTTATGCGCTGATTGATCGGTCCGACAAGCACCATGCCACAGCGAAAGCGGTATGGCCGACACTGTTGACCAACGATACGGTTTTGCTGACCAGCAGTGATGTGGTCGCCGAAACCATGAACATGCTTCAGCATCGGCTAGGCTTCGAAGCTGCCAACCTGTGGCACAAAGCCGTTTTGAACGTGGTTGAAATTTATTGGGTTGACGAGACCATCCATCGCCTGGCCCATGAATTATGGATGCGCTTGGGGCGCCTTGGATGCAGCATGGTGGACTGCGTGGGGTTCATCTTGATGAATCGCCTATGCGTCGATTCCGCTTTTTGCTATAAAGCCAACTATGATGCGCAGGGGGTGAAGTCATTGACAATCGATATCGATGCGGTCCCCTAATGAGTGTCCATCTATAAGCAGTTAGCAATTAGCAAAATGATTCTGCTTTTCGTTAACGAAACACATGACGCCACCGGCCGGTTTAAACCCGGATGTCTCGTAAGCATTTGAAACAAATCGGCTAAGCGCTAACGGCCAAAAGCGAATCGTTTATCTTAGGATTAAGTAAGCTGAACGGATAACATGAAAAAGGCACTCATTACAGGTATTACCGGGCAAGATGGCGCCTATCTGGCGGAAATGCTCCTTGAAAAAGGATATGAAGTCCACGGCATCAAACGCCGGGCGTCGCTGTTCAATACGCAGCGCATTGACCATCTGTATGAAGACCCCCATCAGGAAGACCGGCGACTGATCCTGCACTATGGGGATCTGACCGATGCATCCAATTTGATCCGGGTCCTGACCCAGGTCCAGCCGGACGAGGTATACAATCTGGCTGCCCAAAGCCACGTCCAGGTATCTTTCGAAACACCCGAGTATACGGCTGACGTGGATGCCCTTGGTACCCTGCGGCTTTTGGAAGGGATCAGGTTATTGGGGCTGGAACGTAAAACACGATTCTACCAGGCATCCACATCGGAGCTTTACGGTAAGGTCCAGGAAATTCCCCAGATCGAAACTACACCTTTTTACCCCCGATCGCCCTATGGCTGTGCCAAGCTTTATGCATACTGGATTACAGTGAATTACAGAGAAGCGTATGGCATATATGCCTGCAATGGTATTTTATTCAACCACGAATCGCCGATTCGTGGTGAGACCTTTGTTACCCGAAAAATTACGCGTGCCCTGGCCCGCATTCATCATGGCCTGCAGGATTGCCTGTATGTCGGCAATTTGAATGCTCTGCGTGACTGGGGACATGCCAAAGATTACGTGCGCATGCAGTGGCTGATGTTGCAGCAGGAAGAACCTGAGGATTATGTGATCGCCACCGGCGAACAACATTCGGTGAAAGATTTTATCGAAGCCAGCGCCAGGGCCCTGGGCATCGCCATCCAATGGCAAGGGGAGGGCGTTGGCGAACGCGGGATCAATGCCGCCAACGGGAAAACCATTGTTGCCGTGGATCCCAGCTATTATCGCCCTACAGAAGTGGATACCTTGCTGGGGGATCCGACAAAAGCCAGAGAGAAACTGGGGTGGGAACCACAAATTTCTTTCGAACAAATGGTCGCTGAAATGGTGCAAGCGGATATCGAAGAGGCCAAACGAGATGATCTTTGCCAACAGGCCGGGTTTCAGATCGACCATCATCGGGAGTGATGGGGGGAGTTCTGAGAGCTGAGAGGAAAGACCAAGGGATAAGCTGCTCGGCAGACGGCGCGGGAGCTGACCAAACGGATGCCGGCACAGGCCAATTATCAAAACATAGCAAGTGTCTATCCAGATTCCGGATGGGCACCAACAAAGCATATCGATTATCTGTCCATCTATGAATGCAAATCGTAAAGGGGGCTGGCTATTGAGACATCGCAAATCGTTGGTGCCTCAGAGCTTCCATCCCAAAAACAGCGGGACACCAAATAACAATGAATTCTGACAACAAAACCACGACCGCATCCCTCAGAACTCACCCCTCAGCCATGCCAACGGACGCAAAGGTCTTTATCGCTGGTGCAGCAGGCATGGTGGGCAGTGCCATCATCCGCAGGCTGATCTCCCTGGACTATGTGAACCTTGTGGGAAGCTACAATTCCGCAATACCGGACGGGTCAACCTTCGCTTGCGGCAATACCGGAGGAAAAATACCCGGTGAGTTGAGGGTTGTGCAGGTGGATCTGACCGACCAGGCGGCAACGGAGCGTTTTTTTGATCAGGAACGGCCCAATCATGTGTTTTTGGCGGCAGCCAGGGTCGGCGGAATCCGCGCCAACGATACATATCCGGCCCAATTCATCTATGAAAATTTGGCCATTCAGAACAACATCATACATGCTGCACATAAATATGATGTTAAACGATTGTTGTTTCTTGGATCCTCGTGTATTTATCCGAAAATGGCCCCACAGCCCATGAAGGAAGAACACCTGCTTAGTGGGTTGCTGGAGCCCACCAATGAACCATACGCAATTGCCAAGATTGCCGGCATCAAGCTGTGCGAATCATACAACCGGCAATACGGAACCCGATTCATGGCCGTGATGCCCACCAACCTCTACGGAACCAACGACAATTTCGATCTGGCCAACTCCCATGTGCTGCCGGCGATGATACGCAAATTCCACCTGGCCAAGCTGGCGGCCAAGGGCGATTGGGAATGCATCAAAAGAGACGAAGCCCGCTTCGGTTTTATTCCCAACGACATCAAGACCTCTCTCGGGCTAACCCAGTCCTCAGCACTCAGCCCTCAGCATTCAGTCCTCAGCACTCAGCATTCCACGGGCACCGAGGCAGCATTACGGCCTCAGCAATCTGTCTCCATCTGGGGGACCGGGGCACCTCGTCGTGAGTTTTTGCATGTGGACGACATGGCTGCCGCCTGTGTGCATATCATGAACCTTGATGATGAGACGGTTTCAAAAGAACTGCTAAGCTATCCCAAGCCATGTTTCGTGAACCTAGGAGTCGGTGATGATTGTACGATACGTGAACTGGCCGAGTCTGTTCAGGAGGTGGTCGGGTTTGAAGGAAGCGTTGTGTACGATGAAACCAAGCCGGATGGTACCCCACGTAAATTACTTGATGTTTCTCGGCTGGCGGATTTGGGTTGGCGGGCGTCGATGAACCTGATGGACGGTATTCGCCGAACTTATAAATGGTATAAAGAACAGTAATAAGCGATCCATTGAACTGTAATCTATCTTTGTTAACCATCGACTATTCGTTGCGTACGCTATCGCGGGACACCTTAGGAAACGGATAAAGACATCCCTGTTCCCGAATCCGCTCATCAGAAAAAATAAGTAGGAATTAAAATGCAACTTTTTTTCAATAATAAAAAAATATTGGTCACCGGTGCATGCGGAACTATTGGCCGTGAATTGGTTCGCCAGCTTTTGGAGGATTTCAGCATATCTGAACTCATCGGCATCGATAACAATGAGAGCGAATTGTTTTTTCTGGAACAGGCATTCTCGAAGCATCCTGAAGCCAATTTTTTCTTGGCGGATATCCGTGACAAAGACAAGGTCGAGCGGGCAGCACAGGATATGAATGTCATTTTTCACACAGCGGCTTTCAAACATGTGATTATGTGTGAGCGATCTCCATTTGAAGCGGTGCAAACCAATATTTTGGGCATCCAAAATATCATATCAGCAGCCATCCACAATCATGTGGACCAAGTTCTCTTTACCAGTTCTGACAAAGCAGTCAATCCCACTAACGTAATGGGCACCTCCAAGCTAATGGGTGAGCGCCTGATTACAGCTGCAAACAGCAATGCCAGAGGTAAAGGACCGATTTTTTCTTCTACGCGTTTTGGTAATGTGCTGGGGTCGCGCGGATCGGTCATACCGATTTTTCGTGAACAGATACGAAACGGTGGCCCGGTTACCCTGACGGACACGGAGATGACCCGATTCATTATGAGCATTGAAGATGCGGTACGTCTAGTAATTGATTCGGCATCGCTAATGAAAGGTGGTGAGGTTTTTATCACCAAAATGCCGGTTATCCGTATAAAGGATTTGGCAGAAGTAATGATTGAGCAGTTGGCATCCGAATATGGGTATAACCCTGGTGATATAGCCATAGAAATCATAGGAGCCAAAGCTGGCGAAAAGATGTATGAAGAGTTGATGAACCATGAAGAAACCCGGCGTTCTCTGGAGTTGCAACGTTATTATGCCGTGCTTCCGGCTTTCAAAGGTTTGTATCGCAGCATTCAATACGATTATCCCCATGTGTTCTCCGATGGGATTGCCGCCCCCTACCATTCGGGTAACGAAACACCGCTGACCAAGGCCGCTTTGCAGAAATTTTTGACCCAAAACAATTTGTTTCATGAAGATCCGGAAAACCGCAAGCACCCGCAGGAAAGATACTGGCCGTAAAAAAGACCACCAAATATCAATTATCGAGGGAATTCTTACAAATGAAAATTCTTATATTGGGCGGTGACGGTTACTTAGGGTGGCCCACAGCCATGAACCTAACTGCCCACGGACATGAAGTTGCCGTTGTTGATAACTATTTGCGTCGCAATGTGTGCCGCGAAGAAGATTGCGAGCCACTTTATAAGGTGCCCAACCTGAAAGCCCGGGTGCATCAGTGGGCGCGTCAATCCGGCTATCCCATGCCTGTATTTATTGGCGATCTGTGCCAATGGGATTTCGTCGAGACCGTCTTTCGTGCTTTTGAGCCCGAAGCAATCGTTCATTATGCCGAACAGCCATCGGCGCCCTATTCGATGCTCAACCGTCGTGCAGCCACCCTGACCATCAAAAACAATTTAGACGTGACGGCCAACGTGATCTTTGCGGTCAGGGAGTTTTCACCCCAGGCCCATATCGTCAAGCTTGGCACCATGGGCGAATACGGTACCCCTAATATCGACATCGAAGAGGGGTGGCTCGATATCAAGCATAAGGGGCGACGGCACAAGTTCCTCTATCCAAGACAGGCCGGCAGTCTTTATCACACCACCAAAATCATGGATACGGATTTACTATGGTTTTATGTCCGCATGTGGGATTTGCGGGTGACGGATTTGATGCAAGGGCCGGTGTACGGCATACATACCGATGAAACCGAAGGCAATGCACAACTGCTGCCCTTTTTTAATTATGATGAACTTTTCGGCACCGTGGTGAATCGCTTCATCGTTCAGGCGGTGGCCGATTATCCGTTGACGGTTTTCGGAAAAGGTGGGCAGACAAGAGGATATCTCAATATCAAAGACACGCTCCAGTGTGTGCGGCTATCATTGGAGAAACCGGCTGATCCTGGAGAATTGCGCATCTTCAACCAATTTGTAGAGACATTTTCTGTAAACGAATTGGCTCAGCGAGTGAAAGATGCCGGTGATTTATTTGGGCTGAACGTTCAAATTAAGTCCATCGAGAATCCACGCAAGGAAGCCGAGGACCACTACTACAACCCTGCCCATACCGGACTTTTGGAGTTGGGGTTGAAACCCAATTACCTATCCCAAGACGTGCTGGGAAAAATGATTGAAAAGGTACTGCAGCATAAATCAAGCATCAATCGGGATGCGATTTTTCGGGGAGTCAAGTGGGCGTAACATTATTAAATTTATCGAGAACTGAGTTCTTGCCAATTTGAAGCTGAGAAATTTGCCATGACCATAGCCAAAACAGTTGATAAAGAAGCGATTCTTAAAAATTGGTTGATTACTGGTGGGTGCGGGTTTATCGGAACCAGTCTTATCCGTTACCTTCGGAAGGAGTTGCCCGACGCCCGTATCCGGGTGATGGATAACTTGTCCGTGGGCACTGGTGAAGACCTATCATCGGTTTGTGAATATGAAGAGATCGACCGTGCTGATGAGGATTCATTGAAAGGCGCGGACGGTTGGAAAGATGTGGCCCAGTTGGTTGTGGCGGATATTAAAGATGCCGATGCCTGCATGGTATGCACGAGCAAAGCTGATGTGGTTGTACATCTGGCTGCAAACACCGGTGTTGGACCATCCGTGGAGAACCCGCGCGACGATATGGAAGCAAATTTGATCGGGACCTTCAACATGCTGGAAGCGTCAAAGCAAAATCAGGCGAGCCGCTTTATTCTTGCATCCTCTGGAGCGCCTATCGGTGAAGTCGTACCACCCATTCATGAAGAACTGGCCCCCCACCCGTTGTCGCCATACGGTGCCAGCAAACTGGCCGGTGAAGGATACTGCTCGGCCTACTACCACAGTTTCGGCTTACAGACGGTGGCACTGCGGTTCGGAAATGTGTACGGCCCAGGATCCACGCATAAAAACAGTGTGGTGGCCAAATTCATCAAAAGGGCATTGAACGGGGAAACCCTGGAAATATACGGTGATGGCAAGCAGACCCGCGATTTTATCTATATTGACGATCTGGCGCGGGCCATTCTCATGGCTGCATCAAGCAAGGGAGTCGGTGGCGAGGCCTTCCAGATCGCCACCAATTCGGAAACTACGATTGCCGAATTAGTCGAATTGTTGAGCTCCGTTTTTAAGAAAAGAGGCTTGGTTTTGCCTGATGTTGTCTATTCGGACCCGCGTGTCGGGGATATCAAACGTAATTTTTCCGATACATCCAAAGCGAAAAAATTTTTGGGCTGGACTCCGATGGTGGCCCTTCGGGAAGGGCTCGAAGATACGGTCAGTTGGTTTGGGTAGTTTCGGTGTAACTACTCACCCCTCAAAAAAATGCACAAAAAATGAAAAAAAGCTTGACAGCTTTTTTGGCGAATTTTTTATAAGAGTTCGATCGGGTTATAAAACAGGTCATAAGGCGTCATAATACAGTGCATATAAAGCGACTGACGAGGTCGAAAAAAGCCATGGTATACTATAGCCATGGCTACGGTGAATAAGATAAGCGTTCGAGAAGAAGTAGACCGTCTG
>PDWJ01005172.1_pt1 | contig 29668 bp, 32 predicted proteins | sample 1430881 | NCBI WGS metagenome assembly PDWJ01 (sample SAMN01162460, study PRJNA174530) | Oral metagenome, whole genome shotgun sequencing project. | biome: Marine environment; feature: Marine mammal; material: Swab sample of the gingival sulcus; isolation source: swab sample of gingival sulcus...
GGTGATCGCAGCCGTCAGGGTTGTCTTACCGTGGTCAACATGGCCAATCGTGCCGATGTTAACGTGGGGTTTCGTACGTTCAAACTTTTCCTTAGCCATGGTGGCCTCCTTAGTTAATGATGCTAAACGCCACCGCGTTTAAGCGAATTTTGCTTGTACTTCTTCCGAAAGCGCCTGCGGAAGAGGGTCGTAATGGTCAAACTGCATGGTGAAGTTCGCACGTCCCGAAGACATGGAGCGCAGATTGTTGATGTAGCCAAACATATTGGCCAGCGGCACATAAGCCTGGATCGAGATCGCGTTGCCGCGGCTATCCTGCCCCTGCACCTGACCACGACGCGAGGTCAGATCGCCAATGATGTTACCGGTATATTCGTCCGGGGTAATCACTTCGACTTTCATGATCGGCTCGAGCATTTTCGCCCCCGCCTTACGCAGACCTTCACGCATCGCAGCCCGGGCCGCGATTTCAAAGGCCAGCACCGAGGAGTCCACATCGTGGAATGCCCCATCAATCAGCGCCACTTTGAAGTCAATCACCGGGAAGCCGGCCAGAGGCCCGCTATCCATGACCGATTTGATGCCCTTTTCAACGCCGGGGATATATTCTTTTGGAATGTTACCGCCAACGATGCGGCTCTCAAACGAGAAACCTTCGCCAGGCTCAGTCGGCGAGATGATCATTTTCACCCGAGCAAACTGACCAGAACCACCGGACTGCTTCTTGTGGGTATAGTCGATTTCGGCTTCGTGACCGATGGTCTCGCGATAGGCCACCTGAGGCGCACCGATATTGGCCTCAACCTTGAATTCGCGCTTCAGACGATCCACCAGAATGTCCAGATGCAGCTCGCCCATACCCTTCATGATGGTCTGACCGGATTCCAGATCAGTTTCTACCCGGAAGGACGGATCCTCGGCCGCCAGACGCGCCAGACCGGCAGACATCTTTTCCTGGTCGGCTTTGGTTTTTGGCTCAACCGCGATTTCGATCACCGGATCAGGGAAGGTCATGGTTTCCAGCACCACCTGATCGTTGACGTCGCACAGCGTGTCACCGGTTGTGGTGGCTTTCAGACCGGCCAAAGCGATAATGTCGCCAGCAAAGGCTTCGCTGATCTCTTCGCGGTCATTGGAGTGCATCATCATCATCCGGCCAACGCGCTCTTTCTTGCCCTTGGTCGAGTTGATGATCGAGCCACCTTTTTCCAGCGTTCCCGAATAGATCCGCGTAAAGGTCAAAGAGCCCACAAACGGGTCGTTCATGATTTTGAATGCCAGCGCCGAGAACGGCATGTCATCGTCAGCACGGCGGGGAATATTACGGGTCTCGGTTTCGTCACCAGGCTTAAAGCCCATGTAATCCACAACGTCCAGCGGGCTGGGCAGATAGTCGATCACAGCGTTCAGCAGCGGCTGAACCCCTTTGTTTTTAAAGGCAGAACCACACAGGACCGGGATGAATTTGATTTCCAAGGTGCCCTTACGGATCAGGCGGCGCAGCGTGGGAACGTCTGGCTCTTGCCCTTCCAGATAGGCTTCCATCACCTCGTCATCCATCTCAACGGCGATTTCGACCAGCTTGGCGCGCCATTCTTCGGCAGTCTCTTTCAGGCTGTCGCGAATTGGGCGTTTTTCCCAGCTCGCACCCAAATCTTCACCAGCCCAGACCCATTCTTCCATGGTGACCAGATCAACGATGCCTTCCAGCTCAGTTTCAGCACCGATCGGGATCTGGATCGCCGCCGGAGTCGCCCCGGTGCGATCTTCGATCATGTGAACGCAGTTGAAGAAATCCGCGCCGATCTTGTCCATCTTGTTGACGAACACGATCCGCGGAACCTTGTAACGGTCGGCCTGACGCCAAACGGTTTCGGTCTGAGGCTCAACCCCGGCATTGGCATCCAGAACCGCAACAGCACCGTCCAGAACAGCCAGCGAACGCTCAACTTCGATGGTGAAGTCAACGTGTCCGGGCGTGTCGATGATGTTCATGCGGTGCTTTTCAGTTTCCGCAGTCTGGCCATCCTCGGTGCGTTCCCAGAATGTGGTGGTAGCAGCAGAGGTAATGGTGATGCCACGCTCTTGCTCTTGCTCCATCCAGTCCATGGTGGCGGCACCGTCATGCACCTCACCGATGTTGTGGGATTTGCCGGTGTAGTAAAGGATGCGCTCCGAGCAGGTGGTTTTACCTGCATCAATATGCGCCATGATACCAAAGTTGCGGTACCGGTTCAGAGGATATTCGCGTGCCATTGTCTGGGCCTACCTTAAAAGTGTTACCAACGATAATGGGCGAAGGCTTTGTTGGCTTCGGCCATTTTATGGGTGTCTTCGCGTTTCTTGACGGCGGTGCCGCGCTCATTGACGGCATCCATCAGCTCACCAGCCAGACGCTCTTCCATGGTGTTTTCATTGCGCTTGCGGGCAGCAATGATCAACCATCGGATGGCCAGCGCCTCGCGGCGCTCAGGGCGAACCTCGACAGGAACCTGATAGGTCGCACCACCCACCCGGCGCGAGCGCACCTCGACGGAAGGCTTGATGTTCTCAAGCGCCTCGTGGAACACCTCGACCGGAGCCTTTTTCAGCTTGGCCTCAACACGATCAAACGCGTTGTAAACGATGCGTTCGGCGGCAGATTTTTTACCGTCAACCATCAGGTTGTTCATAAATTTGGTCAGGATGACATCGCCAAATTTGGCGTCTGGCAGAACCTGGCGTTTTTCAGCGGCGTGACGACGTGACATATCGCGTTTCCCTTATTTCGGCTTCTTGGCGCCGTATTTCGAACGGCGTTGTTTACGGTCTTTGACGCCTTGGGTATCCAGCACACCGCGCAGGATGTGATATTCGGCGTCGTGGTGTAAACACGGGTGCATACACCACGTTTCTGAGGACATCCCTCCAGATGGAGCGACTTTGAGCGTTTAATTTTAGGCTGGCGCGGTTTGCGGATCAGCTGTTGTATCGTTGGCATTCCGGTTATCCCCGTCCTTGCAACACGTTAAATTCTCCTACGGACCAAACATCCGCACAGCGCAAAAGCCACATGCCCCCGTATTTCATGGGGCGATATGGCGGGTTTACCAGAGGATCGGAGCGCCAGCCCGGATCGTGACCACTAATAGCTTTAGACCGGGTAAAGCAAACACACCTCGCCCAGTGCTGGCCGTATATGGAGAGTCGCCCCCCATGTCAACAGGGCGTGGCTGGTTTCTGTTAAAAAGGCCTTCACGCCACATGTTGAGGGCAATCTGAAGCCTCTGCGCCGGGCAAGACCGGAAAAGCACCCGATTTATCCCCTCGGACTGGAAGTCAAAGCCAGATGGACCGCTGGTTTGACCCACTGCCCCCAACACGACTCCTGCGCGGCGTACAGAAAACCGCCACAGAATGAAGATGTTAATATTCTGGCTGCCCCCACCCCACATAACGCCCCCAAAACCCTGGAAACGGGCTCAATCAGCCAAACAGATCCTTGCACCCACCAAGTAACTCCACAATAAAACAACAAACCAAACTTCGGTTCCCGGGGGGGGGCTGGAATAGTGTGAGTGGCACTCGGGTTCGCCCCGAAACAGAAAGATCAGAAATAATGGCAACGATAGATAAGCACTTTAGGCGCTCCTCTTTCATGCGAAATTTATATTTTTCCTCCAAATCGCTTTACAAAATTACGGGTCACATCCCCCCTCCATGGGAAACGCCGCATAAAATTAACGGCAAGCCTGTGTATTTCGTGCATGTTCCCAAATCCGCAGGATCCAGCCTGAAAATGATGCTGGGGTGCAAATCGGGGAAAACGACCCATGCGATGCCCCGTTTGGTGATGCGCAAACAGACATGGCATCACAGCTTTATCATTACCGCTGTGCGTCATCCCTTTGATCGCTTCCTGTCCAGTTACAGCTATGTGATCAAAAACGCAGGGTCAGGCGTATTGAACCGGATGTATGGCCCGGCGCTGCAACAGCTAGACCCGTTTGAGTATCTCGATTTCATTCAGCAATTCCCCGAAAAGCTGGGGCTCCAGATCTATTGGACGCAATATCCCTCCGTAAAAAAGCCTGCCGCAGATCTGATTCTGCGCGTGGAAGAGAGCGCAAAATGGATCGAACAACTAAATAGCACCGGGATTACAGCGGTGCCGGATAAGATCGAACGGCGCAATGCCAGTCGCAATGGCAAAGAAAGGATTGAAGAAACCCTGAGTCTGGATGCTCCGCAAGTCGCGCAACTCGAAACGCAGGTACAAAAGGTCTTTGCACGGGATTATGCAGCCTTCGGCTATTGACCCTTCTTGCTGCCTGACCGGCAATCGGGGGCTGGATATTCCAGATCACCAAGCGCGGGCGAAGGGCCGGGCAAGGGCTCGACAACAAACATGCCTTATTGAGCTAGGCTCTAACGTTTGGCCGTAATTGTCACCGTAAAACTACGCTGCGCACCGGGCGGAGGCTTCGGGAATGGCGAAGCCCGGCGCACATGACGCAGGGCGATTCGATCCACCGCCGCTGAACCCGAGCTGCGCACGATCCGCACCGAGCTTGCCGCCCCGCTGGCCGACACCCGAAATCCGACCACCGCCTTGCCCCGCGCCGGGGCTCGTTCCTTGCGGGTGCGTTGAATTTTGCGCATCACCTTGCCCGGATAATTTGACACCGCCGCATTCCCAGCCCGGCTGCTTCTGTTCCCGGCTTTTGAGCTACGGGTGGCTGTGGCATTGGCGCTGCCATCCGCCTGCCCGCGCACCGCGCTTTCGGCCCCGCCCTTGGGTTTGGGTTTGGTCTTTTTCACCGGCTTGGGCTTTTTCACCTTTTTCGGTTTCTTGGGCTTTTTGGTTTTCTTCGGTGGCTTCGGTTTTTTCGGCGGCTCGACCGGAGCCTTGGCCTTAACGGTTTCAACCGTTTTTGGTGTCACCGCCGGAGTCAGCTTGACCGGATCAAGCGGCTCCAGAGTCGGCTCAACCGGCTCCACGGGGGTGCTGATCACCGGGTTCAGGCTGTTTTCCGCCACCGGAATCACGGCCTGCTCAATCGGTGGCGGCGGCGTGGGATCGGGAGGGGTGATGTCTGCGGGCGGGGTCTCTAACGGCTCGACCACCGGCGCAGAGATCTCTTCTTCCTGCACAGGCTTGCTGATTTCATTCTCTTGCACCGGCTGATCAATCTGCTCGGGCGGCGTTGGCCGGGACACCCCTTGCGCCATATCGGCAAAGCTATTGCCCAGCCGCGCCAGCTGCGCCGGCGCACCACCCTGAATCCTGACCCCGGGCTCAGGCATCGCCATGAAGCCGCCCAAATGCAGCCCCATCGACACAACCAGCGCCGTGCTGGCAGCAAAGACAACATTGCTCTTCATGGCAAGCTCCGCTCGGTGACCAGGAACACTTGCTCTGCGCCCGCCTCCTGCAAGGCCCGGCCGATCTTCAACAGCTCCAGCGCAGCAAGGTTCTGATCCGGCACGATGCGCACCGCCACCTTGTCCGAGCCCGGATCACGCTTGCCCATTTGCGCAACATAGCTGGCCGCATCAATCGGGTTGCCGCGATAGAGCATCTGCCCCTCGGGCGTGATCACCATGGCATCCGGCGGCTCGCGCCCCTCCAGATCGCGGGTCGAGACCAGCTTGAGGTCTCGATCCAGCGGCGGGGCCAGCGTGCCGGCGATTAGAAAGAAGATCAGCATCAGGAACACCACATTGATCAGCGTGATGGTGGGTTCGCGTTTTTGCCGTTTGGATGGGGAGCTGAGCATCTATTTCGCCCCCAGAACCTGAACCGAAAAGCCCTTGGCCTGCCCCAGCACCGCCAGCACATCAACCAGACGCTGCGCATTGACCTGATCGGCCAGACTGACCAGAATGGTCTGCGTTTGTGCCGGACCCTCGGTTGCGGGCAACGCGGCCAGTAGCCCCTCCAGCGGATATTCCGAGCCATTCAGGCTGAGGCTATCCATACCCAGACGGATGAACAGAGGCGGTTGTTGCTGATCCGCCATTTGCGGCGTGCCGGACCCGGCGCTGAGCAGCTCGACCTCGGCATATTTGGAAAAGGTCGAGGTCAACATGAAAAACAGCAGCAGCAAAAAGATCACATCAATCAATGATGTCATCGAAAGGGCACGCCTGCGAAATCCGCGTTTGCCTGTATCAGCCAGCACGGGCGGCGGCCTCTGCGGGGGCCGGAGCGGCGCTCTGACTCTTGCCCATCAACACGCCGGGGCACAGCACCCGCTGCAACGAGGTATCGGCAAACAGGCGTTCGCGCGCCACCCGGCTTTCCAGCCATGTCAGCAGCAGCGCCGTGGGCATCGCCACCGCCAGCCCCACCGCCGTGGTCAACAGCGCCACCCAGATACCGCCAGCCAGCAACGACGGATCCACCGCCGAGCCAGCACCTTGCAGCTGTTTGAACGCTTCGATCATGCCCAGAACCGTGCCGAACAGACCCAAAAGCGGGGCCAGCTGGGCGATGCTGTCGAGCAGGCGAAATTTGCTTTCCAATTTGGTCAGCTGCGCCTGAGCGCTGGCCTCGAGCCGCTCGGACAGCCCAGCCGTATCGCGGCGCGACACCACCGCCTGCATCGCCCCTGACACCAGCGGAGCCAGATGGCTGGGGCTGGTTTTTAGCATATCCTGCGCCGCGCTGCCCAGGCCGTTATCCCACAGGGCCAGCGCCTTGTTCAGCCGGGCATGACGCCCGACCCCGGCGATCTGAAACTGCCACAGCTTGAACAGCACCACCGCAACCGAAAGCACTGACATCGCCAGCAAAACCGCCACCACGGGGCCGCCGGTCTCCACGAACAACAGCAGCGCATTGCGCCCTTTTTCCAGCCAGATCATCCCAACACCTCAACTGCGGTTTTGGTCGACAGCTCCAGCGCGTCGATGCAATCAGAGCCGGTGATGCCCTCACCGGTGCAGACATGCACATCATTGAACAGCACCCGCCCCAGCGCCTCGCATTTGGTGCCGGAAATATCGAACTGACGCACGCGGGGGCGACCTGCGGGCAGGGTTTGGAAATCGAACAGAGTCAGGCGATCAACACTGCCATCGGATTTGAACAACACCGTTTCAAACACCGCGCGCTCCAGGTCCTTGCCCATTGCGTTTTTGACCAGAAAGATCATCCGACACGCACTATCCTGCTGACTGAGTGTGTTCAGCTCAATCGACAGCTTCGCAGCCCCGGCCTGTTGAGCAAACGCCGCAGCGGGCGCGCTAACCATCAAGCCAAGGGCCAAGCCTGCGGTGGCAAAACCGCGCAAAATACCGGATTTTATTGTGTTCATTGTGTCGTCCCCATGGAAAAGCCATCCAGACTACCCCTTAACGATTCCGATAAAAATAGTCAACAAAAGCACAGCCGCCCGCTGCATTGTGAACCAAGGCAAAATACAAGAGCAAAATCAGGCCAAAATGGCCCGCAAATGGCAGAAATTGTCGCAATCCGCGCGAAACTATGTTGCCTTGAATTAACCCCTTGCGTAATTTTCTTGCTTTTGCGAAAAGGGGGCCGCTTATTACCTCTGATCAAAGGTCCGCTCTCATGTCCGCACCCAATCAACCCCGCCCCTGGCTGTTTCGCACCTATGCCGGACACTCGACCGCGGCGGCGTCCAATGCGCTCTACCGCAGCAATCTGGAAAAGGGCCAAACCGGCCTGTCGGTGGCGTTTGATCTGCCCACCCAGACCGGCTATGACAGCGACCACATTCTGGCCCGCGGCGAAGTCGGCAAGGTTGGGGTGCCCGTCAATCATCTGGGCGATATGCGCGCCCTGTTCAAAGACATCCCGCTTGAGAAAATGAACACCTCGATGACGATCAACGCCACCGCCCCGTGGCTGTTGGCGCTCTATATCGCCACGGCGCGGGAACAGGGGGCCGATATCAGCGCCCTGCAAGGCACGGTGCAAAATGACATCATCAAGGAATATCTGTCGCGCGGCACCTATATCTGCCCGCCCAAGCCCAGCTTGCGCATGATCACCGATGTGGCCGCCTATACCAAGCAGCATTTGCCGAAATGGAATCCGATGAATGTCTGCTCCTACCACCTGCAAGAGGCCGGAGCCACCCCGGAAGAAGAGCTCGCCTTCGCGTTGGCCACCGCCACCGCCGTGCTGGACGATCTGAAAAACAAAGTCGCGCCCGAAGATTTCCCGGCCATGGTCGGGCGGATCTCGTTTTTCGTCAATGCGGGGATTCGCTTTGTGACCGAGCTGTGCAAGATGCGCGCTTTTGTCGAAATGTGGGACGAAATCACCCGCGACCGTTATGGCGTGACCGATCCGAAATACCGCCGGTTTCGCTATGGGGTGCAGGTGAACTCTCTGGGCCTGACCGAGCAGCAGCCGGAAAACAATGTTTACCGGATTCTGATCGAAATGCTGGCGGTCACGCTGTCGAAAAAGGCCCGCGCCCGGGCGGTGCAGCTGCCGGCCTGGAACGAAGCCCTGGGCCTGCCGCGCCCGTGGGATCAGCAGTGGTCGCTGCGGATGCAACAGATTCTGGCCTATGAAACCGACTTGCTGGAGTTTGACGATCTGTTTGACGGCAACCCGGCGATTGAGCGCAAGGTTGAGGAGCTCAAGGCCGGGGCGCGGGCGGAAATGGCACAGATTGACAGCATGGGCGGCGCGGTGGCGGCGATTGAGTATATGAAATCGCGGCTGGTCGAATCCAATGCCGAGCGGATCGGTCGCATTGAAACCCGCGACACCACCGTTGTCGGCGTCAACCGCTGGGTCGAGGCCGCCGAAAGCCCCCTGACCGCCGGGGATGGCGCGATCATGGTTGCCGATGCCGATGCCGAAGCCGATCAGATCAGACGCCTGAACGCATGGCGCGAAACCCGTGATCAACAGGCCGTGGATGCGGCGATTGACGCCCTGCGTGCTGCGGCCAGATCCGGAGAAAACATCATGCCCGCTTCGATCACCGCCGCCAGTGCCGGGGTGACAACCGGCGAATGGGGCGGGGTGATCCGCGAGGTGTTTGGCGGCTATCGTGCGCCAACCGGGGTGTCTTCGAACCCGTCCAACCGCACGCAGGGGCTGGACGACATTCGTGCCAAGGTGGATGCGGCCTCGGACAGGCTGGGGCGGCGGCTCAAGCTGCTGGTGGGCAAACCGGGGCTGGATGGGCATTCCAACGGGGCCGAGCAAATCGCCAGCCGCGCCCGGGATTGCGGCATGGATATTGTTTACGAAGGCATCCGCCTGACCCCGACCGAAATCACCGCCGCCACCAAGCGCGAAAACCCGCATGTGGTGGGGTTGTCGATTTTGTCGGGCTCGCATATTCCGCTGCTGGAACAGCTGGTGAAAGAGATGGACCAAGCCGGGCTGTCGCATATCCCGGTGATCGCCGGCGGGATCATTCCCGATGAAGATGCCGAAGCGCTGTTGAAAACGGGCGTGGCGCGGATTTACACACCCAAGGATTTCGAGCTGAACAAGATCATGGCCGATATTGTCGAGCTGGTGTCCCCCGAGCCGGAGGAGTCATAGGGTTGCCCAACAGCTCTTTTGGCATTGCGGCGCATGAGAGGAAAAAATGAGGGCTGCGCCTGCCTGGGTAGGCGCTTATGCAGAACTTTGAAACCACCGTGGTTCGTGAATAGAACCACCACGTTGCAAAGTGTTGAAAGGTTGATTGCGCCTGCCGGGGGGCAGGCAGGCGTAGCCCGGCGGTGCCGCCGGGCGGGACAGTTTGAAAGGGTATTTGACTGAGCGAAAACCCTAAACCGGCAACGCCGTGGTCTTGAACACCGTGCGCAGCGCAAACGAGGACTGCATCTGCGCCACCCCCGGCAGCCGGGCCAGATAACGGCGGTGAATGCGGGCGAAATCTTCGGTATCGCGCGCCACCACCTTCAGCAAATAATCCGCTGAACCCGCCATCAGATGGCACTCCAACACATCCGGCACCCGCGCAACCTCGCGCTCAAACGCGTCCAGCACCTCATCCGCCTGCCCCGACAGGGTGATTTCCACAAACACGGTCGAAGGCTTGCCCAATTTGCGCGGGTCCAGCAGGGCGACATAATCCTTGATATAGCCCTCATTCTCTAACCGCTGCACCCGGCGATGACAGGCCGAAGGCGACAGGTTGATCTTTTCCGACAAATCCGCATTCGACATCCGGCCCATTTTTTGCAGCGCATTCAGGATGCGGCAATCTATGCTGTCAATTTCCATATTGAGCAAAGATTCCTTCTAATAAAATGTTACATTATCGAATAATCTACTACCATTTCAGCGTTTTACCATCACTTTTTCAAACAAATTGCGTCCACCCTTGCATAAGCTTGTTGTTACAACAAGGAGGACGGGAACATGATCATAGGATGCCCAACAGAAATCAAACCGCAGGAATTCCGGGTCGGGATCACCCCAACGGCCGCGTATGAGGCCATCAACCGGGGCCACCGGGTGCTGATTCAGGATCAGGCCGGGATCGGCGCAGGTTTTACCAATGAGGACTACACCGCGATGGGGGCCGAAATCATCGGCTCAGCCGCCGAGATTTTCGCAACCTCGGATATGATCGTCAAGGTCAAGGAACCTCAGGCGATCGAGCGCAAAATGCTGCGGGAAGGTCAACTGCTGTTCACCTATCTGCACTTGGCCCCCGACCCCAAGCAAACCCATGACCTGCTGGAAAGCGGCTGCACCGCGATTGCCTATGAAACCGTCACCGACGCCGCCGGAGGGCTGCCCCTGCTGGCCCCGATGTCCGAAGTCGCCGGACGGCTTGCGCCTCAGGTCGGGGCGTGGACCCTGCAAAAGGCCAATGGTGGGCGCGGCGTGTTGATGGGCGGCGTGCCCGGCGTTAGCCCGGCCCGGGTGGTGGTGATCGGCGGCGGGGTGGTTGGCACCCATGCGGCGCGGATCGCATCCGGGATGGGGGCCGATGTCACGGTTCTGGATCGCTCCTTACCGCGCCTGCGCTATCTGGATGACGTGTTTGGCCGTCAGTTCAAAAACCGCTATGCCTCGGCCGGTGACACCATTGAGCTGGTGCGTCAGGCCGATCTGGTGATTGGTGCGGTGCTGATCCCCGGGGCCGCCGCGCCCAAGCTGATCAGCCGTGCGCAGCTGAGCGAAATGAAGCCCGGCGCCGCCATCGTTGATGTGGCGATTGATCAGGGCGGCTGTTTCGAAACTTCAAAACCGACCACCCATCAGGATCCGATCTTTGGGGTCGACGGAATCATGCATTACTGCGTTGCCAACATGCCCGGCGCTGTAGCGCGGACGTCGACTCTGGCCCTAGGCAACGCGACCATGCCGTTCATGCTGGCACTGGCGGATAAGGGATGGAAGCAGGCTTGTGCCGATGATCCGCATCTGCTGGCGGGGCTGAACGTCCATGCCGGTCAGCTGACCTGCGATGCGGTCGGGCAGGCGCTGGGGATTGATGTGCTGTCGCCCTCTCTGGCCATCAAATAGTTGAAAAACAAAAGGCCCGGTGACATCCATCACCGGGCCTCTTTCTATCTCATTGACAGAGCGCTATTTTTTCAAAGCGTCCCGAATTTCGACCAGCAGGTCAACTTCGGTTGGGCCCGCCGGAGCGGCCTCTGCAACCACTTCCTCTTTCTTCATGGCCGCATCTTTGACCTTGTTGACATAGCGCACCAGCATGAACACCACAAAGGCGATGATCAGGAAATTGATCACGGCCATGGCGAACGCCAGCCCCGACGATAATACCAACGGCCATGTCCATTACATTGCCCTTGGAAATGAAATCCTTGAATTCTTTTAGCATGTTTTGTCCCTCATTTTGTTTACTGGTTATCGGCTGGCTGACTTTTCCTTGCGAGCGCCGCCATGGTAACAGAGCTTTTACATTTTGGCAGCTTTTCTTTTGGGCGGTCCGGGTCTATATTTCTCTAACCCCAACTCATAAGGACACCCCATGACCAAGCTGAGCGACTTTCCCATCAGCAAACGCTGGCCACCGATCCATGCTGAGAACATCCAGTATTACGGTTTTCCCACTCCGAATGGCGTCAAGGTTTCGATTGCGCTCGAGGAAATGGGGCTGGCCTATGACGCCCACAAGGTTGACATCAGCGCCGGGGATCAGATGACCCCTGAATTCATCAGCCTGAGCCCGAACAACAAGATCCCCGCTATTATCGACCCGGACGGCCCCGGCGGCGAAGCCATCGGGTTGTTCGAATCCGGCGCGATCCTGATTTATCTGGCCGAAAAAACCGGCCAGCTGCTGCCCAAAGACCCCGCCAAGCGTCTGGAAGTGCTGCAATGGCTGATGTGGCAAATGGGTGGTTTCGGGCCGATGCTGGGGCAGATGGGCTTTTTCACGGTCTTTGCCGGTAAAGAGATCGAAGACCCCCGCCCGGCGCAGCGTTATGTTGACGAAAGCGCCCGGCTGTTGAAGGTGCTGGACAAACAACTTGAAGGCCGTGAATGGGTCTGTGACGATTACAGCATTGCCGATATTGCCATTGCCCCTTGGCTGCGCACGGTGCGCGAATTTTACAAGGCTGGGCCGAGCGTGGGCTGGGATCAGTTACACAATGTCGAGGCCTATCTGAACCGTTTTCTGGCCCGTCCAGCGGTGCAGGTGGGTCTGGTGCGCCCACCGCGTGATTAGCGCCGATATATCAAGCCCTAAAGTGCGGCTTTTTTGATCATATCGGCGGCTTTCTCTGCAATCATGATGGTCGGCGCATTGGTGTTGCCGCTGATCAACCGCGGCATCACCGAAGCATCCACCACCCGCAGCCCCTGCATCCCCCGCACCCGCAATTCGGGGTCAACAACGGCCATCTCATCCACCCCCATCTTGCAGCTTCCCACCGGGTGATAAATCGTATCCGAACGCGCCCGGATATCCGCAATCAGCGCCTCGTCACTGCCATCATGGCCATAGTAAACCCGGCCCCGCCAAGGCTTAAGCGGTTCAGCCTCCATAATCTGCTGCATCAGACGCGCCCCGTGCAACAGACCGTCCAGATCATCAGGATCCGACAAAAAACCAGGGTCGATCAGCGGCGCATCCGCCGGGTTGGCACTGGCCAAACGCACCTCGCCACGGCTCTTGGGGCGCAGCAGGCAAACATGGCAGCTGTAACCAAAAGGCAGGCGGATTTTGCGCATGTGATTATCCACAACCCCCACCACGAAATGCAGCTGCAAATCCGGCTGTTTCAGGCCCGGCTCCGAGCGCAAGAACGCACCGCCTTCGGCAAAGGGCGAGGCAAATGGTCCGGTGCCCGTGCGGGCCCATTTGACCCCGGCGATTGCTATCTTGGCCAGCCCCAGCGGGTTCATCCCCATCACATCACGGCGTTTGGAACGATAACACACGGTATAATCCAGATGATCCTGCAAATTCTTGCCCACTCCGGGCAGGGGATGGCGCATTTCGATGCCATGCGGCGTGATGTCCTGCGGCGCTCCAATGCCCGAAAGCAGCAACAGCTGCGCAGAGCCAAAAGCCCCGGCGGATAAAATAACCTCACGCCCCGCCCTAACCTCATGCGTCTGGCCCTGATGATGGTAAACCGCCCCAATGGCGCGTTTGCCCTCAAACAGCAGCCGCTCGACCCGAGCGCGGGTGATCACGCGCAAATTCGGACGGTTGCGCACCGGAAACAGATAAGCCGCCGCGGCCGAGCAACGCTGCCCACACTGTTGGCCGCCCGGACAAAAGCCTGCGAGATCGCATGCGGCGCGTTCTGATCGCAAACCTGCAACGCCCCACCCGCGCCATGCAGATCGTCCCCGCCATTGGCATTGTTTTCCGCGCGTTTGAAATAGGGCAGCACATCATCCCAGCCCCAACCGGCACAACCCAGATCAGCCCAGCGCTGATAATCCAGCCGATGACCGCGCAAATAGAGCATCGCGTTGATCGCGCTTGAGCCGCCCAGAGCCCTGCCCCGCGGCTGATATCCCCGCCGACCATTCAGACCGGGCTGAGCGGTGGTTCTATAGGCATAATTATTGATCTTGGGTCGCCCGTGCACCATGGCCGCAACCATCGCAGGCGCACGGATCAGAAAGGAAGTGCCACCGCCCCCGGCCTCGATCAGACACACCCGCGCCTTGGGGTTCTCAGACAGACGCGCCGCCAGAACACATCCGGCCGAGCCTCCACCCACAATTACATAATCAAAACCCATTTGACCTCCATTACCGGAACCCTAGCCGATTTCTGGGTTCGGAACATAGCCTAAAATCGGCACCCTCTAGGCGGTGGGCTCAATCAAGGGCTGAGCGGCCAATCGCACAGGGAACACCCAATCAAACGCATCCCTCCTCACCTTCAAAACAGTGCATCAGAACAACCAGATCAAGGCAAGCGGCTTACCGAGCCCGGGCCTGACCCGCCCGGCCCCGAGGCTTTGAGTTTAGCGGCTCAATCTGGCCTCGCACTTGGCGATTTGCGCCTCTGCCCCTTGTTTCAGCTTTTTACGCCGCAGTTTCAACTGCGCCAGTTTGCGCTTTTCTGCCGCCACATCAATCGCAACCGGAGTGCGTTTACTGTGAGTCTGAGGGGAGAGGCACAATCCAAAATGCTCGTCGTCGCCTGTGCAAAGCACAAAACCGGCTTCGATCTGTTCATGTTTTTCAATCGCATAGCCCCGCGCGATATTGCCAGCGGTGGTGGCGATCAGGTCATCAATGATGCGAACCTCCTTGGCGTGGCGGCTGACGCATTGATCATGCACCGTTGCACAGCCCGCCAAAGGGATCATCAGGGCAATCAGATAGCGATACATGACGGGCTCCATTCTGTGACGCCCCGCCAGTATAGCATTTTTCCGGCGCAGGTTAAATCACCTTTCAGCCGCGAATGGCCTCCAGCATCACATGCACATTTTCCGGGTCCGCATCCGGGGTGATGCCATGGCCGAGGTTAAAGATATGCGGCCCGCCCGATAGCGCCGCAACGATGCGCTTGGTTTCGCTGATCAGGCGCTCTCCGCCTTCAACCAGCAATTTCGGATCCAGATTGCCCTGCACGCAACTGTCTTTTTGCAGCACATCCGCCGCCCATTTCAGATCAACCCCGGTGTCCAGCGCCAGACAATCCGCGCCGGTGGCTTTGGCAAACCCGGCATAAGCAGGGCCGGCCTGACGTGGGAAAGCGATTACCGGAATATGGGGGTATTCAGCCTTGAGCGCAGCAATGATTTTGCGGGCCGGTTCCAAGGCGTATTTTGTGAAATCCTCGCCTTTCAGAGACCCCGCCCAGCTGTCAAACAGCTTGATCACTTCGGCCCCGGCTTCGATCTGTTTCAGCAGATATTGAATGGTGGCTTCGGTGAGGCGATCCAACACGATTTCAAACGTCGCCCGGTCGGTGTCTTTCAGCTTGTGCGCCGGCCCCTGATCCGGGGTGCCGCGCCCGGCGATCATATAGGTCGCCACGGTCCAGGGGGCTCCGGCAAAGCCGATCAGGGTGGTTTCGGCAGGCAGTTCGCGCGACAAAATCCGCACGGTTTCGTAAATCGGGGCCATCTTGTCGTGAATGGCATCGGCGGGTTTCAGCGCGGCGGCCTGTTCGGGTGTGGTGATGGTGGACAGGCGCGGGCCTTCGCCGGTGACAAACCATACATCCGCACCCAGCCCCTGCGGCACCAGCAGAATATCGGCAAACAAAATCGCCGCGTCAAAACCATAGCGGCGGATCGGTTGCAGGGTGACTTCGGCGGCCAGCTCGGGGTTATAGCACAGCGACAGGAAATCACCGGCCTGAGCGCGGGTGGCGCGGTATTCGGGCAGGTAACGCCCGGCCTGACGCATCATCCAGACCGGCGGGGTTTTAAGTGTTTCACCGGCGAGGGCGCGCAGAATTTTCTTTTGCTTGGCCATGATCCTATCCTTGCTGATCCGTTCGGTTACTCAAGTCCCGATCTGGCGCGGTTTTGTCAAGCCAATATCCCGGTTTTTGCGTTGTCAGGCCGTGGTGGCGGGGCTAAGAAAGGGGCATGTCAGAAAATCTACCCACCCCCGACTCACCCCTGAAAATCGGCACCCGCGGATCGCCTTTGGCGCTGGCGCAGGCTTATGAAACGCGGGCGCGGTTGATGGCGGCGTTTCATTTGCCGATCGAAGCCTTCGAGTTGGTGGTGATCAAAACCACCGGCGATAAGGTGCAGGACCGCCCGTTGAAAGAGATCGGCGGCAAGGGATTGTTCACCAAGGAAATCGAAGAAGATTTGCTGTCTGGTGCAATCGACATTGCGGTGCATTCGATGAAGGATATGCCGGTCGAGCAGCCCGATGGCCTGATTTTGGACACCTACCTGCCGCGCGAGGATGTGCGTGATGCGTTCGTGTCGCCCACGGTCAAACGGCTGGCAGATCTGGCTCCGGGCGCTGTGGTGGGCACGTCGAGCCTGCGGCGCCGGGCGCAGCTGTTGAACATTCGCCCTGATCTGAAAGTGGTCGAGTTTCGCGGCAATGTGCAGACCCGGTTGAAAAAGCTGGCCGATGGCGTGGCCGAGGCGACTTTTCTGGCGATGGCGGGTTTGAACCGGCTGGGGCGCTCGGATGTGATCCAGTCTGCGATTGAGGTGGATCAGATGCTGCCTGCCGTGGCGCAGGGCGCGATCGGGATCGAGCGGCGCGTTGATGATATTCGGGTGGGCAATATGCTGCTGGCGATTCACGATGTGCCGACCGGGCACCGGCTGGCGGCCGAGCGGGCCTTTTTGGCCGGGCTGGATGGGTCTTGTGAAACACCGATTGGCGGTTTGGCGGTGCTGGAAGGGGATCAGCTGTATTTACGCGGTGAGATCCTGCGCCCTGATGGGTCGCAGAGCCTGTCGGATGCCGGGCGCGCGCCGATCAGGGATGCGGCCAAGCTGGGCCGGCAGCTTGCCCTAAGCTTGCGCGAGCGGGCTGGGGCTGGGTTTTTTGACTATAGCGTTTGACGAAATAGCTGAAACATAGAGCATCACTTAACGCGTTGAAATCTATGATTTCAGGCAGCGTTAAGTGATTCAAATTTTTCGCATAACGCTTTAAGGGCGGTTCACAAGACATGGTGTGATTGCGGCTCAGGGTAACACCTTGCCCGGGTTCAGGATGTTGTTTGGGTCCAGAGCCGCTTTGATCTGGCGCATGGCTGCCAGCGCCACCGGGTCTTTGTGCCGTGCCATTGCGCCGCGTTTTGACAGCCCGATGCCGTGTTCGGCCGAGAAGCTGCCCCGCAAGCCTCCAACCACTTCTTCAATGGCTTCGGAAAACTGCTCGGGCCGCATGTCGCTCTGCGGGCTGGGGAAAACCGCGAAATGGATATTGCCATCGCCCAGATGCGCCACGCAGGTGGTGCGGGCGTCCGGGTCAAGCGCGGCAACCGCTTGTTCCAGCCGTTGCAACCCGTCGTCGATTTGATCCAGCCCAAAGCAAATATCCGCATCCACCCGGGCCGGATTGGACAGGATCACTTCTGCCGCCGCCTCGCGCATGGCCCAGATATCCTGGCGTTGCGCCTCATTCTGCGCAATCACCGCATCCAGAATCTGCCCCTGTTCAAACATCTGTTCCAACGCGGCCTCGAGATTGTGTTCTGTGTCAGAACTGCCGGCGATTTCCACCAAAATGTTGGTCGCGTGATTTTGCTGAAAAGGCAGGCGGTTGTCGGGGAAATGCGCACGATACAGCTCGAAATAGCTGGCGGGCATGTATTCAAACGCCTCAACCGCGCCGCCGGTTTGCTGTTGCAGCGTGTTCAGCAGGTGCAGAGCATCCGCCAGCGCGGGCACGGCCAGCAGGGCGGTGCTATAGTTGGTGGGCTGGGGAAACAGTTTGAGGACGGCCTTGGTGATGATGCCCAGCGTGCCCTCGGCACCGATGATCAGATCTTTCAGATCATAGCCGGAATTGTCTTTGTGCAGCTGGCTCATCAGATCCATAATCTCTCCGCTGGGCAGAACCGCCTCGAGCCCCAGACACAGGGCACGCGCATTGCCATAACGCAGCACGTTCGAGCCCCCAGCATTGGTCGAGAGCGCTCCGCCAATCATGGCCGAGCCGCACGCGCCAAAAGACAGCGGGAAAATCAGCTCATGCGCCTTGGCGGCGTCTTGCAACGTGGCGATGATGCAGCCGGCTTCGACAATGGCGATACGGGCGCTGGGGCGTAAGCCGATCAGTTGGTTCATGCGCTGCATGGACAGCAGGATGGCGCCTTCGGCATAGGTGCCGCCGACCACGCCGGTATTGCCGGAAATCGGCACGATGGCGGTGCCGGTTGTGTTGCCCAGCTTGACGATGTCACTGATCTGGGCGGTGCTGTTGGGGCGCACAACCGCCAGCGGGCTTGCGCAATAGGCGTTGGTGAAGTCCTGGCCATAGGGGCGGGCATCTTCACCCAGCAGCACATGCTGTTTGCCGACAATTTCACAAAGGGATTGGATCACATCCATGGTCGGGGCTTTCACTGCAAAAGGTCTGCCCCCAGCGATAGGAGATTATTCGGCCCGCCGCAAGATCGGCCTTTTACAGTTTCAGCGCGCCCAGATCATCGGCCCCGCTATTGGAGATTTCACTGATCAGGGTAAACAGACGCTTTTTCAGCTTTTCGTTTTTGATGCCGGACAGCAGATTGGCAACCCGCGCCGTTTCAATATCCATCGGAGGCATGGTCTTGTAATCCTGCCCCTCGAGCCCTTCGAAAAAGTAAGCGGGCGGGACTTTGAGCAGCTGGGCCAGCTCAAACATCCGGCTGGCGGAAACACGGTTGGCCCCGGTTTCGTATTTTTGCAATTGCTGAAAAGAAATGCCCAGCAGATCGGCGACATTGGACTGTGTCAGACCGCGCATTGTGCGAATTTCTTTCACGCGCTTGCCAACATGGAGATCAACGGGATGGGCCATTCTGCTTTCCTTTTTTCTCGGTAAACTATTAGAAGCCAGCAATTCTGCGCTCTCGCAACCCATTACTTGCAGTAATTAAAGCGGCGCACATCATCCATATATGGGTGATAAATATGCCATGCTCTTTTGGTGGTGTTGCCCAACTTTCCCGACAAGACTACATTTCCCCAAGGTAAAGGTATCACGAGTTTTTTTTGGCACCAAGCAAAAAAGGGAGGCCTGAGTGGTGAAGCCACAAAGCCGCGCCATTTTTTATGAAATGCTGAGGTCGTATACCAGCTTGGCGAAAACCCTTAACCTGTCTCAGACGGTTCGGGATCTCAACAGCACCCGTCAGACGGTGCGGCGCCATATACATCAGCTGGAAAAGCAAAAAGGCGTTGCGCTGTTTCAGCTTAAGGATCGTCAGTATCAACTGACCGAGGCGGGCAAGGCTTCGTTGCAGGAGGCCCGGGATTTGCTGGCCCGGGGCGAGGCGTGGCTGCATAACAAGTCCAGCCATATTCGGGGGCTCAGCCATTTTTCCTGTGAGATTGGCGAGGATGGTTCGGACATTTGCTATCATCTGCAACAGCATCCACTGGGACGGTTGTGGCAGGATGGTTCGGCGTTTTTGCAGACGGGGTTTCAGCTCTGGGCACAGGCTCGTGGTGAAATTGAAAGCCCGGCATTGGCGGGGGTCAGACCCTATATGATGGTGTTTCGGCAGCTGGGGGATGATTGGATTTGCGCGGATGTGGGTGAAAAATCCTCATTTTCGACTTGGTTTGGATGGGAAAAACAGCGCAGCAGTGTCGGGCGCGGTTTGTCTGACCTGCCCAGCTTCCGGGACACGGCACAATTTCTGGTGCAGCCCTTTCGGGAAGTGATGATCAGCCAATCCGCCCGGTTCGACCACGTTTTTACCCTGGCCGAAATCAAAGATCACACCGATCTGGTTGCGATTAGTTATCAGAGATTGCTGCTGGGGTGCCGGTTTCCTGATGGCAGCTTTGCATTGGCATCTCTGGTGGACAGGACACATGATATTGACATCAAGGGTCTTGACCCGGAGCGGGCCAAGCTGATGCCCGATGAATATGTGATGAATGTTGATCTCGATCTGGGAGGCTGATGCTTTTCGGGTTTGTGCCGCGTCTTGAAAAGACACCCCGCGGCCTCTGATTTTTCTGTGTTTTATCCTTCCTCAAAAATAAAGAAAATCTCGCCCGCAGCCTCAAGTTCGCGGATTTCTGCCACAACTTGGCTCATCGCCGCTTCGCCATCTGAATCCTTGACTTTCCCCAGCTCCTGCATTTCCTCGCGCAAGCTGTCCGCCATGCGTTTTGAGATATTCTCAAGGATAAAATCACTAGAGTCCTGCAACTCATTGTCGGCGGCATAGGCCAGTGCTGTGACCAGAACGCCTTGATCAATGCCGCGGGTGATTTTCGGTGCATCGCGTGGATCAATTCGGGTCGGGATATTGGCAAAGGTAAAGATCGCCTTGCGGACCTGGCTGGCAAACCCTTCGTCGTCTTTTTCCAGCCCGTCCAGAACCTCATCGCGGGTGTTGGCGGCTGAGAAGTTCAGAATTGCGCCGATGCGTTCAACCGGATCGTCGGTAAATTCCTGAGGCGGCAGGCTGTCGAGCTGAGCGGCAACCGATTGCCCAATGCGCCGCACCGCATCCGGGGTGACGGCACTGGTCAGGGAAATGGCATAGGTAATGCGCCGCGCATGGGGGCCGGGCAGCATCCCCAGCAGCTCGGCCGCTTTGGCGACCTGCAATTTCGACAGCAACACCGCCGCAACTTCAATGCTCTCGCCCTCCAGAATCGGCAGCAAGCGCTCATTATCGGCGGCTGAAATTGCTTGCCATGGGTCGCCGTTTCGGTTCACGCCCCCTTCCCGGCGCAGCTGTTCGGCTATTTGCGCATTGATCGAACCGCTCAGCGTGTTCAGCGCCCCCTCGAGCCCATCGGCGAAGGACAGCCCGATATTATCCAGATGCGCCATGAATTCCTGCACCACCATATTGACCTGATCGCGGCTGACACTGCGCATGGTGCTCATTTGCATGGTCAGATCCTGCTGCATCTTTTCTGGCAGCTTTTCCAGCGATAACGCGTGTTCCCCGCCCATGATCAGACGCACGATGATCGCGGCCTTTTGCGGGCCGGTCAGCGGGGCGGGCTGGCCCGGTGCCGATGCAAAAACCGCAGGGTCATGGCCGGGATCAAGGGCAGTTGAGGGTAGCGCGGTGGTCAAGTCTGGAATCTCCGAATGATCTGTTCGGAAAATGCCAGCTTAGTGTTAGGGCAAAGTTAACAAGGCCATGGTTTTTTGCACCCCTACCCCGCCAGCATTTTCAGCCCCTGTGTCACATCCGTGCGCACCGCCAGCCGCAGCCCCGGTTCGTCACCGGCACGTAGGGCGGCGATGATCAGGCGGTGATTCTGCGGCGGCTCGGTGCGGCGCAGGCGGCCATACAGGGCACCCATGGTGGGGCCGAGTTGCAGCCAGACGGTCTCGGTCATCGCCAAAATCGCCGGAGCCTGAGCTCGCAGATACAAGGTGCGATGAAACTCAAGATTGGTGCGGATATAGGCCACCGCATCCTGTTTGGCGATGGCGTAGGCAATGGTGGCGTTGATGGTTTGCAGCCGGTCGATCAGCGCGATATGGGCGCGGGGCAGGGCGCGGCTGGACAGCTCCGGTTCCAGCAAGGCGCGCAGGGCAGCCAGCTCTTCGATGCGTTCATTGCTCAGATCGGGGGTGGCTACCCGGCCCGAGCTGGACAGCGTCAGCGCGCCCTCGGCGGCCAGACGGCGCACCGCCTCGCGGGCCGGAGTCATCGAGACATTGTATTGCTTGGCCAGCCCGCGCAATGTCAGGCGGGTGCCGGGTTTGAGCTCGCCATACATGATCCGGCTGCGCATGTTGCGGTATATCTGCTCATGCGAGGGGGCGAGTTTTTCGGAAGGGCGGTTTTGGCTTAGCATGGGCCTATGTGATCACAAAACTACAGCAAAGGTCAATCCGAGAACCGGTAGCGGTGCAAAATCGCGCCATTTTCCCGCAGCCAGGCCCGTTGGTTTTGGTAATCCGGGTATATTTGGCTGACAACAGCCCAGTAATCGGGCGAATGGTTCATCTCGACCAGATGGGCGGCTTCATGGGCAGCGACATAGTCCAGCACGGCGGGCGGGGCCATGATCAGACGCCAAGAATACATCAGATTGCCCTGCGACGAACAGGATCCCCAGCGCGAGCGGGTGTCGCGAATGGCGATCTTGCCAAAGGGCTTGCCCAGCGCGGCGGCGTAGCGTTCAGAGGCTTGGGTTAATCGCTGCCGGGCGCTGAGTTTGAAAAAAGCGGCCAGACGGGGGGCGACGCGCTCGGGGGTATCGGGCACGCGGATTGCGCCATCGTGATAACGGGCAATGCGGCCGGGGCCAGCGAGGATCGGAACCTGATGGCCTTCAAACAGGATAGTTTGGCCGATTTGCGGGCGCTCAGGGGTGGGGCGCTCGGTCAGCGCCTGACGGATCCAGTCGGCTTTTTCGGTGGCAAAGCCTTTGGCCTCGCGCAACGGCGTGCGTTTGGGCAGGGTCATCGTCACCCGCCCATCCAGCCGCGATACCCGCAGCGACAGCCGCCGTGCCCGCGGCGATCGGCGCAGGATGATCTGCACCGGCGGTTGCCCTGATAACCTGATCTGTTCCATATACCTGCTATTCGTTAAATCTCTGTTCACTGTTTTCCTGTCTAACTCAAACTAGTTTGGCAATAAAACACGAATACAGCCGATATGACACAAAAGCCTTTGACACCTTGGCGATGTTGTGGCACTTGGCCTGAAATCTTGGAACAATTGGCCAGTTCAAAAGGGGAATCACATGCCCAAGGAAGAATGGGGCGTTAAGCGCGTCTGCCCGGAAACCGGGAAAAGGTTTTATGATCTGAACAAGACACCTGTGGTCAGCCCCTATACCGGCGCGGTTGTTGATGTGGATGCTGAAACCAAAACCAACACCATAGAGGCCGATAAAGAAGATCTGAGCAACAAGCCCAAAGATGATCTGGTTGATGCCGAAGATGTGATTCTGGATGATGATACATCGGACGTTGATCTGGGCGATGATGTGCTGGACGACGACGACGACACAGTACCGTTGGAAGAGATTGCCGATGTCACAACCAATGACGATGACAGTTAATTGATAAATCGGTTTTTTTCGCTTGAATTCAACTTCGAGCTTGCCTAAATAGCACACACCCAATGATTGGGGCCTTAGCTCAGCTGGGAGAGCGCCTCGCTGGCAGCGAGGAGGTCAGGAGTTCGATCCTCCTAGGCTCCACCATTTTCCTGCCCAAAATGTTGAAGTTTAGCGCGGTTTTTGTCGTGATTCGTCTGTGACACGGGCGGTTGCCACAAGGGCCGATAGGGCGATTTGAGGGAGCCTCTGCGATCGACCTTTATAGAGGCTTCTGCATAATGCCGCATAATGTGAAATACGCCGGGCTGCGCCTGCCTGGGTAGGCGCAGATGTCTGGGGGCAAGCCACGCGCAGGTTTCGGTTAAATCGTGAGGTCTCAGGATATTGCAGCGTTTATTGCGCCTGCCGGGAGACAGGGGTGTGCGACCTTCTGCAGATAGCCTTTGAGCACGATTCGCACCAAGCTGACCCGCACGAAAAAACCCGCAGACCTTTCGGCCCGCGGGTTAAAATCGTCTCGGCGATAAATCGCCGTTTGGTCGAGGTTTAGTCGATCAAAGAAAGAGAGCTTGCAGATTGACGACCGTCACGGCCTTCTTCCAGCTCATATTCAACTTTCTGATTGTCGGCCAGACCGGTCAGACCTGCGCGCTCAACAGCGGAAATGTGCACGAATACATCGTTGCCGCCGCCCTCTGGTGCGATAAAGCCAAAACCTTTTGTTGTGTTAAACCATTTTACGGTGCCAGTAGCCATCCGCTTTCTCCTTAGTCAATTAATATCCGCCTACGTTAGTGCAGCGGTTTGGTGCAGCAGTAATTTATCAGTACCGGCTGCTTGGAAAGTAAGGAGGCGGGTAGAATAAGTCTGTCGTCACACGGCACAGATGGCAGCATTCCTGACAAGTTTCAAGCTTTTCTTTTCAGAAAATGAAAATTGGCAAGAGGTTGCGCAATATTCGCCCAAAAAACGACACGGCCCCACCCGGAATATCAGAGCGAGGCCATGAGGACGATATGTCAGCCCATATGCCGGAGCGTTGTGCGTGGCCCTGATCAATCAATCAGCTTCAGTTCACCTGCGCTGGAGCGGCCATCGCGGCCTTCGATCATTTCGTATTCAACCTTTTGATTATCCGCCAACCCAGTCAGCCCGGCTGCTTCAACCGCGGAAATATGCACAAACACATCATCTCCACCAGCATCGGGCGCGATGAACCCAAAACCTTTTGTTGTATTAAACCATTTCACGGTGCCAGTCGCCATCCGTTTTCTCCGTTTCTTCAAGTCCTCTGTGTTTATAAAAACCGGCGCTGATGAAAACGGTAGGCAATTTTGGGTAAAAAGCAAGTATAATGCGTTTGGGATCGGTTCGGCAGGCGTTATAGTGCCGGAAAATGAGCGGGGATAAGATGAAACTCTATGGGTTGAAAAACTGCGATACATGCCGCCGCGCCTTAAAAGCGCTACAGGCGGCGGGGCATGATGTGGCTCTGGTTGATGTGCGAAATGAGCCGATCGACCGGGCCGATCTGGAGCGTTGGCATGCGCAGTTCGGGGCCGCTCTGCTGAACCGGCGCTCGACCACATGGCGCACTCTAGACGAAGCCCAGCGCCAGCAGGATCCTGTATCGTTGTTGCAAGAGCATCCGGCGTTGATGAAGCGCCCGGTTGTGGTGAATGACGCCGGAGAGATGAGCTTGGGCTGGGATCAGGCGGCGCAGCGGCTTTGGTCGGTCGGGCCGTGATTTTGACTTCCCGGCACAATGCGATACGATCCGGTCGTAAGCTAAAAAGGGAACAAGCCATTGCGTGCAACGTCTGAAATCCAAGCCTTTACCGGGGCTGACATCTTTGACGGAACAATCCGGCGGCGCGATCATGCCTTGCTGGTGCAGGGCGGCAAAATCGCCCGAATCGTGGGCGTTCAAGACATTCCTCAGCCCAGCCGGATCACCGCGCTGGACGGCGGTCTGATCAGCGCCGGTTTCGTTGATGTGCAGGTGAATGGCGGCGGTGGGGTGCAGTTCAATGAATGCCCTTCGGTTGAGACTCTGCGCCGGATTGCGGTGGCGCATCTGCAGTTCGGCACCACGTCGCTGTTGCCGACCCTGATTACCGACAGCCTCGAGGTTATGGCCAAAGCTTGCGAGGCCGCCCGGCAGGCCACCCTGCAAAAAATCCCCGGAATCATCGGGCTGCATCTGGAGGGGCCACATCTGTCGGTGGCGCGCAAAGGGGCGCATGAGGCCAAATTCATCCACCCGATGAGCGATCAGGATTGCGAAACCCTCACCCATCTGGCGCATCACCTGCCCAATCTGCTGCTGACGGTTGCCCCGGAAAACACCCGCAATTCACAAATCCGCCAGCTCTCGGCGGCAGGGGCGGTGGTTTCTTTGGGGCACAGCGACACCGATTATCACAGCGCCCGCGCCGCCGCCGAAGCCGGGGCCAGCAGCGTGACGCATCTGTTCAACGCCATGAGCCCGTTTCAGGGGCGCGCGCCGGGCATGGTGGGGGCGGCTTTGAACCTGCCCGGGCTGTCGGCGGGTCTGATCGCTGATGGCATCCATGTCAGCGTGCCCGCCATTCAAACCGCGCTGGCGGCCAAACGTGGGCCGGGGCGGATTTACCTTGTCACCGACGCGATGGCGACTCTTGGCAGTGATTTGCAGGAATTCCAGCTGGGAGGGCGCAGGATTTTGCGGCAAAAGGGCCGGCTGACCCTGGCCGATGGCACTCTGGCCGGGGCCGATCTGGATATGATTTCAGCCGTGCGGTTCATGGTGCAGCAGGTGGGGGTGACGCCGGAACAGGCGTTGTGCATGGCCTCGCTCTATCCGGCGCAGCTATTGGGCAAAAGCCAACAGATTGGGCAGCTTGTCCCCGGCGCAAATGCCGATTTCATCCATTTGGGCGATGATCTGCACATCCGTAATGTCTGGCAAAATGGCCAGCTTTTATCACGGTGAACCAACATCTGGGCCGATCTGATTGAGTAGTGCGAGCCTGTAACATTTGGGGGCACCGATCAAGATCGCCCTCCCCTCCTGACATCCGCAGCCGGATTACGCCAAGAGGGGAAAAGTCAAAAAAGAGCTTTATTTCAAACGCTTATCCCGCGCGGCCAGCAGTTTTAGACGCAGCGCGTTGATCTTGATGAACCCGGCGGCATCGGCCTGATCATAGGCACCGGCATCGTCTTCAAAGGTCACATGTTCTTCGGAATAAAGCGACTGATCCGACCAGCGGCCCACCGTCTGCACCATGCCCTTGAACAGCTTCAACCGCACCGTGCCGCAGACATGCTGCTGCGAATGGTCGATCAGCGCTTGCAGCATTTCACGCTCGGGGCTGAACCAGAAACCGTTATAGATCAACTCGGCATATTTCGGCATCAGCTCGTCCTTCAGATGCGCAGCACCCCGGTCCAGAGTGATGCTTTCAATGCCGCGATGGGCCTCAAGCATGATGGTGCCGCCCGGGGTTTCATAAATGCCGCGCGATTTCATGCCGACAAAACGCCCCTCGACCAGATCGAGCCGGCCAATGCCGTGCTTGCCGCCCAGCTCGTTCAAGGCGGTGAGCATTTCAGCCGGAGACAGCGCCTTGCCGTTCAGCGCCACGGGGTCGCCGCGCTCGTAAGTGATCTCGATGAACTCGGCCTGATCCGGCGCGTCTTCGGGATGCACGGTGCGCTGATAAACGTAATCAGGGGCAGCGATGGCCGGGTCTTCCAGCACTTTACCTTCGGATGAGGTGTGCAGCAAATTGGCATCCACCGAAAACGGAGCTTCGCCACGTTTGTCCTTGGCAATCGGGATCTGGTGCTGCTCGGCAAATTCCAGCAATCGGGTGCGGCTGGACAGATCCCAGTCACGCCACGGCGCAATCACCTTGATATCGGGGTTCAGCGCATAGGCGGCCAGTTCGAACCGGACCTGATCATTGCCCTTGCCGGTGGCCCCGTGCGAGACCGCATCGGCCTCGTGCTGGGCGGCGATTTCGACCAGACGTTTTGAGATCAGAGGCCGGGCGATCGAGGTACCCAACAGATAGAGCCCCTCATATTGCGCATTGGCGCGGAACATCGGGAACACGAAATCGCGCACGAATTCTTCGCGCAGATCTTCGATATGAATGTTCTCGGGCTTGACCCCCAGCAGCTCGGCCTTTCTGCGGGCGGGTTCCAGCTCTTCCCCCTGCCCCAGATCGGCGGTAAAGGTCACCACCTCGCAGCCATATTCGATTTCCAGCCATTTCAAAATGATCGAGGTATCAAGGCCACCGGAATAGGCCAGCACAACTTTTTTCGGCGCAGACATTTTGTTTCTCCAACATCCAATAGAATTCCCATCGCGATTAGCGTTATTTGCAGCAAAGAGCAAGCCGGGCCGGTTGACCCCGGCCTGAAACGACGGGTATCAACGCGCAACGCGTTTTGGACAAAGGGCAGCACATGCAAAGCTGGGCTATATTCAGGCACTCTGCCGGGATGGTTTTCAACAACCTAACCGCCGCCTTCCGGATTTCACTGCTGCTCTATCTAGTTCAGGTAGCGGTTGGGGTCTATTTCAGCCATAACTATGGCGCGGTTCTGGTCGCCATGCAGATGAGCGCCAGCATGGGGGTGCCGATGGCCGCGCCGGATGGGTTCTGGTTGGCGCTGGGGCTGATGATATTGGTGAACACTGTCACCGGCCTGTGGATCGCGATCAGCTGGCATCGCTATATTTTGTTGCAGGAAAATGACGGCGGTGTGATCCCGGCCTTTCACGGGGGCGCGCTGCTGAGCTATTTTGGCAAATCCCTCGGGCTGGGGGTGCTGCTGGGGTTGGCCTATGTGCTGATCGGGCTGGCGCTGGGCCAGTTTTTTGGCATCGCGCTGGTGCAACTCGGCGTTTTCGCGGTGCTGATCTATGTGTTTTACCGTCTGGCGCTGGTGCTGCCGGCGGTGGCAATTGGCCAATCCATGAGCCTCTCTCAATCCTGGGAAAAAACCGCTGAGGCTTCGGGTGTGATCGCCCAGCTTTCGCTGATCGCCATTGGCTTTATCGTGCTGACCCAAATCCCGCAAATGCTGGATTCGGCCCCGACTTCGGTGATCAGCATGATCTATTCCTATGTGCTGGGCTGGATTATCATGATGGTCGCCAGCAGCGTGTTGACCACGCTTTACGGTGTTTATGTTGAGGGGCGTAGGATTTAGCAAATGGCAGATTTTTCTCTAAAGGCGCGGATTGCCAGCCAGGCCATGCGCGAATTGTTCCAGACCACGCCGCTGCAACGCAACGACCACCTGTCGGCGCGTTACGGGGCGGATATCTGGCTAAAGCGGGAAGACCTCTCGCCGGTGCGGTCCTATAAAATTCGCGGAGCGCTGAATGCGATGCGCAAGGTGATTGACCATCAGGCGGTGTTCGTCTGCGCCAGTGCAGGCAATCATGCGCAGGGGGTGGCCTATGTGTGCCGTCATTTCGGGGTCAAAGGGATGATTTTCATGCCGGTGACCACGCCGCAGCAAAAGGTTGATAAGACCCGGATGTTTGGCGGTGACAATGTCGAAATCCGTCTGACCGGGGATTATTTTGACGATACACTGGCCACGGCTCAGGCCTATTGCGCCGAGGTCGGGGCGCATTTTCTGGCACCGTTTGACGATGTGGATGTGATCGAAGGGCAGGCTTCGGTCGCTGTCGAAATCCTGCAACAGCTGGGCAAAGCCCCGGATATGATCGTGCTGCCGGTGGGCGGTGGCGGGCTATCATCGGGGGTGGTGTCTTATTTGGCTGAGCAAGGGGCGCAGACCGAGGTCCGATTCGTCGAACCTCAGGGCGCACCCAGCCTGAAAAGCGCGATTGAAGCGGGCAAGCCGGTGACGCTGAACGTGGTGGACAGCTTTGTCGATGGCGCGGCGGTAGCGCGAATCGGCAAAGAGAATTTCGAGGTTCTGAAAGATGTGCCGTCTGAGAACATCCTGTTGGCCCCCGAAGACCGCATTTGCAGCACGATCATCGAAATGCTGAATGTCGAAGGCGTGGTGTTAGAGCCCGCCGGGGCGCTGTCGATCGACGCTCTGCCCGATCTGGCCGATCAGATCAGGGGCAAGACCGTGGTCTGCGTCACCTCTGGCGGCAATTTCGATTTTGAGCGCCTGCCCGAGGTCAAGGAACGTGCCCAGCGCTATCTGGGTCTGAAAAAATACTTCATCCTGCGCCTGCCGCAGCGCCCCGGGGCGTTAAGGGATTTTCTGGGTATTCTCGGCCCGGATGATGACATTGCCCGCTTTGAGTATCTGAAAAAGTCCGCCCGCAATTTTGGCTCGGTGCTGATCGGGATTGAAACCACCGATGCCAATAATTTTGAGGCTCTGTTCACCCGGCTCGACGCCGCTGGCTTTGCTTATAGTGACATCACCAATGACGAGGCGGTGGCTGAGTTTGTGATTTAGGCTTCGTACTCAATTAATGGATTCCCCTTGGGGCTTTGATCTGATTTACTTTCGTCAGAATCAGGCGGGAGTATGTCATGGCGAAGAACCTCTACTGGCTCAGTGACGCGGAATGGGCGTCGATCCAGCC
>PDWJ01002636.1_pt1 | contig 29660 bp, 19 predicted proteins | sample 1430881 | NCBI WGS metagenome assembly PDWJ01 (sample SAMN01162460, study PRJNA174530) | Oral metagenome, whole genome shotgun sequencing project. | biome: Marine environment; feature: Marine mammal; material: Swab sample of the gingival sulcus; isolation source: swab sample of gingival sulcus...
TTCCTGACCAGCAGGTCAACCTCAATACTCTCCTTTCCGTCATGGCAACTGACATCACGGGAGTTCATGCTGACATCAATGCCCCACTCCTGAAAGAGTTTTTCCACGCCGGGTCTGACCATTTCTTCCACAAATTCGCCCAAACGGTTACTCAATGCTCCCACTCTTTTGCTGGTTTCCTTGATTTGCCGATCTGTTGCCTGAATTTTCCTGTCAGTTTCTCGGTACAACTCCCGGATTTCCTGAAAAAAGCCTTTGATTTCCTGTACGGTTGCCTGATCCATAGTGTTTCCTCCTCCCATTTTGCTGTTTTGAAGAAGGTGTATGAAGTGATGATAAAATGTATGTGGAGAAAATACAAGAAAAATGGACGAGGAAAGCTCCCACTTCTGCTTCCACACGACCGGAAACCGGGAATTACCCTTCGAATCCGCTCAGGAACCAACCTATGGTGTCCCCGGGACTCCCGAAACCCGGAGGACTCACTTTTCATTGTCATAACTAGCTTTATGGGTTTTTTAGGCCTTCTCTGCCAGTCATGTCCCTTGATTAAATTTACGGTTAAAAATTTTGTCCTGTTATGTCAGCCAGATGAAGTGACAATCTTTCCAACCACATTGGCGGCTTCGACAAGATGCTTTGGCGATAGATGGGCATACCGCATGGTAATTTTTGGATCATGATGCCCAAGGAGCTGCTGTACCTCGTAGAGCGAACGCCCGGACCGCACCAGAAAACTTGCAAAACTGTGCCTCAGGTCATGCAATCGCATGTCTGATATTCCGACTTTTTTCCGGATCCTGTCCCAGGTCCGGTAAATATAAACCTTGGGCTTGCCGGTTTTCGGATTAAAAAACACCCAGGGAATATCCACCTTGCGGGGTATGGATCTCAACACCTGAATTGCCGCATCGGAAAGGGGAATATACCTGACCCTGTTTGACTTGGACAAGGGGACTTTCAGCACCCTTGCGGCAAGATCACAATCTTCCCATCTCATGAGCAAAATCTCGCTTTTTCTGGCTCCGGTAAACAACAGCATCCGAATAATATTGGCGATCTGAACATTTTCAGTTACGTCCAGTTCATGCAGCAATCTTTTTGCTTCCTGCCTTGTCAGAAAGCGCTCGCTGCCACCGCTTATGGGAAAAGATGCCACCCCGGTACAGGGATTCTCACCGGCAGGCAGTATTTCCCACCGAATGGCACAACTGAACATAAATTTCAGCAACATGAGAATCCGGTTACAGGTTGCAGGCTCAAGCCCGTTTTGCCTGTGTTCTTTTTGCATGGTTACCACATCCGCCCGCCGCACAAGATGAAGCTGTTTTTCGCCGAATCTCGGCAGAATATGATTTTTTAAAATTCCGGCATCGGTTTTCCAGCTTCGCTTGTGGGTTCTGGCATAGGGCATGTATTGTTCGTGGGCAAATTTTTTCACCGTGGGCATATCGACAATCCTGTGGGAGTCCTGCCTGGGACTTTGGCCGTTTTGAAGTATTTTCCACAGCTCATACGCCTTTGCCCGTGCCTCCTGAACAGATATCTCTCCCAGTCTTCCAAGCCGCTCAAAACAAACCTTTGTCCCCTTGTCCCGATAGCGGAAATAAAAAGTCCCGGTACCGCTGGAACGCAATTCCAGCAAAAAGCCCTTTATATCGGTGTCAAAATAGGTAATTTTGCCAGACTTTGGCTTACATTTCTCAATATTTTTTATGAAATCAACGCATAATATTTGTTTTGGCATCACTTTCTCCTTTATTTGGCAGATTTGTGTCGGGTAATTTTCAGGTATTTGTCAGGTAATTTGCCTTCAAATCGTCTATCAATAAAGGATTTTTCAAAAAAATGGCAGGCATTTGACAGGTATTTGGGGATCGTATTTTTAACTATTTGTTTTTAGATTGTATTTTTACACACTTCCGTCACTCCCGGTGAAAGCGGAGGGCCAGCTTCTTCCCAGGCAAAAACATTGACCAAGGTTACTGATAACATTGATTTTAGTGCAAGTACCAGTAGTGTAGAAATCAACGCACCTTCTGATATGGGTTTTGCGACATTGAACCCTGGCGATACCATCAAGGGCGGAAGCGGCGTTGACGGTCTCTATATTGGGCAAGGCGGTGGAGCTCAGAATTTTGCTGATGCAGATATTACCGGGATTGAGAAAGTTTATGCAGTTGATGAAATTGATGTATCCAAAAACGCAGATGTTGTGGAAGTACAAGGTTCCGGAGAAGTAAAGGCGGTACTGGCTCAAAATGTCATTTTGACAGGTAGTGTAAATGCGAAAGCGAACTTTCTTGATAGCTATGGAGCTGCTGACGAAGCAAATGTTACTCTCAACTATCTTAAAAGCACAGGTGGTACTCCGAATTTGACTGTGAATGGTGTTGAAAAGCTGACTCTTGATCTGATCGGCAGCAACCCTGACGGCCTATTTACTGCCAATAAGCTTGAGAACCTTGTTGTAGAAGGAAATGGATGGCTTTCTGCAGATGCTTCAGGTTTGGGTGCTGCTGGAACAATTGAAAGTATTGATGCTTCTGGAAACAGCGGCGGGGTAAGATTGTCAGACATTACCTTTGCCAATTTGGATGATGAAGTTACTATAAAAGGTGGAGAAGGAAAGGATAAATTCACTTTTAATGCTAACACAGGTTCTAAAAAGTTAACAGTTGATCTCGGTAAAGGGGATGACTACTTTGGAGTTCATACCGGAGTTCATAAAAAGACTGTAATTGATGCAGGTGAAGGTCAGGACACTCTGGAAATCAACAATGTCACATCAATAGATTCAGAAACAGGTCAGCAGTATAAAGGTTTTGAGACCATTGCGATGAAAGGTACAAGTGAATACAAAGCAGGCTATATTGAAGGTGTAACTTCGGTTACTCTGCTTGACGGGACAGATACCGTTTTTGATTTGAACCAGATCCGTGTTCAGGGAGTCATTGCGAAGTTTACCTCAAACATTGAGGGTAAGCTGAATCTGACCTTTGATAATGGGAAGCATATACCTTCAAATGGTGCTAAGTTGACACTCCTTGATACAAAAGCAGAGGATGTTTTTATTCATTCTAATGGAACAGTGCTTACAACAAACCATAATGAAGCTATTCTGGAAGATGGTAAAGGCGTAGATAACATGACTTTTACTATTGATGGGGATCAGGCTTTTGATTTTAAGACCGGTGCCCTTGCAAAAACTGGTGTGGAGATTGACGCTACAAAGGCAACTGGAAATATAAGTGTTGATATAAGTACTATGACAAAAGCTATTAAAGTAAAGGGAAGTAAAACCGCTGAAAATACCTTTGTGGATCAGGCCGGTACAGATACTATTACCAGTACATGGATTGGTGGAGACAATAAGGACTCTTATACATTTAAGGATGGCGGGGCTGTGGTTACTCTGGGCAAGGGTGCTGACAAAGTAATTGTGGCTGCAACAAGCGATGCTAGTGATAAATTGACCTTGAAGTTTGGGAAAGAAGATTCTGTTCTTTCCGGAGAAGGCTGGTCCGAAGATACAAATGATACGGTGGCTGTTGGCAATGTTACAGCTAATGCCACTATAACATTTGACACAAAGGTTGCAGGAGACGGATTTGCCGATGATACCTTCACAAACCACGCTTTTGAAACACTTGAGGCCGCTGGGTTTGAAATGGGGTTGAGTGTTGCAAAGAAGAGCTTTCATGTATATCAGGATAATGACACAGCAAGCACTTTTTATCTCTATCAGGATACAAACGGAGACTCTGAAGTGTCTGAAGGCGATTTTATCATCCAGTTGACGGGTATTGATAATGGAGATAAAATTGGGGTGAATGGTGATGGCAATGTCGTAATTACTGGTGTATAGTAAGTCTTACATGACTGTTTAATTTCTGGGATTGTCTGTTTAACGGCCTGACCAGAAATATGAAGTGAGAAAAGTTCTCCTGTTTAACTGACAGGAGAACTTTTTTACTATAACTTATCTGAATTGGTTCAGACCTGATCGTACAATTTGATTGCAAAAGATTTGATTGCACAAAAGAGGAAAAACATGAGCAATACATTTGGCTGGAGTGAAAGAGAAAAATTTGTGTATTGTGAATTGGGCTGCGGATACAGTATGTCTACGAACTCAAATTTTCAGCCTGCTGGGGCTTGACACTAAGATAGGGTCTTCCGGGGGTACCATACTTGATTCTTGACAAAACTCAGGGCAAAATTGAAAAATTAAGTATGATCCCGGAATTCAAAGCCCTTGGCGTATCAGGTCAAAAATGCGAATCAGGAAATTAAAACGATATGACGTCATCACTGGCGAACAGACTGGAAATATCATCGGGCAGCATTGATTCTGTCTTTGTTTCTGTTCGGTCTTCCTTTATTCTGGCCAGAAAATTTTCCAGACGCAGCGTGCTGAAAAGCTGGCCATAGGCGGCTCCCAGGGCACCGCTGACATTGAGTTCTTCTAACTGCGGCCCATTTACCGCCCGCAGTTTCTCCTCGTTAATCCGAAACAGTCCTTTGACCGGCCGTGTTTCGTTATACAGATTCACTTCAATGGGCCATGGTTCTATAACACCGGCTGATGACAACTGCTGACATATCCGGCTGGTATTTTTTTCCGCTCCATAAAGCCCTTTGAGAAATTCAGCCAGCGGCAGAAATGCAGGATCAAAATTCCCCTGTCCGTCAAAAATCGGCTGGTCATCGCTGGCGGCAATCAAATGAAATGCCCCGCTCTGTTCATCCACGCACAGCACACCCTCATCCCCCTGTTCAGAAGGAAATACCGCAAAAGGCCAGGTCCGGTAACGGGCAGGAATATAGGTTTCAGTCCATCTGCCATCCGGGGAGACAAAGACATTTTGCTGCAAAAAACCCTGCACTCCGCGCAATGCGTAGCTGTCTTCCGTCTGGACAAAGGCCAAAGGCATAAAGCCTGCAAGATGAGGAATTTCTGCGGCAGATATAGAAACAAGATTATCTGCGGCAGCAAATTCATAACCATTTGTACGCCATCCCGCCCGTTTATGTATGGAACGGTCAAGGGCAATGTATGATGCCATGCTTTCTCCCTGCATATTTTTTATTGAACAAAAGCACCGGGCATTCCTTTTGCAAAGGATTCACTCCGGCTGCTGAATAAAATCATTCAGATCCGGCCGGGCATAAAAATCCGGCCGCAGATGAAAAGGATCAATATGCCACTGGCCCGTGGCCCGGCCGTCTTCTCCTGCTGTGGCACGATACACATCCAGAAAGGAAAAGCCTGCGTTGAGTGTTTCCTGTCCCAGACGCTGGTTCACCAACCGGATCATATTCAAAAATTCCTGCCTGTGTCCCGGCGGCACCTTATCTTCATCCAGCTCATACAGGGGCGCTGGAATGCCTTGCACCGTAATACCTTGCAGCGTATTCCCGGCCAGTTCCCATGTGAGCCATTGCATGTAGCCGCAGACTGTGTCCTCAACAACCGGAGCAATCTCTTTTCTTTTCCCAAAACTGTTTTTCCAGATTCCTTCGTCCGGCCGGCAGTCAATTTCTCCAATAGTAAACAGCAAAGGAAGAGGCTGGTGTTTGAGGCGCTCAATGTACTGACTCAGACAAAAAGCATAATGCCCGGTGTGCGGCCGGGCCAGATGATACATCTTGATTCCCCGTACAAAACAGGTCTGGGCCTGCACCTGTTCTCCCTTCCATGTAAAACATGCCCGGCAGACACTCAGGCTGTGGGATTCGCCCAGCACCACAAGGGGTTTGACCCCTTGCGGGGGTTCGTACAGAGCCGGGCAGGACACCCGGAACTGGGCCAGAGAACCGCAGTAGGCGATAAAAATCCGATTCTGGGTCTGATTGTCATCTTTTTTTCCGCCTGTCTGTTCCAGTACGGGAAGAAAATAACGGATACGGGCATGGGCCGATGGCAGATCGCCTTGTTTCCAGTCAAGAATAAATTGATTGGACACAATTGACGCCCGTGCCAGAGGATGATCCGGCACCATTTCCCAGGCAAGTTCCAGTCTGTTCCGCAGATGCGCTCCAGCCTGGGGAAGAACCGAGGCCAGCCCAATCCAGATATTCACAAGATCCATGTCCAGATCGCGATCACGGGCCATCTGATCCAGTATTTTCAGAATAAACAGCGGGCGGCTGTGTATCTGTTCCCGTATAAGGCGGATAATATATTCCCGGCGGGCTGCCGGATGTTCCGGTATATTCTCCGGTAAATCTTCTCCCAGCCGCAGGCGCAGGGCCAGATGCAGTCTGTTATCCGCGGGCTGATCTGCCAGCCATTTTTTTATTCCGGAGATCCCGGCTGAATCGGACAGGGAAAACAAAAAGGCCGCGTACAGCCAGTCCGGCGGTATTTTTCCCTTGCAGATGGATTTCGCCAATTCTATCTGCCGGCCGCTCTTCCGTTTGCGTCCGTAAAAGGACACTTCCAGAAAGCGGCGCGGCCATTGAGGCCGGTACGGAACCAGACAAAATGCCTTGTGATATTCAGACTCAAATCCGATACTGAGCCGGGCCAGGGCTGCTGCAAATGTCTGAAAAGTATCGGACTGACGCCGAATCGGCCCCAGCAAATCCCTGGCCGCGTCCGGCAGCTTCCACCAGCCGGCCAGCAGCAGGGCGTTCAGTCCTTTTTGCCTTTCATCTTCTCCTGTTCTCTGCCAGAGCCTGCCCCAGGCAAAAGAATCAAATAAATCCCGCATAATGTTGAAAAAAAGCCCGCCAGGACTGGCGGGCTTTGATGTATTTCGGCTTTCTCCTTTATGCTACAGGTTGATTTCCGGGGAAAAAACCGGATCAGCCCATATATTCCAGATAAAACCGTTGCAGCATATTTCTATGCAAGGTCGGCCGCTACCAACGCTGCCGCGCTTGAATCAATGGTTCCAAGCAGGGTAATTTCGGTATGGGCCGCATCCACGGCACTTCCAATCTTCACAAGATGCACATTTACCTCACCCTGCAAATCATCATCGCAGCTCAAAATAAGCTGTTCTGAGTTTGTCGCAACCTTGATCTTGCCCGTACCTGTCGCAGCAGCAAACATGTCTTTTGTAATTGCTCCAGTCAGCTTGGTTACCAGACCAACTGCGGCTCCTGTACCTGACAGATCTGAAGCAGCCCCGTCAAGGGCGCAGGCACTCGTTTTTCCAGTCACAAAATCCGCGTTAATGGCGGAGAAGTCCAGTTTGTCAGTACCATCTGCCTTGAAAGCGTCAATGTCAAATCCCTTGGCTTTAGCCTTAAAGATCACGGTATCATTATCATCGCCAAGAACAACCTTATTGTTGGTCACATCGCTTACTGTTACATTACCTTCCTTGGCAGACAGGTCAATTTCCATTCCCTGGTCAGCTTTCAGAACAGCTTCACCGCCGCCGGCAAATTCCACGGCCTTGCCATTGAAAACATCTCCCTTAAAAGTAGAATCGGCATCCAAAGTTATTTTGTCCACGCCGCTGAAGTTGGCAAAGGTGACTTCAGTATAATCCCCGCCACTAAACACGACTTCATCTGCGGCACTCGCAACACCCAGATCAATATCCAGGGTCGCGTCACCGGCCAGATCTTCAATATGGATTGTATCGTCGCTTGTTCCGCCCTTGACTGTCAGTTCGTTTGAGCCTGTTGCGTACACCTCGTTTGCTCCCAGAATAGAACCGGTAACATTGACAATCTTGCTTGTCAGATGCGTGGGTGCGGCTCCCAGAGTCAAGTCCCCCATGAGTTTGTCAGCAGTTACGGTCAAACTGTCAGGATTGGCATCCAACTTAGATATTACAACTGCAGTCGCACCCTTGACCGTCATTTCGCCTGCCTCTGGAGCGGTCAGCTTGGTCAGGGTCAGTGGGGCAGCTCCCGCGTTATTGATAACCACATCTGCTGCCTTCCCTGCGAAAATTTCCGTTATGCCCAGCACTCCTGTTGCGTTACTTGTCAGATCCAGACTGCTTGCATCCAGCAGTTTCAGACCTGCAGCAGCAGCAGCAGTTTTGGCGTACACAACGCTTGCCTTTCCATCGTTGTCTGCTATTACAGCCCCGTCATTTATCACAACAAAGGTTAGGTCGGAATTGGCACCTGTATTGACCAAGGTCAGATTTTCACCTGCTCCTTTCAGGGTCAGGTTTTTCAGACCGGCCATGTTTGAGGCGTCCACGCTAACCGTACTGGTGCCGTCAAAAACAATATTTTCCACATTGGTAATGGCATTGGACAAAGAAGAAGCTGCAGCATTTTTCAAAACCAGGGTATCGTTCCCTTCTCCGCCGTCAATTGCTGCTGTGGTGCCTACTGCTGTAGCAAAGTTAATTGTATCATCGCTGGAACCGGTTTTGACAACTTTTACATTTGCGGCTGCAAGGTTCTCTATTTTTACCTTTCCGGTAAGTCCTGAACCGTCAAAGGATTTCACATTTGCACCATCCAGGGTCAGGCTGGCATTTCCGTCTGCAGCAATTTTTTTAGCCTGGGCCAGAGTCGGGGCATTTTCACCTGTCAGATGCAGTGTCACATCCTTAACTCCGGTCTCAACCGTTCCTTTCACATCGTTCAGATTCATTACAATATTGTCTGGCGCCTTGGTGAATTTAATCTCAGCCTTATCACCTGCCTTGAGATCTGAAACATTCAGAGTCTCGATGGCGGCTGCGTTCTTCACGGTCAGCTTTCCATCCAGTTCATAGGCCTTGACACCTTCGATACCCTTGGCGTCAAAGGTCTTTCCATCGCCTTTCAGAACGATTTTTTCAACATTCTTGATAAATCCAGGATCTTTCATGCCATAGAAATTACTCTTCAAGTCCACTTCCAGAGTATCGTTTCCACCGGCACCATCAATTTTATCAATATTGTGCAAAGTCGTTACCTTGGAGGTTCCAACCACACCCTTGATCAGATCATCCTTGGCAGAACCGGTGGCCTCTTCACCTTTCTCTGTTGTCAGATTAATGGTTTCCCCTGGAACGCCGGGTTGAGGAGTCTCACCTGGAGGGACACCGGGAGTGCCGCCGGCAGGAACACCGGAGGGCTTTGTGGCATCAATGGTTGCCGGGACAACAGCAGCTGGGGCAGCTGGAACTTCTGTACCGCCCAGGGTAACCTTGAACTTCTGTACCGCCCAGGGTAACCTTCTTTGCTGTTGTATCAAATTTTACTTCAACCGTTCCGTCTGTAAACGCAAGGGCTGTTCCGTCTGCGTCAGACTGGGAAGAAATTTTGGCAACAAGTTTACCGCCCTTGTAAACTGCCAAACGGTTACCAAGCTGCTTAAAAGTAAAATCAGCCACGTTTCCACCAAGCTCAACCCGTTCAATCTGGTTATCAACTACCACCTCATCTGTACCATAGATTTGTACAGTTTCGGTTCCGTCCGCTGTACCAAAAACATTACCCTGCATTACCTTGCCAAGGTCACCGTTTTGTAAATAAGTCTTCTGCATTTTTATCTCCTTTAAATTAAAATTGATGGGATAACCCTGGAAACCCTCCAGGGTTATCCTCTGTATTCATTATATTAGAACAAAGAACCAGCACCAAAGGCTGCGTTAAAGCTTGCAACGTCTGTCATGGTTCCTTCCAGAGCGTGATCTACACCTGTAAGGGTTATTGTAATATTCTGGCTTCCGTTGTTGGCTTCGATCACTATGATTCCATCGGTAAAATCATCGTCAACAATATTTACTGTACCCAATGCTGCGTCAGGCAGGTCAATCTTGTCGCCTGCTGCAAAGTTTTCCAGGGTATAAACAAGATCCCCGGTAGCAGGAAAACTAACTTTTGCTGTCATATCTGATCCGCCTACATCCGTAGTACCATCAGAATTGACATCAAAGGTTCCGCCAGGAGTGGGAGGGGTAACTCCGCCGCTGCCGTCAACCTTATCCAGCAGGATAACCTTATCATAGTTGTTCTTCAGCGGATCGTCAGATCTATACAGATAAACCTCACGAGGATGTCCATCAATTACCGGGCCGCCAATCAACAACTCTACGCCATCAGCAGCTATGAACTTATCATTGGCAGGATCAAAATTAACAACTGTCAGACGATCTGTGTTTACTCCATTCATCACGATGGTTTCTTTATGATTTGCATCAAAGGCAGAAGAAAGGACGATGAGGTCATCTCCTGTTCCGGGATTAAATACATTATCGCAGCCACCATTGGCAGCACCAGTACCTTTTTGCAGCATTGCTCCATGGCTGCCATTGCTGTAAAAGGCATCAAGAGCAGGCCAGTTAGTAATGGAACCTGAGCTGCCATGGAAAAAGTTTACAGAAAGATTGCTGAAATCAACACCACCATCAATGAGAGATTCAATAATCAAAGACTGACCAGAACCATCGCGGGCATCAAGCAGATGAGACAGTACATGATCCTGCTCAATTGTATCAATCACAAGCTGGTTCAGCTTTTCAGTAGAGATCTTAGCTGTCTTTGTAGCATTATCATAGCTGTCAAAAGGCATGCTTATAGATTCTACGGTATGTCCAAGGAAAGAAACTCTTACCTTAATCTGTTCTCCGCTCTCGGCAGAAACAGTATGGTGCAAATTGTCATTTGCCTGAATATCTGTCTGCAAGGGCAGAACTCCGTCAGGAGCAGGTAAAACTGTTGTCTTTTCTGCGTGCATGATGAATACAGAACCTGTTCCTGTATTGTCGCTGTATGCAACATCATTTCCAATTCCAAGGTCAACTATTACATCTCCCTGACCAGGAAGCTCAACAACATCGTTCCCTATACCTGTATTGATTTTTACGTTGTCAAGGGAACGCTGATTCAGCAGCCAGTAAGACGCTCCTTCACCTGTAAACCGGAATTTTACATGGTCATTTCCGGCACCGGTGTCGATGTTCATTTTAAAATCACGGTCAGCAGCGACCCAGCCACTTACTTCCATATTCACGCCGTCATTGCCTGAACCTGTCACATAATCAAAAATGGGGTTATGGACTTTATCAGCTGCAACTTTGGAAGGGTTCTGATCAAAGTCAATACCAGTGCCTCCGTTATCCAATCTGCCTGCACCGTCAGACCCTCTGGTAACGTCTCGGTTGGAAAAGTATTTTATGAAAGCATCGTTATTCACAACTGCATGCAGGTTGACATTGCCGTCATGTCAGAGGCATCAAAATCACGTACGTTCACCAGACCGGCACCTTCCAGCAGCGAAGGAACCATGGTCAGCTTATCCATTCCGTTGTTGCCTACATATCCATTATCTCTCCCCGGAGTGTCCAGATCTGCAATGTCTGCATAATCCAGACCCACACGGTCAGCGTGCAGATCAGTCCCGATATAGAGGTGCTGCGGAGTTGCCTTGCCGTTGGTATCCAGAATACCAGTTGTCTTTTTAACAACAATTTCCTTCAGGGTGTCGTTGGTGGACTTCAGCTCTTCCAGCCAGCTGCCGCGCTCCAGGGTGACGTTAAATTTTTCAACACCGCCGCGGTCTGCCATGGAACCGATGTTCAGGGTCCCGCCGTTGGAACCGTACACAGGCAGACGGGCACACAGATCCCAGTTTACACGGCCGACGTTATCAAGGACAACATTGGTTTCGATGAGAGGACAGCCCTGTGCAGTATCCTGGCTCATGTAAGTATCCAGGGTAGAATCCGCAGGAACACCCTGGGAGGCTGACCAAGCGTCTCCCTGAGGGATTTTGAGTTCGCCGGTGGCAGCCTTAATCACGATCTGCTTACCGCTAATCTCACCAGGATAAATTCTTTTTGGATCAGTACGGACAAAATCTTCTCCGAGAACTGCTTCAAGAGGCAGGTTCTGTTTTGCGATTGCGGCCTTAATACCACTCAGCAAATCGTTATATGTACTTTTACCGGAAAAAGGCTTTCCCTGGCTGTCCTGAATCTTCAGAACAACTTCTTTGTCATTGTACAAAAACTTAACCGTATCATAGGTGTTGGACTTCAGCTTATCTCCTGATTCAAAGGCCCCCTTAATATCAATCAACTCAAGAACAAGGGTACCGGTGGTTACTCCCTTGGCCCTCAGAGCCTGGGGATCAAACAGCAGGGTCATGTCAGGAGCATCCTTATGATGTCCGCGGGGATCAGAGTTGCTGAAACCTGTAGTAAAGTCGTTGGCGTAATGACGAACATCTGTAATAAGAACATGGTCGGATGCATTTTCACTATAAATCGCCTTTGTTGCAGGATTCAGTCCCTTGGCCTGGGCATCACCCTCAAGATTTTTTATGGAAGAATGCGGGTCCAGAGGTTTGATCGGTTTAAGATCAATAGCATTATTAACCGAAGGGGAAGCCTTTGGTGTAGGTGTAGGTGTTGGTGTTGGTGTTGGTGTTGGTGTTGGTGTTGGTATAACAGCACTCGAATCAAAAATTCCCATAATACTCTCTCCTTTTTACTGGTTTTGGCTAAAACAAGCCGAATTCAATACATTATTGCACTTTTTTGCATCAGCTACATAGCTACATAACTTTGATTATAAATTTAAAACAAAAAAGCACAAGCAAAAAAAAACGCTATAAAAATATAACTACATACAAACTTCACTTATGCCAATATAAAACAGGCTTGTCAAGTCTGTCAGGCTTCAAATAAAAAAAAATAAATAAAGTCCTCCCATTTATGTGTCATCTCTTTAAAACTTTAAAGGTCCCTTTTTCTACTTATTCCCTTTTTCTCGATTTAGTCTAGCAAGGTTTATGCCAAAGTAAATAAAATTTATAAAAAAGTATTTTTTATATTTATTTTCCATTTATCCTGACTTCATTTCGCTGAAAAGGCTTGCCAGTCAACTATTTCAAGCCTCCGTACAAACGGCAGCAAAATATCCGCCTGCACATTTTCAGAAAAAGGCAGAATGTATTTTTTATTGTGAAAGGAAAAATACTGGTTGTATTTACCCATGGAAAGGAGAAATCTGACCAGGTCTATTTATACATTTCCGATCGGGTTATTCCATCCGGGCTGCCTTTTTTTGAATCTGGGATCTTGTCTTTGGGATCGTTCCCATGTATTCGATCATATTTGAAACGGATTTGTTTGTTTTAATTCGGATTTTATGGTATGGGTGGATTCGCATCCTGAATTGCAGTATCTCTGATTTTTGCGCAGGGACCAGGGTGGAAAAAAATAACACAATCAAAACAAAAATCTGTTTGAATATATATAATAAGGTTTCCTTTGGTCAGGAAATGGTTGGGGGAGAAAATGATAAAACACAAGAAAAAACCGGCAAAAACCAATGGGAAGAAAGCCCTTGCCTCTGAATATAACCGTCTGGAAAAACGGGAGCTTTCTACTGGAAAAGACATGAGTGTGGAATTTCAGCCAAAGGATGCGGAGTTTGCGTATCATTTCAAGGTCCGGGATTATTCTTCCACCGGCCTGGGGATTTTGGTGAAAGAGGATTCCCAGATCCTGGACATGCTCCATGTGGGGGATGTGCTGGACATGAAATACTACCAGGGAGATAACCACCCTGTTCCCGTGAATGTCCAAACCCGAATCCAGCATATTTCACGGCCTGAGCAAAATTTGTTTCCCCATCATCTGATCGTGGGCCTGAATATTCTCTTTGATGCATAATTTGATACAGCCCCCTTTGCGCCGCCAGCCAATCCGGACTACTGACGGCTCCCGGGCCTGATCGGGGTCTTGCACATCCAGCCCTGAATCCAAACCCGTTCTTTGCCCGGCCCGGGGCAATGTATGTTTCCGGCCTTTGGGAATGCCGCACAGAGGCAAGCATACTGCATTGCAGAACAAAACAGCATTCAAACCACATAACCAATTTATTTTTTTGGAGAAAGATCATGATTTTTTTTCGGCGTTTTTCGACTTTCCATCGTTGTACATTGCCCCTTTTTATCCTGTCGGCGGTATGGGTACTGATTTCCGTGACAGCGCCTTTCCTTGACGCCGGCGAAGCCCCAGCCGCCGCAGACAGATTTCAGGTGGAATGCGTTCAGCAGCAAACCATTGACGACACAGACTGCATTGCGGTGGTGTTTTCCCAGGCCCTGAACAGCCGGAAAAATATCAATCCCTACCTTTCCATCACCAGGGAAGACGGATCTCCCGTTGCCGGGGCATGGGCCATGACAACGGATGCAGTACGGGCGTATTTTACCAATATCGAACCCGGCACCAAATATGTGGTTGAGATCCAAAAGGGACTTTTGGCAAAAAACGGAAAGCGCCTTGAAAAAAATGCCCGGTATGAGCTTTCCACACGGGAAGTGCTGCCCATGATTGGATTTGGGAACAGCGGTCATATTTTGCCTCGGTCAAAGGAATGTGTGCTGCCCGTGGATACCATGAACATTGACAGGGCAGACATTGATTTTTTCAGGATCAGACCCGAAAAAATTCATCTTTTCCGCCAGCATTTTGCCCGGCAGAAAAAACTGTATTACCACGAAAGCCGGGATCTTTCAAAAATCAGCGACCTTGTGTATTCGGGACGCTGGGATCTTGACATCAAAAAAAATCTGCGGACCCGTGTGAACCTGCCCATTTCCCACATCAGGGAACTTGCCGCCCCGGGACTGTATCTTGCCGTGATCCGTGGTGCCGGGGTGTATGATTACGGATATTCTTCCCTGTTTTTCAGTGTCAGCGATATTGGCATCCAGGCGCGGATGTACAAAAATTCCATGCAGATCATTACCCAGAGCATCAGGGACGGACATTTTCTGTCAAAAATTTTTGTGGAAGGGTTTGATGCCAAAGGAAATCTTGTGTTTGAGGGAACAACCGGCAAAAAGGGAATTTTCCAATATACCGGCAATACCGAATCCCTTTCCCTGATTTCAGCCAGGGACAGCAAAGAGAACCATGGCAAACGAAATACAGGCCAGATGACCTTTTTACCCGTGGACACACCGGCCCTGGATCTTTCCCTGTTTCACACGGGAAAGCGCAATTTCCAGCCCGTGGAGTTTTTTGTGTTCGGGCCAAGAAATCTGTACCGGCCCGGAGAAACCCTTGTGCTGGACGCTCTGCTTCGGGATCATGACGGCAACATGACCCGGCCCCTGCCCATTGAGGTAGAAATCTTTACCCCGGACGGCAGGCTTGCCGGGGAATTTATCTGGAAAGGCGATGATCTGGGGCATTATTCCCGGAAATATGCCCTGTCTCCCAATGCTTTGACCGGACAATGGCAGGCGGTGTTTTCCGCAGCAGGCACGGAACTTTCCCGGTATCATTTTCTTGTGGCGGAATTTTTGCCCGAACGCATGGATCTTGATATTGGCAATCCCAGGGGAGAAGGACAGGGCAAGGACGACGGAGAACCCCAGGGAGATGTGATTTTGCGGCATCAGGATCTTGCCGTCGCCGCAAGGGGGCAGTACCTGTACGGGGCTGCTGCGGAAAACTGCCGTGTGGATGCCGTGATTGAGATTTCTGCCCAGCGGGAATTGTTTCGGGACAAGTGGCCGGGATTTGAATTTGGGAACAAAAACAATCTTCTGAACCAGACCTTTTCTTCCCCTGAAATTTTCCTGGATGAACAGGGAAAAGGCATACTGGATATTGACCGCCAATGGGAAGAAATTTCCTCGCCCCACAGGATTACGGCCAATGTGAGTTTGTATGATGATTCGGGCAAACCCGTTTCCAGAAGCCGTTTCTGGCAGGTGTGGCCGGCTCCTGCCCTGGCCGGGATCTATTGTGCAGAAAAAGAAGGGACTGTGCCGGAAGATTCTGTGGTGGATTTCCAGATGATTGTGGTGGACAAAAACGGGGATTTGGTTCCTGCACAGGGGCTGGAAGTTCGTCTGATCCGGGAAATCCGGGAATATTTCTGGGAATTTTCCAATGAGCACTGGCAATGGAAATGGTCGTCACGCTTTGTCACGGAGGAGAGCCGCACCATAGATGTGGAGGAAAAACATCCTGCATCGGTGAGCTTTCCCGTGGAATACGGACCCTACCGCCTGGATGTGATTCACCCTGAATCCGGGCTTGTGAGTTCCCGGGAGATTTACGCAGGATGGCAGCCGGAAGGAAGCAGCGGAGGCAATCTGAACCGGCCGGACAGGGTGGATCTGATTCTGGACAAAAAGGCCTATGCTGCCGGCGATACGGTGCATCTGACGCTGCGGTCTCCCCAAAGGGGAACCGGGTATGTGTTTGTGGAAGCAGACACCTGTCTTGCCGCCATTCCCGTGGAGGTTTCCGGGAAAGACCAAACCATTTCCTTTGTTGTGCAGCCGGAATGGGACCGCCACGACATCCATGTTTCTGCCGTGATTGTCCATCCCCATTCCCGTTCCGGGTTTTCGGGGCATTCTGCCCGGCCGGCAAAGGACAAAAAACTGCCCAAGCGTTCTGTGGGGCTTGTACCCCTTCCCCTGGAACGGGAACACAGAAAGCTGGGTCTGGATATTCAGCTGCCAAAAAAAATGATGCCCGGACAAAAAATCCGTGTTCCGGTGCAGGTGACATGGGCAAATGGAAATCGGGCAAAGCTGCCGGAAGAAGTATATGTAGGGCTTGCAGCGGTGGATATGGGCCTGTTGAATCTCACGGGTTTTGAAACCCCTGATCCCTTTGGGTATTTTTTTGAGGGACGGCAGTACGGGGTGGAAATCCACGATATGTACCAGAAACTGCTCCTGCCCAATGAGGGCGGACTTGGCTCTCCCCGGTTTGGAGGCGATACCCCCTACCTTGCCAGGGGCGGTCAGCGGCCTGCTGCGGACGTGCGGATTGTTGCCCTGGATTGTGCACCGGTAAGGGCAGACGCTTCGGGCATGGCATATTTTGAGCCTGTGATTCCTGATTTCAACGGGAAACTGCGGTTCATGGCCTTTGCATGGACAAAGGATTCCCTTGGCAGCAGCGAACAGGAAGTGACCTTTGCCTCTCCTCTGGTGACCACCATGACCATGCCAAGGTTTCTGGCAATGGGAGATGAGGCGAATTTTTTCCTGGGCCTGCATAATCTCACGGACATTGACCAGAATATTTCTGCGGATCTTGTATCGGACGGGCCTGTGGCGCTTGTATCGGAAACTTCCATGCAGATTCATCTTGAGCCGGGGCAGCGCAAGACCATTGGGGTTAAAGTCCATGCCCAGGGAGCCGTTGGAAGAAGCAGAATTTCCTGCCGCCTGGACGGGATCCGGGTGCCGGAAGCAAATGGCAGAAAGACAAAAAACATTGATCTTTCTCCGTCCTGGTTCATTGATACCCGATCTGCCTGGCCTGCCATGACAGACCATATCCGAACTTCCATTGCACCGGGAAAATCCCTAGTTCTGCCAGGGGAAAATTTTCAGGGAACCGTACCAGAAACCCTTTCCGTAAAAGGAGAAATTTCCCTGCTGCCCAGCCTGAACCCTGCTGCCCATATCCGGGAACTTGCAGCCTATCCCTACGGCTGTCTGGAACAGGTGACAAGTGCCCTGTTCCCCCATGTGATCCTGTCCAAAAAGGATTTTGAAAAAATGGGCATTGAATCCAGAGTGGAGACAAATGCAGAGGAAACTTCCGGCGGGACAAAAACCCGGGATGTGATGGCTGCGGGTTTGCAAAAAATTCTGGAACGGCAAAAATCCAGTGGCGGATTTGCCCTGTGGGAAGCCACCGACAGGGAAGAACCCTGGCTTACGGCATACGCTGGACATTTTCTTCTGGAAGCATTCCAGGCAGGCCATGATCCGGGCAAAACCGCCATGGACAAACTGGCCAGACGCCTGGTTACCTATCTGCGAAATCCCGGGGTGATTGCTGCCCCGTACCATGTGGACGCAAAATCCTACAAGGCGATTTCCCAAGCCTATGCAGCCTATGTGCTGGCAAGAATGAAAAGCCTGACTCTTGGGGATGCCAGAAGTTTTTATAAAAGGGAGGAACGTCATATTGCACCCCCCCTTGGTCATGTCCATGCTGCCATGGCCCTGTATCTTGCCGGTGACAAGGACATGGCAGATGATGCTCTGAAAAACGCATTTTCTGCTTCCCGAAACGTGAAGAAAAAATCCAGCCAATCAGGGCAGTATCAGGATCAGGAACAATGGTTTGGGGATTACGGTTCTGCCCTGCGGGATGATGCCATGGCATTTTACCTGGTGGGACAGCATTATCCGTCCTTTCCAGGGCTGAAAATCTGGCTTCAGCATCTGGACAAAAAACTGGACAGCACCCAATGGTTTTCCACCCAGGAACGAAATGCGCTGGTCATGGCAGGTGCACAGCTTGCCTCCATGAAAACCGAAACCTGGCAGGCAAATGTGGATGCAGACGGAAAAACCATGACCATGAGAAACAATCGGGCCTTGTCCTTTAACTTTTTCGGGAAGCAGGCAGCAAACGGGATGGAAATTCAGAATCCCGGTGACAAGGAACTCTTTGTCAATCTTGATATTACCGGCTCTCCCAGGGAAAAACCCGGAATGGAACAACGGCGGGCAAGGATCAAAAAACGGTTTTTGGACATGAATGGAAATCCCTTGTCCGGCAACACCTTTCGTGTGGGAGACCGTGTGATTGTGGAATTGCAATTCATGGGAGAAGTGCCTTTGCATAACGGTCTTGTGGTGGATCTGCTTCCGGCAGGATTTGAGCTGGAAGATCCGGGTCTGCCCAACAGCCCTGACATCGGCAAGATTATGGTCAACAAAAAAAGCATTGCCCAATGGCAGACCCATGTGAATATCATCCATACCGAATTCCGGGATGATCGTTTTGCGGCAGCGGTATCCACGGGGGCAAAGCAATGGAACCGGCTGTATTATTTGATGAGAGCCACAGGAGAGGGATCGTTTCTGAATCCGGTGGTGCTTCTGGAAGATATGTACAATCCTGCTGTAAGGGCTGTCGGCAATAATGGCGGCGGTGCTGAGGAGCGTATCCTTGTCATTCCCTGAACTGACTGATTATCAACAGAATTTTGTCTGTCTTGTATCCGGCATCTTCTTGATGATCATGGAATAAACCTATATACTGCAAATAGGCAAGCTGCAAAATCATACGAAGGATTTGCACAGAGGAGGAAGAATCATGGATCAGGCAACGGTTCAGGAGATAAAAGGGTTTTTCCAGGAAATTCGGGACCTGTATCGGGAAACAGATTTACGGATGAAAGAAACCGACCGGCAGATGAAAGAGACAGACCGGATAATGAGGGAAAAGAGGGAAAATTCGGAAAGGGAATTTGAAAAACTCAGACAGGTCATGCAAGAGCAGTCAAGAGAAACGGATCGGAAGTTTCAGGAGACGGACAGAAAATTTCAGGAAACGGATCGGAAATTTCAGGAAACCAGAGAAATCATCAAGGAAACCAGCAGGAAAGTCGGGGCATTAAGCAACCGCCTGGGAGAATTTGTGGAGGAAATGGTCAGGCCGGGTGTGGAAGAGCTGTTTCAGGGCCGGGGCGTTGATGTCCATTCCCAGATCGGCCCCATGAAGGCTTCTGATGCAGACGGAGGAATCCAGGTGGATCTGGCCGTGGGAAACACCACAGAAATGGTTTTGATTGAATGCAAAAGCAAACTTTCCGAAGATGATGTCAACGATCACCTGGAGCGTCTGGCAAAGTTCAAAAAATATTTTCCTGAATACGCAGACAAACAGCTCATGGGCGCTGTGGCTGCCATGATCATTCCCGAAGATGTTGCCAGATACGCCTATCGCAAGGGCCTGTTTGTCATGGCACAGAGCGGCGATATGATGGTCATCCTGAATGATGAAAAATTTGTACCAGGAATTTTCTGATTCCCCTTCAAAGGAAGCGGATAATATGAACGCATGGATGACACGGGGGATAAATTTTTATAGAATCAAATAATTATAACGCAGCAATGGCCGTCATTTCGGACATTTTTCTGTCAGCAGGTCAGACAATCCGCATGGCAGGCCTGATTGTCTGCGTGTGTGTCTGTGCGTATTTTTCCCTGTTTGCTGTGCCTTTGGATCTGGTTTCCTGTGATGGGCAAAGTTCCTCCTGTGTGGTGACGGACAGAAACGGCGAAGTGCTGAGGGCCTTTGCCGATGACCGGGGCATCTGGCGGTATCCCGTGCGTACAGAAGATGTGTCGCCCCTGTATATTGAGGCTCTTCTCAACTATGAAGACCGGTTTTTCTATTCCCATCCCGGGATCAATCCCCTTGCATTTGGCAGGGCCTTTTTTCAATACATGGGCAATGGCCGGGTGGTTTCCGGCGGTTCCACCCTGTCCATGCAGACGGCAAGGCTTGTGTGCCGAGGTCTTATTGATTTCCCGCCAAAAAGACCATGGACAAAAAAATGCCTGCAAATCTTTCGCGCCCTGCAATTGGAAGCACGGTTTTCCAAGGCAGAAATTCTGAACCTCTACCTTACCCATGCTCCCTTTGGCTCCAATGTGGAGGGGGTGCAGGCGGCTGCCATGACCTGGCTTGGAAAATCCTGTTCCCGGCTGAGCCATGCCGAGGCTGCCCTGCTTGCGGTGATGCCCCAGGCTCCCAGCCGGTTCCGGCCGGACAAGCACCCAAAACGGGCAGAACAGGCAAGGAACAAGCTGCTTGACCGCATGGCAGCATTTGGTGTCTGGTCAGAGGATGCAGCGGCAGAAGCCAAAAAAGAACCCGTGCTTTCCCTGCGGTTTTCTCCTCCCTGCACAGCCCCCCTTGCGGCAAGGCGACTGAAACAGGAATTCCCCGGGAAATCTGTGATCCAGACCTGTATTGATGCCAATTTACAGGCCCATGCGGAAGAAATGCTGCTGCATTATGTAAATTCCCTGCCAAAAAAATCTTCCTGTGCAGTTCTGGTTGTGGATCACACCACCATGGAAACCCTGGTGTATGCAGGTTCCGCAGATTTTTTCAGCAAAGAACGAAAAGGTCATGTGGACATGGTACATGCTTTGCGGTCGCCGGGGTCTGCCCTGAAACCCTTTTTGTATGCCATGGCCATGGACAGGGGATTGATCCATTCCCATTCATTGCTTCTGGACACCCCAAGGTTTGGTTTTGATTATGCACCGGAAAATTTCACCGGCGGGTTTTCCGGCCCTGTCACGGTGGAACGCTCATTGCAGGATTCCTTGAATCTGCCGGCAATACAGGTGTTATCTGCCCTTGGGCCCCAGGTTTTCCATGATTATCTGAAAAACGCCGGGGCAAGGCTGCAATTTGCCGGAAAGCCCAATCTGAGTCTGGTGCTGGGAGGAGCAGGAACGGATTTGTTTTCCCTGGTGACCCTGTACACCTCCCTTGGCAGAAAGGGGATTTCCGCAAGGCCGAGGCTTACGAATGACAATTTGCAGGAACGCTATCTCATGAGTCCGGGGGCGGCCTATATTGTGAATCAAATCCTGCGGCGTCCGGTTCCGGATCAGCAGGGACTTTCCGAGGTTACCGCCAGGCAGTTTCCTGCATGGAAAACCGGGACTTCCTTTGGATTCCGGGATGCCTGGGCATTGGGAGTACAGGGAAAATACACGGCAGGGGTCTGGGTGGGCAGACCCGATGGTACACCGTCACCCGGCCAATATGGAGCGGTAACAGCCCTGCCCCTGCTGGTGCGGATTCTGGAGAGTCTGCCCCAGCAGGGCATGGAAGAAAGGGAAACACCGCCGGAAACCGTTACCCGTCAGACCATCTGCTGGCCGTCTGGCATGGCGCCAGACAATGCAGCAGAGACCGGGAAAATACCCTGTAACATATGTGATGTGAAGCACAGGGCATGGATTCTTTCCGGCCAGATTCCCGGAACCCTGCCCCAGGACATGGAAAGGCCAACTCCCCTGCAGGCGGTTTTTTGGGTGAACGAAAAGGGGCAGCTTTGTTCGCCGGACTGCGGAGGCGTGGAAAAAATCACCATGGATATATGGCCGGAACAGGCAGAACCCTGGCTTCCCAAAAAATGGCAGGCAGGTTCAAGGATTCCAGAGTCCTGTGACAAATGCAAACAAGGGTATTTTCCCCTGAACACAAAAATTGCCATCACAGGAATTTCCAGAAACGCCATCCTGACATTGCCCCCCGGTTCCTCCGGCAAAAACAGCCGCCCCAATATTCCCTTACAGGTTTCCGGCGGAAGGGGAAGACTGCAATGGTTCTTGAACAGAAAGCCCCTGGTGCTGGCCAATGAAAGGGAATTTCCCATGCCCGATCCCGGCAGATATGAGCTTTCTGTCACCGATGAATACGGCGGTGTTGACAGGGTGAACTTTGTGATTCTGGATTAAAGAATGAAAACCATTTAGTAACTGATAGACACTCTGATATAAAAATACATCTGATTCCATGACGACAAATTTCAAACAAACTGTCAGACAAGGGCTGTTCTGGCTGGGAATGTTCAAACTCATTGGCCAGGCATTTATCTGGGGCAGCACCATTCTCATTGCGCGCTTCCTTGAGCCTTCAGATTATGGGCTGATGGGCATGGCAACTCTCATCACATCTTTTGTATCATTGATCGGAGATTTCGGGCTTGGATTTTCCATTGTCCAGAAAAAGGAACTGGAAGACAAGCATATCCACAGCCTGTTCTGGGTGGCTGCTGCCATTGGGTTTGCCTTGTTCCTTGTGCTGTATATCCTGTCTCCCCTTGCCGGAATCTTTTTTGAAAATGCCAGGGTTGTTCCCATTCTGCGGTGCAGCTGTGTGGCCTTGTTTTTCGGGATTATCTGCGATATTCCCATGAAAATTCTGTTAAGAAACCTTCGCTACAAAAGGGTGGGAGCAGCAGAATTTACCAGCAGCCTTACGGCAAGCATCTGCTCCCTGTTTTTTGCGATAAAAGGATACGGGGCATTCAGCCTTGTGTGGGGAACCATTATTTCCTCGGTACTGAAACTGATTCTTGCCTGCTGCCTGAATCCGTGGCTGCCAAGGTTCACCTTTCAGGCAAAGGGACTTGGGCATTTCATGTCCTTTGGAGGCAATCTGGTTGCCAGCAGAATCCTCTGGTATATCTACTCCAATGCGGACTATGGGATTCTTTCCAAAAAACTGGGCACAGCAGCCTTTGGCCTGTACAGCTTTGCCTTTAATTTTGCCACCATTCCTGCCAGCAAATTGCAGCCCATTCTCCAGCCTGTGTTTTTTTCTGCGTTTTCCAGAATTCAGGATGACCTGCCCCGTCTGAGGGAAGAATATCTGAAAATCATCAATGTGCTGTTTCCCATCTATGCAACGGTGTATTGCGGATTTTTCTGGGTAAGTCCTGAATTTGTCATGATTTTCCTGGGACAAAAATGGGAACCCATGATTCCGGTATTGAGACTTTTGCTTCTGGTACAGCCCCTGCGTGCCATTTATTCGGGCAGCCCTCCCCTGGCCCTTGTTCTGGGAAGGCCGGATGTTACTGCCAAAACCACCCTGGTATTTACCTGCTTCATGCTTCCCGGATTCTGGTTTGGCTCCGCCTGGGGAATGACAGGGGTTGCCCTTGCCTGGTGTGCTCTGTATCCGTTTGCCATGCTCATTGCCTTTTCCATGCAGATTCGCCTCGCAGGAATTCCCCTTGGAACATTGGTGAAACAATTGATTCCCGGGGCAAGGTTTATTGTCATCACCTCCCTGGCTCTCTGGCTGTTCAAACTGTTCTTGCCCCATGTATGCCAATTTGAAAATCCAATGATGAATCTGTGGGTAACATTCATCGGAACCATTCTGATGGGAACCCTTTCCAATGCAGCGGTGCTTTGGTTTCTGGAACGCCGGTTTCTTCATCTGGCAAAAACCTTTATCAAAAAGTGAGAAAAAGATGCCATGTCCGATATATTCATGACCATTGACACGGAATTCAGTGCGGGGAGTTTGTTCCGGGATCCTGTACACGGGAAACCTGTTACGGACAAGGCCGTTCATTGCACCATTGGGAACGAACACCATGGGCTTGAATTTTTGCTGGATGTGTTTCGGCAGTTTCATATCAAGGCGACATTCTTTGTGGAAGCTGCCCATACCCTGGTGCTGGGGCATGAACCCATGCGCCCTGTGGTGGAAGCCATTGCTCTGGCAGGCCATGATATTCAATTACACATCCACCCCTTTTGGCTGTCTGCCCACAAGAAGCAGGACAGGTCAATGGATTCCATGGCAAAATTGCCCTTGTCCGATGCCGTGTTTTTGCTGGAAACAGGAATCGCAGCCTTTGAGGCCTGGGGAATCGCCCGGCCCCTGGCGTTTCGTGCCGGAAATTTACAAATCGGACGTTCCACCTACCAGGCCCTGGAACAGGCTGGAATTTTTTTGTCAAGTTCCGTTGGACTGGCCGTATTTTCCCCGGAGGACAGGGAAATCCACACACAAAACAGCCTGCGAACCGTAGGCGCATGTGCGGAAATTCCCATTCTTACCTATTCGGAAATGAAACTGCCGGGACGATCCGGACTGAAAAATCTCAGTATCACAGGATCCGGAAAAGCCGAATTGATTCACATCACCAAACAGGCAGCAGAAAAACAGGTGGAAGATATTGTCGTTTTAACCCATCCATTTGAATATATTAAAAGAAAAGACAAAGAATACAAAAATATTTCCGTGAATCGAATGAACAAGAAAAAACTGGTTCATTTTTGCCGGTTCATGGAGGAATCCAAAAACCTGCACGTAAAAACCTTTTCAGAAAAAGCAGAACAATGGAAAAACAACAGGGGAAAGGATGCGGGAAAAGATACAGATGTGAAACTGTCCGCAAGAAAGCAGGATGTTGTGTTCCGCATGGTACAAAATTTTCTGAATGACCGGTTGCCCCTGTAACCATGTATGATTTTCCATGGGAGAAAAAAAGCTATGACGGATATTTCTGTGACATCCATTTTGCTGTTTGGAGAATTGAATCCTCCTTTGCTGACCTTTGCCAGAAGCTGTAAAAAACAGGGCATACGAACCTTTCTCATTGACGTGAAACCCGGAAAAAAACTCTTTGGCAGTTACTCTTCTGCTATTTCCGGGTCTTTTTTGTTTCCAGGGGAATACCTGTACGATTCAAAAGGGATACAATGGATAAACCAGATTGCACGGCAGGTGGATGCCCAGGCCATTGCAGCGGTTTCCGATTCCCTTAATCTCTGGCTGTCCAGAAGCCGTTCAAATGATGTGCTGGAACCCGTTCCGCTGACATCCGGTCCCATTGTCCTTGAAAATCTGTCTTCCAAGGAATATCAGAACCGCCTTGCCAGAAAACATGGGTTGACGGTGCTGGATTCCTGGTACATGACATGCCCGGATGATGTATCCTCCATTCCGGAAAATGCCTATCCGGTCTGTATTCGTCCCTCTGATCCCAATTTGATCCGCCCCTCTTTCAAGGCCCTGGTCTGTGACGATCCCATCCAGCTTGCATCCATTGTCCGCTCCCGGACATCCATGGAAGGCCCCATCATTGCCCAGTCCTATAAAGATTGTCCCAATATGGTTCTGTGCATGGCCAGGGACAAAAAGGGAAAGGTGGGTATTACCGCCTCTTTTCTTGTGGAAAAGAAATTCCAGGGATTTGCCCTGAAACTGTCTGCATTTCAGCTGCCTGAACACATCCTCCAAAAAGCCGTTGGGCTTGTGGAGGAAATCGGCATTGCAGGAGTCTTGCATTTTGATTTCCTGTACCAGGATAATGAATTGTATTTTCTTGAAATCAATGCAAGGCTGGGGGGGGTGACAGACAAGGTATATAAATTGGGATACGATGAGCCCCGATATGCTGTAAATTCTTTTTTTGACACAGGGGAAACAGCCGGTGCCATGAAGTTTTCAGGTAAATATCAGGCTGTGGTGAACAAAAAGGCTGTTCTGAAATATCTGCTGTTCAGTCTGCTGGGAAAAAATGAAAGGATTGACTATCCCAGGCTGTCAAAGGGAAAACACCTGACGGGAGCCGTACATGATCTGTTCATGGTAAAAGACTCCATGTTTGACGCTGCGGATTTGAAAGGATATTTCTGGTTTTATCTGCAATAGGGATCAGAAATTGTATCTTTCGTGGAAGCAGTCTCCATAGATGATCTTTTCCCTCTTGCCCGAAGCTGTCTGCACAAGCAGGGCGCCAGAATCATCCACATCCACGGCAACACCGGAAACAATGCTGTCACGGGTTTCCACCTTTACTTTCTGCCCAATGGTGGCGGTTTTCTGTTTCCATCGGGAAATGACCTTGACAGGATCAAGATCCCGGAGGGTTTTTGAAAAATCCGTGAGAAAATGATCCAGAATCCGGGCCAGGGACACGGTATCTCCCAGGGCTTCCTTCAGGGAAATGGCAGGGAATTCATGGTGGCGCACTTCATTATTTACATTCAGGCCAATGCCCAGCAGCAGAAAATCAAGATCTCCCTGCTTTGTAATCATCTCTGAAATCATTCCGGCAAGTTTTCTTCCGTTGAGCAGAAGATCATTTGGCCATTTTACCTGAACCTCAAGGCCGAACATCTGCTCCAAAACCCTTGCAATGGAAGAGGATGCGGCAAAATTGCATGTCCAGGCAAGGCTGGGGCAAATATCGGGACGCAGGATCAGGGTCATCCACAATCCGCCCTGGTCTGCCACCCATTTTCTGTCAAGGCGGCCATGCCCCCTTGTCTGGACATCTGCCACAACGCAGGAAAGGTCGGGAGCTGCCTTTTGGGCAAGCTCCCTTGCTTTATTCATGGTGGTATCCACTTCCAGAAAATGGAAGATGTTTTTTTCCCAGGGGGATCCCTGATCGGAAAAAGAAGATATATCAGATAATGGATTCAATATCTTATGTATTCCTACTCAGTTTCCTGTTCCTGAATTTTCAAAATCTTTGCACCGGGATACAAGGCATCGCCTTTTTTGGCAGAAATGGTGGTGACAATCCCTGTAATCTCAGACAAAATCGGTGTCTGCATTTTCATGGCTTCCATGATGGCAACCCGGTCACCCTTGAGCACTTCCTGGCCCTGTTCCACGGAAATTTCCACAACCGTACCCTTGAACAGGGAACGAATATCCCCGGCCTTGGCAAGGTGCAAGATCTCTTCCTTTCCAAGGGTCTGATCGTCAGCATCTGCGCTGGCAACAGCTCTTTTCTCCTTGTAATTGAAGATGGTCTGGTGATGGTCAATGGTCAGATACACGTTGACTTCGCCATTTTGTTCCACAGGGGTTGGGCCAAATTCAATGACATGCTCTTTTCCATGGTAATCCTTGAACCAGATCCGTTCTCCAGGTTCAAATCCGCCCTGGCGGAAGAAAATGGACGGGGGCAGCACATCCACCTTGCCGTATTTTTCTTCAAACTGAAAGAAATCCACGGCATCGTTGGGATGCTGCAGGTACAGGACAAGATCTTCGTTGGTGGGCTTGTGTTCCAGGTTACTGGCAAGGGTTTTTCTTTCCTCTTCAATGTCCATGTCCACAATGCCGTCAACCCCGCCTTCCTTCTCAATAACTTCTTTCCAGTTTTCACCCAGCACCTTTTCGTAGATCCATTCTGCCGGCTGATAAAAAGGAAAGGGGCCGTATTTGCCCAGGAGAAGATTTCGCAAATCCCCGGAAGGATTGCCGTATCTGTCGCCGTCAAGCACATTGGATACCGCCGTTGTCCACAGGATCTGGGAACCCGGCGTTACAGACCAGTAGTTGCCAAGTTCCGTTTGCACCTTTGGCAGTTCCTTGTGCAGAATTTCGGACATCCGATCCAGGAAACCGCCCTTGACCGCCTGTTCCAGACTGGAACCCGTGGCTCCGCCGGGCAGTTTGTGGGTTTGAACCGTGGGCTGGAATCCCTTGATCTGGGCTTCAAAGGGAGCATAGTATTTTCTCTGATCCTGAATAACATCAGAAGTCTCAATCACCGCCTCTTCGTCCAGTCCTTCCGCGTGGTAGCCCATGTCCTTCAGGGTCTGGACAATGGTGAGAATGGGGGGTGGGCCGTAAAATCCTGTAAAGGCGGAATCGCCGGCATCAATGATCTTTGCTCCGTTTTCAACGGCTGCCACCACCCTGCCGATGTCGTTGCCGTCAGTATTGTGGCCGTGGTATTGTATGGGGATATCCGGGAAGGCCTGTTTCAGGGAATCCACCAGTTGTCCAATGCGGGTGGGGGTTCCAAGACCGCCGTGGTTCTTGATGCACAGCACAATGTCTTCTCCGGTGACATCAATGATTTCCCTTGCCTTTTTCAGATAAAATTCATCGGTATGTTCCGGGCCTGTGGAAAAGCAGATGCAGGGCTGGTTCAGCTTGCCGGCATTTCCGACTTCCTCGAACACGGCAATCATGTTGGGCACGTGATTCAGGAAGTCAAAGGTTCTCCACACGTCCACAAATTTGGCAAATTCCTGCACCGTGAACCGGATCACATTCTGGGGATAGGGACGATAGCCAAAGAGATTCACACCCCGGCAAAGGGTCTGAAACATGGTGTCCGGCATTTTTTTTCTCAGTTCCTTGAGCTTGCGAAACGGGTTGACCTGTTTGCGAAGCATGTCCACATGAACCGATGCCCCCCCTGTGATTTCCAGGGAGAAATAGCCTGCCTTTTCCCGGCTCTCCGCTGCCAGCATATCGGTATGCAGCAGGATTCGGTTTTTGAAATCCGACTGGGACTGATCCCTTGCCGTATTGGTCACATAGTATCCCTTTGATTCCCGAAGGATTTTGAGAATGTCCCTGGTGGGTGTTCCCTGAATAATTCTGTTCATTTATCTTTCCTCTGTCATCGTATGTATGTTTTGTTTATCCGATTGGTGTACCCCTATTCAGAAAAGGGATTTCTCTTGTGGTGCTGAATTTCGGCAATAAAGGCCGTAAGTTTTCCTGCCTCGCTGGTATCATCCTGGTATTCAAAAATGTCCGGATGATTGTCAATGTAGGAAGTGTTGAAATCTCCGCTGATAAAATCCTGATCCTGGACTACATTTTCATAAAAGGGAATGGTGGTTTTCAATCCCCGGATCACGAATTTTGCCAGACAATTTTTCAGACGGCCAACGGTTTCCTCCCAGGTAAAGCCCTGTACGGTCAACTTCACCAGCAGGGAATCATAGACTTCAGGAATCACATACCCCTGGTACACAAAGCCGTCCAGACGAACACCAAATCCGCCGGGGGAACGATACACCTCCACTTTCTTGCCGGCTTCGGGCATAAAATCATTTTTGGGGTCTTCGGCATTGATACGAACCTCAATGGCATGGCCCCGGACTTTCACATCATTCTGGGTCAGGGGCAGTTCCTTGCCAAAGGCAATGTCGATCTGATGACGGACAATATCAATACCTGTAATCATTTCCGTTACCGTATGCTCCACCTGGATTCTGGTGTTTACCTCCATGAAATAAAAATCAAGGTTCTCATCCACCAGAAATTCCACGGTACCGGCATTTTCATAATTGGACACCTTTCCTGCCCTGACTGCGGTTTCGCAGATCTTGTCCAGGAGGGGCTGGTTTTTAATCATGGACGGGGCAATTTCAATGAGCTTCTGGTTTCGTCTCTGAATGGAGCAGTCCCTTGTACCAAGATGGACAATGTTTCCGTGCTTGTCTGCAAGGATCTGAACTTCCACATGCTTGGGGTCAATGATGACCTTTTCCAGATACACGGAATCATCGTTAAAGGCTGCAAGGGCCTCTGCCTTTGCAATGGGAATCTGTTCCAGCAATTCTTCATCAGAGTCGATTTTCCGGATTCCCCTGCCGCCGCCGCCTGCCGTTGCCTTGAGCATGATGGGATAGC
>PDWJ01001641.1_pt1 | contig 29645 bp, 31 predicted proteins | sample 1430881 | NCBI WGS metagenome assembly PDWJ01 (sample SAMN01162460, study PRJNA174530) | Oral metagenome, whole genome shotgun sequencing project. | biome: Marine environment; feature: Marine mammal; material: Swab sample of the gingival sulcus; isolation source: swab sample of gingival sulcus...
CATAGATACTCAGTGAAGCATTGCCGGGCTGAAGTGAAGTTACCGAGATTGATGTGAAGTCGGTGAAGGGATTGGGATTCATGGTTACTGAAACTTCCCATCCTGGAAGGGATAAGCTGTTTTCCTCTTCTACTGAAGTATTAGCACCCCAGTCAAAGAAGCAGTTGTAGTCCTGAGTCCAGGAGGTGTAGAGAACGGCAGGGTAGAAGGAGCTGACGACTGATGGAGGCCAGTATCCTGTGGCCTGATGATCGTTAATCCTGACCGGAGTTGTCCAGTTGGTTGGATTGGTGCCAGCTGTCCAGCTGAACATGGTTGAATCACCGGGATCGGAATTGTAGGCCAGTGTTACCGTTGGGCTGTTTCTGTAGGCGCAGAGATCGGGCATGTTCTGATCAGCGTCATATGGATACATTACATCTCCGTAATTCCAGCTTTGGCCTGCATTAGTGGTGTAGTAGTAACCCAGGTTGTCGTAGTTGGAGAATTCGAAGGTGGTGAATATCCATCCTGCAGCAGTTGTTGATGAGTTGTGGGTATAGGCCATGTCTGTCCAGGTGAGATCCGCACCACTTGAGTTGTTGCTGATCTGCTCGGAACCACTCCATGAGCTGCCGTAGTCAACGCTTCTCCTTTGCCTGATTTCGTTGTTGCCTGTCCATCGTGTATCTGAAAAAGCAACTGAAACCACACCGCCGGTGGCACAGGCTATGGTTGGATAAGGATCGACCTGTGTAGCGGTATAGAGCTGATAATTATTAATCCATCCGCCTCCTGCGAGATGGTTCCGTGCTGCTCCGATGTTTGTAGTTCCTTCAGGAACATAGGTAACATAGACCCATCCTGCGGTGCCAGCTTCACCTGCAACATCGTAATCTTCTACAACATTATCGGCTATTTTCTCGTAGACAGCTCCGGTTTGAGCAGGAGTCATTCTTCGCATCCAGAGTCCATCTGAGGCTACAAAGAACATGCAGACCCACTCCTGGCCGGATGTATCCTTGACGATCTCAATCATGGGATTGTCAACTGATCCACCGGGGTTGTAGCTTACTACCCATAAGTTCCAGGTAGCTCCGCCGTCCTGGGAACGGCAGACGATGACGCTGTCCATAGTGGAGTGATTGGTATCAAAAATCGCATAAAGATCACCGGTGTCTTCATCAAGTGCGATATCCTGATTTGAGCCAACCCGTGTGTCGTGAACCAGAACATCCCATCCCCAGTCTTCTTCCCAGGTTGCAGGCCCCTCAGGAGGTCTGTGGCTACTGTGGATCACAGGCGAGGCATATCCCTCGATACCTGGAATCTGGTCGCTGTCGGTGTACACCGGTGGCGGCGCCTGATAGGGCTGCGGCCCGTCCGGAGTGTCGCAGTCACCTGCTGCCATGGCGGCAGCGGCGAGTATCAGAATCATAAGCAGCTTTTGCATTATCAGTCTCCAATAATCAAGCTGTGTCATTGACGAAAAAGGCAGATCTTACCTTTTCGAAATGACTCTGTCTTTAGTAACTGTTACATTCTCCAGTTTTCAGAAATACTATCTCAAAAGTTCCGGCACTTTGCCGAAACCCTGTATTCAGCGCAGCCTTCCAAAAACTAACAAACTATTATTGTATAGTCAGATAGCTGTGTCAATGTCAATTAAAACATTCTTCCAGTCAGCTAAACCATGATACTGATCACCGGTGGCATCTGATACGGCTGCTGCCTGTCCAGAGTGTCAGCGGAGCAGGAACGAGATGGAGGTACTGTTCACTCTGCTGGCTGAAAGATACGAGAGGGGCAGTGTGCTGATTACCAGCAATCTGCAATTCTCCCAGTGGGAAAGAATATTCAAGGATCCAATAACAACTGCGGCGGCTATCGACCGTCTTGTTCACCACAGTGTGATCCTTGAAATGAATACGCCAGGCTATCGGCTGGAGACATCGAAGAAGGCAAAGAAAAGAGAATAATTCAGTGGGGAAATCTAATTGTCGCTGTCCAGGTTTTAAAGAATTATCGGTATCCGTTGTTTTCTGATGGATTCAGCTGCAGAAATATATTCAGCGGTAAAGTGTGAAATAGCTGTACTGTTATAAGCCGTAGAAGCGAGAGTGGAATTAACTCTGTTTTCTTTCATGCAGGGCTGTTATTCACTGAAAGGATATTGATGAGTATTATCTGCAGACATTTATGTTCACATTGCTATTTGCGCCTTGCTTGTCATTGTATTCATGTTAAAGCCATAGTATAACTATCCAATGGCTTTATAGCCTTAACAATGGTTGTTGCTACCTGGCCATATGTTGAATCTTTCTCTCCGTTTGGAAAGGTGAAGAAGTCTACCACATCAATCAACGACTCTACTATACACCCGTTAAGTTTAAAGATTTTCGCACAATTCGCTGCTGAATCAAGATATAACTCTATCTTGCGATTACCACATGTGATAACCTTCTTTTGCTTACTAATAGATACCACCGCAATGCCATTAGGTTTCAGGGAGTTGACAATGTTTGCTATTGTTTTCCTTTTGTCCTTAAGATGCATAAATGTTAAAACGCTGTATATAACATCATATGCCTCAGTTGATGTATATGATTCAGCATCTGCTACGATTAAATCTATATTATTATATTGTTTAAGATTCAGTCTCGCTTTAGCAATTGTGCTAGGGGATATATCAATACCAGTGAAGTGCCTGCAACCCAATTCAAGGATTCGTTTAGCAAGTCTGCCAGTACCAACACCTATCTCTGCTACATGTTTGCCTTGCAACTCACCCAATGCAGTGAAGAACTCAGGTCCATCCCATTTTGACATATAGCTTCTCAGTATCTCATCGTCATGAAATGGATCGTCTCCTTCTGCTATTAAACACTCATAATGAGTAAGGGCATCGACGAACCTGCTGCACTGATCAGTCTCCACGGTCTTTACTTTTTCCAGTGTTTCTTCTTTCAATTTCACCTGTCCCGTCCGTAGATTGGTGTAAATTGGTTTGAGGTGCAAGTCCCTTTCGTTAGAATTGAGAATCAGCTAAAACTCTTAATTCAGAAAGGAACCTGCACACTGCCTCAAGAACGCAGTCTGCTGCCTTGTGTGCAGAGAAAGACACAAGTTCCTGCCTGGCTTCAGGAACTTTTGAAAGAACGAATTTTGCAAGATCCATTCGTTCAGGTTTGGGACCAGCGCCTATTCGGAGCCTTGGAAAATCCAGTGTTCCCAGCACATCAATGATGTTTCTCAGGCCGTTGTGTCCCCCTGCTGAACCTGATTTTCTCAGCCGGAGAGTTCCTGCCGGAAGGTTCACATCATCGCAGACCACAAGCATATTTTCCGGATCCTGCTGTTTGGAGTTCAGAATGGCCCCTGCAGCTCTGCCGCTCTCATTCATATAAGTTGAAGGTTTTACCAGGCTGATGCTGCCAGGGAGAAAAGCAATTTCGAACGCGCCTGCCCGTTTGAAGGAAACGCCGGCTTGCGCAGCCAGTATGTCGGCCACCCAGAAACCGGCGTTATGCCATGTAAGTGCGTACTTCGGACCTGGATTACCCAGGCACAGAACTATGCGGATATCCGGTTCTGAAGTATCCACTTCTGTTTAGCTGTCTTCGTCCTCAGAAGCCTGTTCAGCTCCTTCTTCAGCTTCTTCGCCCTCAGCTTCTTCTTCCTCTGATACAGACTTGCTGACCTTGGGAGGAATGATGGAAGCGATTACAGGATCATTTGTAAGGTCTGCGGACATGCCTTCCGGAAGTTCTATTGAAGAAAGGTGCAGCCTTTCGTTGAGTCTCAGATTGGACACATCAAAGACAAGTTCAGGCGGAATGTCAGAGGCCTTAACAGTTATGTCTACTTCGTACATGGTGTGATCCAGAATACCTCCGTCTATTGATACGCCCAGAGGGGAGCCTTCAAGACGGACAGGAACAGGAACCGTGACCATCTGGTCATCTGAGACTGTCATGAAGTCGATGTGAACAGGCTTGTCGGTCAGAGAGTCCCACTGAACATCCTTGAGGATGCTCTTTAGTGTTGTTCCCTCAAGATCAAGCTCAACAATACCCAGAGATCTGGCAAAACCTATCTCTGTCATGAAGTGGTGCCTGTGAATCTTTACGATTTCCTCAGCATCTTTTCTGCCGTAAATCACACCTGGTATGTACCCGTCTCTTCGGAGCCTTCGGGATTCTCGTGATCCTTTTCTTGTTCTTTTTTCAAGCTTTAACTGGACTGGCATTACTATATCCTCTCTACTCTACCGGGAAAGCTGGCTGGGGCGGGAGGATTCGAACCCCCAATGCAGGGACCAAAACCCTGTGTCTTAACCATTTGACGACGCCCCAATATGTCCTGATCGACAGCGGAACACCCACGGGTACTTCCCGCAGAGATGTTCCTCCGCTTCCTTCGCAGCACTCTCAGTACGGAAAAGCGCGAAAAATACAGGCCCGGAACCGCTGAGACCCCGGCTGGTTCCGGTTTTACCCAGCTCTTCCACTGCTCTCTTCACGCCGGGGAACCGTCTGGCAAGCACCGGCAGGAAGTGGTTGTCGAGATTGACAGGGAAAGGCTTACCCTCATGCCAAACTCCACAATTCAGGGCGGTATAATTGTTTATCCGCCCCTGATTTGTCAAGTGCTCCTGCTCTTCATCCCACAGTCTGTACGCTTCAGGTGTAGGAATGTTTTCGCCGCAGTCAACCAGCACCGAGTGGAAAGCAGGAATATTTATGCTCTGAATGTTCTCTCCACGGCCTTTTACAAGCGCTGTTCCCAGTCCTGAGAGAAAGAAGGGAACATCGCTTCCCAGTTCTTCCCCTGTGATACCTGATTCGGTGGCTGAGAGCCTGCCAAGCGCTTTGATCACAGCGGCTGCGTCACTGCTTCCTCCTCCGAGACCTCCAGGCGAGGGAATGTTTTTGTGAAGAGAGATGGTTATCTGTCCTTTAAGACCTGTTCTTTCCCTGAAAAGCTCCGCGGCTTTCCAGACAAGATTGGACTGATTTTCAGGTGATGGAATACCGGAACAGTGGAGAGTTGTGCCTGTTCCTTCTGTTTCCAGTTCCACTGTGAGTTCATCACTGAGAGTAATCAGTGAAAAAACGCTTTCGATGGAATGAAATCCGTCTGACCTGATCCCTGTAATAAGAAGACCGAGATTTATCTTTGCCGGAGCATGGATTTTCAAAGAGCGTTTCACAGCAGTGAAGAATCCCTGAAGAGTATTATGCCCACTGTAACAACCCACAGGATGAGATCCAGCTTCAGAGGCCCGTCCTTGATAAGTATTCTGTCCGGGCTTCCACCCTGGCCGGCACTGTATACAAGGAACAGATATCTGAACACTCCGTAAACAACGAAGGGAATGGTTATCCAGAGGTGAGGAGATACCTCATGTGATGTTCTGTCGCTTACAGTGTAAATGGAATAACCAAGTATGCTGGCTCCTGCTGTAATGGATATCATCTGGTCAAGGAGGGATATAGTGTATTCCTTAAGATTTTTTCTGTGTTCAACTGCACCAGTTCCAAGAGAATCAAGTTCATGCCTTCTTTTGGCGAATCCCAGAAGAAGAGCCAGAAAAAAGGTGCAGATTACCAGCCAGGGTGAAAGCTTGATGGATATACCCATATCGTAAAGCACTGCCACTCCTGCAAGAGCTCTGAAAACGAACCCGAGAGCTATTAGAATACAGTCCAGTATCACTATGCCTTTAAGTTTAAGCGAGTAGGAAACCTGCTTCACGAGATAGGCGGTGAACACAAGAGCAAGTGTAGGCGCAAGTATCCACGATGCTGTCATGGTGAGCACAGCAAGAAGTATGGCAGTTGACACTGCGGTGGTTCCGGATAGTCTTCCGCTTGCAATGGGTCGTTTGCATTTCTCAGGATGAAGCCGGTCGTTTTTCATGTCCACAGAATCGTTGAGCAGATAGATACTGCTTGAGATAAGGCCGAACCCCAGAGCAGCAAGAATTGTTGCCAGACCTGCATCAGCCGACCAGGCTCTTCCGAAGAGAAGGGCGGCAAACACAAACAGGTTCTTCGTCCATGCTTTGAGCCGCATGGCTTCCAGAAGGGCTTTCATAGTTTTCATAAGAGCTAAAATAACACTATGAATCCCCATGACACAGGTCTGCACTTTTCAGGGGATTGTGGTATATTGAGCATGAATCAAGCCGGATTTCCTGATTTCACAATTACTTAAGAGGGGTGTGCTGTTGAGAATTAGCCTTGTATTGACACTGCTCTTGTCTGCTATCTTATTGGCAGGCAGCGCATTGACTATTGAGACTCTTGACTGTGGCGATCATGGCAACTCAGGAAGCAGCCTTGACGGCGGTCTTTCAGTGAGGGTAACCTCCTCCGGAACAGGGGATCCGGTGGAAGATTATCCTGTTCATTTTAGTGTGGTTCATGGAAGCGCCGGCCTTCAGCAGGCTGAAGGTTACTTTACACTTGCAGAGGAATCAGCTGAAGGCCTGATAGTTCACACCAACTCTGAAGGAGTTGCAGGAGTTGAACTTGAACTGGGCAAGATGGGTGAGATCGTCGTTACTGCGACTGTTACAGATCACGACGGAGTACCCTCCGCTGGAACATTCAGTATTGTATCCCTTGATATCAGGGCAATAGTCTTTCAGATTATCGGCGGGCTTGCGGTATTCCTTCTGGGAATGCAGCTTATGTCTTCAAACCTTCAGCAGGTTGCCGGCAACAGAATGAAATCCATTCTGCGGGCCCTTACATCAAATAGATTCATGGGTATTGCAGCAGGCGCTCTTGTTACAGCGCTTGTTCAGAGTTCAAGCGCTACCACGGTTATTACCGTAGGTTTCGTCAACAGCGCACTTATGACCCTTCAGCAGGCAGTGGGGGTGGTTCTCGGAGCAAACATCGGAACCACAATTACCGGGCAGCTGATAGCCTTCAAGATCACAAGGTTTGCCTACCCCATGATTGCCGTCGGTTTTGCTTTCTCGGCTTTCTCTAAGAACAGCAGAAGAAAGATGTGGGGAAGGGTTCTTATGGGTCTCGGTCTTCTCTTCCTGGGTATGACCACCATGAGCGGTGTGATGAAACCCCTGAGGGGAAGCGCTCCGGTAAGGGACTTTTTCACCGCTTTCAGCACCAATCCTGTGCTGGCCATTATTGCCGGAACACTTGTTACTGTGATTGTTCAGAGTTCAAGTGCAACAGTGGGTCTCACAATGACCCTGGCAGGTTCAGGGCTCATCAGTCTTCAGGGAGCTGTCTTTCTTGTTCTCGGTGACAACATCGGAACAACCATTACCGCCCAGCTGGCTGCAATAGGAAGCAGTCGTACAGCCAGGCAGGCTGCAATGGCCCATACCCTTTTCAATGTAATAGGAGCCGTCTACTTTGTTTTGCTTTCCCTGGACAGTGACGGTTTCTTCATGAACTTTGTCAGAAGCACTTCCAGCGATTCCATGCGTCAGGTAGCCAATGCTCACACAATGTTCAACATAGCCAACTGTATAGTGTTCATTCCTCTTGTTCCTGTTCTTACCCGACTTTGTCAGCTTATCATTCCAGCAGGGAAGGAGGAAGAGGAGAGCAGGCACCCTGAACTCATTCTCGACGAGAACCTGCTGGATTCCCCGACTCTGGCCATTGATACCCTTAACAGAGAAATGGCAGCTATGGCCAGGTTTTCTGGAAAGGGGCTGATCTGGGGTGCGGAACACTTCCTCTCAGGAAAACACACTCCAGAAAGAATAATGTCCATGGAGGACAGTGTGGATGAGATGCAGAGGGACATGACAGTTTACGCGTCAAAGCTGTTCAGGGTTGAGCTGTCAGACGAGCAGGTACTTATGCTTCCTGTAATACTCCACTCCATCAATGATATTGAGAGGATTTCAGACCATGCTGTAAACATGGTTGAAGCCAGAAAAAGGGTTCAGGGTAACCTTCTGGACGATGAAGGGCCTCTGACTAAAGCTGCCGGAGAGGCTCTGAAAACCATTGAGGGAATGGTTGAACAGATTGTTGTCACACTGGAGGCCAGGGATATCAAGGCAGCCCAGAAGGTGCTTCAGCTGGAAGGAAGACTGAATCTGATAGAGGAAGAAGCCAGGGATAACTACGGTAATTCCCTGGCCACTTACGGAGTCTCCAACCTTACCGGCCTTGCCATTCTGGATTTCATTGAGTACTGCGAGAGAGCAGGAGATCACATAAAGAACATAGCCCAGTCTGTGATAGGCGGCGGCATCTGGCACGGTGAAGAGTACGGTGAATAGCAGCAGAGACTCAGTTACAAGCCCTGCATCCTTCCACTCTCTTGAAGTGAAGAGTATGGTGAGCAGCAGAGAAACAGTGGCAGCCTTTATGAGAATCTTCCTGATTTCTGCAATCATCGCCGGAGTCAGTTTTGCGCAGAGCAGTTTTGAGATCACTGAGGGCCGTTATTCCGACTATGGAATGTCATCTGAACAGCTTGATGAACCTCTTTCAGTTACGATTACTTCAGGCAGTTCAGGTGAACCTGCAGCTGACTATCCTGTTCACTTCGCTGTAACCGCAGGCGAAGCTGTTCTTGAGGGTGTTCCAGGATACCGTATAAGAACCAGTGAAGGTTCTGAAGAACTCATTGTATACACCGATGAAAACGGTGTAGCAGAAGCTGGACTGATTCTGGGAAAAATGGGTGAGGTTGATATTTCCGCATCGGTATTTGACGATGACGGCAATCAGTTTACCTCTGTATTCGACATTGTTTCTCTGGACATAAAAAAGATTGTTTTTCAGGTGTTCGGCGGACTTGCTGTCTTCCTTATGGGAATGCAGATGATGTCCTTCAACCTTCAGCAGGTTGCAGGCAACAGAATGAAGTCGATTCTGAGAACCCTGACTTCCAACAGGTTCATGGGCATTATTGCAGGAGCCACTGTAACTGCCCTTATTCAGAGTTCAAGCGCCACCACTGTAATCACAGTGAGTTTTGTCAACTCTGCCCTGATGACTCTTCAGCAGGCTGTAGGAGTTATTCTTGGAGCCAACATCGGCACAACAATCACCGGGCAGCTGATAGCATTCAAAGTAACTTCCTACGCTTATCCCATGATAACTGTTGGCTTTGCCATGTCTGCAATCTCCAGAAATTCCAAAAGACAGATGTGGGGAAAGGTACTTGCAGGGCTTGGGCTTCTCTTTCTCGGTATGACCACAATGGGCGGTGTGATGAAGCCCCTTCAGGGAAGCGCGCCTGTGCGGGATTTCTTCACAGGATTCAGTACCAGCCCCTTTCTGGGAATATTTGCCGGAACACTGGTTACAGTTCTTGTTCAGAGTTCAAGTGCCACTGTAGGTCTCACTATGACCCTTGCCGGTTCAGGGCTTATTGACCTTCAGGGCGCCTTCTTTCTGGTTCTGGGGGATAACATAGGAACAACAATTACCGCCCAGCTTGCTGCACTGGGCTGCAACAGAACCGCAAAGCAGGCAGCTATGGCCCATACCATGATAAAACTCATCGGAGCAGCATATTTCGCACTTCTTATTTCAGACAGGGATGGTTTCTTCATGAGTCTTGTCCGAAGCACCTCCGGTGATCCGGTCAGGCAGGTGGCAAATGCCCACACCATATTCAATGTGGTTAACTGTATTCTCTTTATTCCCCTTGTACCTCTTGTTGCCAGATTCTGCAGAATTGTGATTCCCTCAGAAGAGGAGGCTGAAAAAGAGCCGGAGATTCAGCTTGACGAGAACCTGCTGGATACACCTGTTCTCGCCCTGGACAGCCTTGACAGGGAGGTAGCGAAAATGGCAGGGATTTCAGGAAAAGGGGTAAGAAGGGCAGCAGAGCACTTCCTGAAGGGGAAACACTCTTCCAGACAGATATTTGCCATGGAAGACAGTGTGGATGACATGCAGAGAGACCTTACAGTTTATGCGTCAAAACTGTTCAAGGAGACTCTCTCCAGCGAACAGTCACTTCAGCTTCCTGTACTGCTCCATACCATCAATGACATCGAACGAATTTCTGATCATGCTGTGAACATGGTTGAGGCTAGAACCCGTGTGGAAGGAAATGTGCTGGACTCAAGCGGGCCTCTGCCGGAAGCTGCTGCCCAGACATTTGAGGTTCTTTCTCAGATGTCGGAGCTGATGGTAACTGCACTTCAGGAACACGATCTGAGATCGGCGCAGAAGATACTTCAGCTTGAAGGCATGATGAATCAGATCGAAATGGAAGCCAGAAAAAACTACAGCAGTTCACTTGCTCAATATGGAGATTCCAATCTTACAGGGCTGGCTATACTGGATTTTATAGATTACTGCGAAAGGGCCTGTGACCACATCAAGAACATCGCCCAGTCTGTAATCGGCGGCGGAGTATGGATTGGCCAGGAACCAGGTGAATAGATCGGAGGCGGCATGTCTGTAAGCAGTTTCACCGTTGACCTCGATCGTATTGAAGAAGGTATTGCGGTACTTCTGGCTCCTGGAGGCTTCCAGTGGCATCTGCCTGCTGAGAATCTTCCGGAGGGTTCCAGAGAGGGGCAGACTTTTCAGGTAACCCTTGAGACCGATGAAAGTGAAACATGGGCCAGAATCAAACGAATTGGCGAGCTTCAGGAGAGACTGGAGAAGCGGTGACAGGAACGCTGGTTCTGATCGCGACCCCTATCGGTAATCTTGAGGACCTGTCTCCAAGGGCTGCCAGAATCCTTGCCGAGGCTGATGCTGTTATGGCTGAAGATACCAGAAGAACCGCAAGGTTCGTTCCTGACAGGAAAAAGCTGTACAGCTGCCATGACCATAACATTAAAGGCCGTCTGCCTCAGATAGAAGAGCTGCTCAGAAACGGAGCCACTGTTGCGATGGCCAGCGATGCCGGCACTCCAGGCATCTCCGATCCTGCATACAGAGCTGTTGAACTGGCTCATGGTATAGGTGCTTCAGTTACCATGGCACCAGGTCCTTCTGCTGTAATTATGGGGCTTGTGCTTTCCGGCCTGCCTGCACACAGGTTTGCTTTTGAAGGGTTTCTTCCTGCGAAGAAGGGAAAACGGCAGAAGCGACTGGAGTCAATGTCCCGGTATCCCGGAACTATTGCCTATTATGCAGGGCCTCACCATCTGGCAAAAATACTGGCAGAGATGCTTGAAATATTCGGTGACAGGAGATGCGCAGTTGCCAGGGAGCTGACCAAGGTACACGAGGAGGTTGTCAGGGGTACCATTTCCACCCTTTGTGACAAATATTCCACCACTGTACCCCGTGGAGAGATCACTCTGCTTGTTGAAGGAGCCGCTGAATGAATCTGGAAAATACCCGGCAAAGACTGAAAGGGCTTCTTAAGCCTGTGGTCAAATTGCTTGTGAAAATCGGAGTAACGCCTGATGCAGCTACGGTTATCGGACTGGCTGTTACCCTTTTCGCCTGCTGGCTTGTCTACAGGGGACTGTTTCTCGCAGGAGGTCTGGTTCTTATCGGAGGAAGCCTTCTGGATGCCCTTGACGGCTCAATAGCAAGAATGACCGGAACCTCTTCCAAGGGCGGCGCGGCACTGGATTCCTCCCTGGACAGAGTGGGAGAAATAGCTGTATTTACCGCGGTGCTTGCCGGAAAGGCAGGAAGTGAACATGATAGCTTGTTGTTTGTTATACCTGCGGCAATGGGCGGTTCACTGATGGTGAGTTATGTGAGAGCCCGTGCTGAAGGGCTTGGTATCGAATGCAAGGCAGGGCTGTTCACCAGAACGGAAAGGCTCGTGCTGGCAATTGCCGGTATTGTGCTTGCTTCTCTGTTACCCTGGGGAACTGATGTTATTCTATGGAGCTGTTCCGTTATTGCGGCTGGTTCCTGGTTTACAGCCTTGCAAAGACTGTTGAAAGCAGTAAGGGATGGAAGAGGAGTTCCTCTGGATTAGAGGTTTTCATCTTTCAAAAAATTACCTGCATGGAGGATAAGTGAATGTCTAAGAAAGTAAGGGTAGCCATCATCGGAGTGGGTAACTGCGCAAGCAGCCTTGTCCAGGGGGTGGAGTACTACAGGAACGCAAAGGATGACGACAAGGTCCCCGGCCTGATGCATGTCAATCTCGGTGGTTATCATGTTAAGGATGTAGAGTTCAGCGCCGCATTTGACATCAATGCCACAAAGGTGGGAAAAGACCTCAGTGAAGCAATTTTTGCAGAACCCAACTGCACTATCAAGCTCTGCGATGTTCCAAAGATCGGTATTACCGTCCAGAGAGGCATGACACATGACGGTCTCGGAAAGTATCTCAAGCCTGTGATCGAAAAGGCTCCTGGCCCTACAGCAGATATCGTGGGCATTCTCAAGGAAACCAAAACCGATGTTGTTGTTAGTTATCTTCCTGTAGGCAGCGAAGAAGCAACAAAATGGTATGTTGAGCAGATTCTTGAGGCCGGATGCGCATTCGTCAACGCCATTCCGGTATTCATAGCAAGAGAGCCATACTGGCAGAAGAGATTCCGGGACAAGAACCTTCCATGCCTTGGCGACGACATCAAGAGCCAGGTAGGCGCAACCATTCTTCACAGGGTCATGACCAGGCTCTATGAGGATCGCGGTGTCAGACTCGACAGAACCTATCAGCTCAATGTAGGCGGAAACACCGATTTCCTCAACATGCTTGAGCGTGAAAGGCTTGAGTCCAAGAAGATAAGCAAGACCAACGCAGTTACCAGCCAGATCCCAGGCGGCATGAAGCCCAGAAATGTCCATATCGGCCCCAGTGACTATGTTGAGTGGCTTGATGACAGAAAGTGGTGCTACATCCGCATGGAAGGCACAAGTTTCGGAGATGTGCCTCTTAACATCGAATCCAAGCTTGAGGTCTGGGACAGCCCCAACAGCGCAGGTGTTATCATCGACGCGGTCCGCTGCGCGAAGCTTGCTCTTGACAACGGCCTTTCCGGCGCTATTGAAGCTCCTTCCAGCTACTTCTTCAAGTCACCTCCGGTACAGTACTACGACGACCAGTGCCACAGAATGACCGAAGAGTACATTCAGCAGTATGGTAAGAAGGCAGCCGAGAAGAAGGCTGACAAGAAATAGGAGTTGAATTGCCCGGACTTTTCATAACCTTTGAGGGCGTGGAGGGTTCGGGCAAATCCTCCAGATGCGATAATCTTCTTAAGGCCCTTCGGGAAAAGGGGTGTAAAACTGTTTTCACCCGTGAGCCTGGAGGGCCTGCTGTATCTGAATATATTCGTTCAATACTTCTTGATCCTGAGATGGATATTCCGCCTCTGGCAGAACTGATGCTTTACTTTGCCTCCCGTGCTGCCAATGTGGAAAAAACCATCATGCCTGCACTGAGAAGGGGTGCTGTGGTCCTCTGTGACAGATTCAGTGATGCCACTGTTGCTTATCAGGGATACGGCAGGGGACTTCCTCTGGGGCCATTGCGCCAGGCAGGTATACTGGCAACAGGCGGGCTGGTGCCGGACCTGACTGTACTGATGGATCTGGCCCCTGAAGAAGGCTTCAGGCGGGTAAGCCTGACTGGAAGGAAACTTGACAGAATCGAGAAGGAGCGCATTGAGTTTCACAGGAAGGTACGGAAAGGGTATCTGGACTCTGCGGCAATGGAACCTGACAGGTTCCTTGTTGTTGACGGCTTCCTTTCACCTGACGAACAGGACAGTATGATAATTGAAGAAGTCACGAAAATCGCACAGAAAAGAAAGGTGTTTCCACAATGAAGGATCTGGTACCGGGATGGGTTGCCGCAGTAACAGGCGCCCTGCTTCTCACTGCAGCGGTGCTGCTTGCTCTTCCGCCTGCCGCTTCAGCTCTTGTGGAGGAAACACCTGCAGCAAGGGCTTCATCCCTTGAGCTTTTCTTTGATGTATACGGACTGGCAAGATCCTCCTATGTGGACACGCTTCAGAGCCGTGAACTTGTTGAGGAAGCCCTTCAGGGAATGCTTCAATCTCTGGACCCGAACAGTGTTCTTCTTACTCCTGAGGAACTTGAGAATCTTCAGATTCAGCTTGAAGGATCATTTGAAGGGGTGGGCATCACACTTGGTCAACGGGACGGATGGCTTACGGTGATTTCTCCCATAGAGGGAACTCCTGCGTACCGTGGAGGAATGAAAGCCGGTGACAGAATAGTGGAGATAGACGGAATGTCCACAGAGGGAATCACCACCAACGAAGCAGTTACCCACATTAGAGGGCCTGGCGGTACTGTTGTGGAGCTGAAGGTTGTAAGGCCGGGTATGGATGAACCTATCCTTTTTCCAATTGAGCGTGCCGTAATTGATTTCCCCTCTGTTTCAGCCCATTTTCTACTTGAGCCCGGGCTTGGATATGTTCGTCTGTCCAGATTCAGTGAGGAATCAGCAAACGAAGTTCTGGATGCGGTCAGAGAGCTTGAAAACCAGGGTGCCCAAAGAATGATTCTCGATCTCAGAGGCAATTCCGGCGGTCTTATGCTTCCTGCGATAGATGTTGCCGACATTTTCCTTCCTGCAGGCGCGGTAGTTGTTACAACAAGAGGTCAGGCAGTAGGGGAACAGACCTACAGAACAAGACGGGGAGTTCTTTACAGCGGCGATCTTGTCCTTCTGGTGGACGGAGGAAGTGCCAGCTCGTCGGAGATTCTGGCAGGAGCCCTTCAGGACCAGGGGGTTGCCGTTCTTATCGGAACAAGGACTTTCGGAAAGGGTTCTGTTCAGTCCCTCTCTGATCTAGGTGAATATCAAGGGCTGGGTCACTACGGGGTAAAGCTCACAACAGCAAGGTATTACACTCCTAACGGCAGCAGTATAGACAGAACTCTCCGTGACGATTTCATGGATTCGGATGCAGAGGAAACATGGGGCATCATACCTGACATAACCGTAGAACCTGATTCTTTCAGCGTGGTTCTTGTTGCTGAACTGGAGCGGGACGGTCATTTCTTCGGATTTGCAGTGGACTACACACTGGAGCACGATATTCCTCTGGATTTCTGGCCGGATGATTCGGTTTTCACCCTTTTTGAGAACTATCTTGCTGAACAGGAGATAGAGTATACCGATCAGGAGTTTGCCGAGAGCCACCGGTACATTGAACGGGCTCTTCTAAGGGAGATAGCCCTTAGAGAGTGGCCTATGAGCCGTTACTATGAAGTTACCGCCCCCCATGACACGGTGATAACCACAGCTGTTGAATACTTCTCAGAGGGGATAGAGCAATGACCATAAAGTTTGGTACTTCCGGCTGGAGAGGCGTTATCTCACAGGAATTCACATGGGATAAAGCAATGGCAGTAGTGGATGCGGTTACTCAGAGGCTTCTTGAGACCGGATGGAAAACAGTTGCAGTAGGCGGCGACTGCCGATTTCTCTCTCCTGAACTTGCTCTTGCCACTGCAGAGAGAATGGCAGGCTATGGCTTTACCGTATACCTTTCTCCCTGTCCTGTGCCTACCCCTGTTCTTTCCCACGGCTGCAGGTCTCTTAAGCTGGGTGGAGTTATCAATTATACCGCAAGCCACAATCCGCCTGTCTACAACGGCATCAAGTTCAGCCCCTTTCATGGAGGCCCTGCTTCAGGGGAAGACACAGGCCGCATAGAAGAGCTTGTTTCGAAGGGCGTAATTCCTGAGCGGTCTGGTTCAGGGGCTGTTAAGGAGTACGATTTCATAACCCCTTACCTGAGTGATATTGACTCCTTCATAACGCCTGAAGTATTCAGAAGCTGCGATTCTCTAAGGGTTGCCTATGACGCATTCAGCGGTGCCGGAAGCGGAGTCTTTGACAGAAAGATTGTAGAACTCGGCGGAGCCGTTCGGGTGCTTAACGGCAGGAGGGATCCTCTTTTTGCAGGCAGAGAACACCCTGAACCCAATGAGCAGGGGCTCAAAGACCTTTCTGAAAATGTCCGAAAAAGCGGCGCTACTCTCGGTGTCGCAACAGATGGAGACGCAGACAGATTCGGAATCGTTGATGAGAAGGGAAACTATGTGACTCCTCATGACTTCATGGCGCTTCTGGTGGAATACCTTTCCGATTCAGGGCATACTGGAACAATAGTCAGATCAGTAACAACCGGAAGCATCATTGACCGGGCTGCTTCCTGCAGGGGACTTCAGGTAAAGGTTACTCCTGTTGGATTCAAGCATCTCGGTGCGGAGATAATTTCAGGGGGAGTTCTTCTTGCAGGTGAGGAGAGCGGAGGAATGTCCCTTGGAACCCACATTCCTGAGAAAGACGGCGTTCTTGCCAATCTGCTTGCATGCGAGATGACCTGTCACTACAGGAAAGGTCTGGGGCAGCTTCTTGAAAACCTCTGGGAGAGGCATGGAAGACTGTACAACACAAGGCTTGACCTTCCCCTTACCGACGGTATGAAGGAAACCATACTGAAGACTGTCTTTCAGGGAGATATGACAGAAGCCGCCGGTCTTCCGGTAAAGGGAATCAACCGTATGGACGGTGTTCAGCTCATTCTGGAAGAAGATACCTGGGCACTTGTGAGGCTCAGCGGAACCGAGCCACTTGCGCGAATCTATGTTCAGTCTCCTTCTCTTCAGGAGAACAGCCGGATTGAACAGGCTCTTGCAGCTGAGTTCGGAGGCCGGTGACATGAAACTTCAATCCGTGTGGATTATGAATACATGGCATTCTCTTCTTGAAGCTGAATTCGGAGGTTGATAATATGAGACTTCTGCCTGAAAAGCTTGGGCTGGTTATCAACTCGATTTCCAGAGGCCTTTCCAGGGAAGCCTTTACCATTCCCATGATGGGAGTGGAATGGGATATTCCTGAAGCCCGGCCTTTATCAGAGGAGGGGCTTCTTTCGCTTGAGGTTATGAGAACAGAGAACGAAATAGTTGTTTCAGGCAGCCTTGACGCTGATTTCACAGTTGATTGCGCCAGATGTCTGGATCCGGTCGCAGTGGAAGTAACCGAGGAGATAAACCGGATTTTTTCATGGGATACGGAAATGCTTACCGACCCTGAAGTTGAGCCGGTCTCGCACAACGATGGAACTGTTAGTATATTAGACCCCGTTCGCGAAGCGGTTATACTCTCCATACCTTCTGTGCCGCTTTGCTCACCGCAGTGCAGGGGCCTCTGCCCCCGATGCGGAATAAACAGGAACAGAGAAGATTGTGACCACGATGCAGAGATTGGTTCTGCGTCCCGATGAAAGAGAGTACCTAATGCCAGTCCCTAAAAGAAGGCATTCATCCACCAGGCGCGACAAGGGTCGCGGTCACTGGAAGATTGCTTCAAAGTCCACAAGCTCCTGTCCCCAGTGCGGAGAGCCCAGGCTCCCTCACAGGGCATGCAGGCACTGTGGATACTACAACGGTCGTCAGGTTACTGAACCGGTTGAAGACTGACCCGGTCGCTGACAGGGCAGCAAATTGAGCCAATCTGTAACAGTAGCCCTTGACGCCATGGGTGGAGATCACGGTCCCGGTGTTGTTGTAAACGGGGCCGTGAGGTTTTTCAGAGAGAGTCCTTCCAGATTCAGAAAAAATGTCAATGTTATTCTGGTGGGCCACAGGGACACTGTAGCCAGGCTTCTATCCAGAGCAGGCGGGCAGAAGCTTCCCATCGGGATACAGCACGCTTCCCAGGTAATAACCATGGATGACCATCCTTCTGCAGCCCTTAAAGAAAAACCTGACAGCTCCATGGTGGTCATGGCCGGGCTTCAGCGAAAGGGTATTGCCAATGCAATGGTCAGTCCCGGCAATACCGGTGCAATGATGGCCAGCAGCATGTTTGCCCTTGGAAGAATAAAGGGTATACCGAGACCTGCCCTTGCAAGCAGCATTCCCACCCTGGGGAATCCTTCAATACTTCTGGACGCCGGGGCAAATGTAGGATGCCGTCCGCAGCTGCTCTTTAAGTTTGCATACATGGGAAGCATTTATTCCAAACTTGTCTTCAAAAATGAAGACCCTGTTGTAAAACTGCTCAATGTGGGCAGTGAGCCGTCAAAGGGCTCTTCGGAAATCAAGGAAGTCTACAGCATGCTTTTCCGTTCTCCGCTGAATTTCGGCGGTAACATAGAGGGGCACGGCATTCTCATGGGTGAAGCGGATGTTGTTCTATGCGACGGTTATACAGGAAATGTACTTATCAAGTTCATTGAGTCCATTGCTTCAATGGTTGGAGGCACTCTCTATCTTGAAATGAAGAAGCAGTGGGCTTCCAGACTTGGATATCTGTTCATGAAGCCCTCATTCAACAAGCTCTGGAAAAGATTTGATGCCGCTGAATACGGCGGCGCTCCTCTTCTGGGGCTCAAGGGGGTTTCCATAGTGGCACACGGCAGTTCATCGGCTCTTGCCATAAGGAATGCCATTGCTGCAGCTGTGGATTTCAGACGCAGTGGAGCAGTTGAGGCTATTGAGCAGAAAATGAACGAACTGCTGGAGGAGGAGGAAGAATCAGTTGAGTGACAGGAAAGCCTACATCAAGGGTACAGGGCACTTTGCGCCTGAGCAGACCCTCACCAACGCTGACCTTGAAAAAATGGTCGATACAAGCGATGAGTGGATAACTTCCAGAACAGGTATCAGTCAGAGACACATTGCACCTGATGACATGGCTAACAGCGACATGTCATGTGAGGCAGGCAAAAGGGCCCTTGAAGATGCAGGATGGGCTCCTGAAGATGTTCAGGCGGTAATTCTCGGAACTGTTACACCTGACTATTCCTTTCCCAACACAGCTGCACTGGTTGCAGACAAACTGGGTGTGGGGAAGGTGCCCTGCTACGATTTTGAGGCAGGATGCAGCGGTTTCATTTACGGACTTATTCAGGCCAAGGCCTTTATTGAATCGGGAATGCTTGAAAGGGTTCTTGTTATCGGAGCAGAAAAGCTCTCTTCTCTGGTTAACTGGGAAGACAGAAATACCTGCGTGCTTTTCGGCGACGGGGCAGGCGCCGCCTGTGTGGGCAGCGAGGGCCCAGGGGGGCTTCTAGGCGGTATTCACTGGGGTGCCGACGGTTCACTTGGCTATCTTCTTGAGCTGCCTGCAAGCGGTTCCAGAATGCCTGTTTCCCATGAAGCTCTGGACAAGAAGCTCAATACCATTCACATGTCAGGCGGAGAGGTAATGAAGAACGCTGTTCGGGCAATGCGGGATTCAGCTCTCAAGTCCCTTGCTGAAGAGGGTCTTACCTACGAAGATGTGAACCTTCTCATTTCTCACCAGGCCAATGTACGAATCATTGAATCCACTGCCAGAGTACTTCGTCTCAAATGGGAAGATGTCTATGTAAACATTGACCGGTACGGCAACACTTCCAGTGCTTCCATCCCCATAGCTCTGGACGAAGCCCTTCATAACGGAACGATCAAACCAGGATATGTTGTGGTACTTGCCGCTTTCGGTGCAGGTCTTACCTGGGGAGGAATGGTTGTGAGGTGGTCAGATGAGTGACGGAGCAACTGCTGTTGTAACAGGCGCTGCCAGGGGTATAGGCCTTGAGATAGCCAGGAAGCTCATTAAAGATCGCTGGACCGTTGCAGCTGTTGATATGCTTGAAGACGGGCTGAAAAAGGCAGCGGCTGAACTGGGCGACAAGTATGTTCCCTTTCCTGTGAACATCACAGATTCAGAGAAACTGGCTGAAGCATCAGCAAAGATTCAGAGCGATCTCCCTCAGGTGAAAGGTATTGTGAACAATGCCGGCATCACAAGAGATACCCTTTTTATGAGAATGGATGAGAGCCGGTGGGACTCTGTTCTTGCAGTAAACCTCACCGGAGCCATGAAGGTAACCAAAGCCTTTATAAGGCCTCTTATGAGAGCCAGAGATGGCGCTATAGTGAATATCTCATCGGTTGTGGGTCTTATGGGAGCCGCCGGTCAGGCAAACTATGCTGCCAGCAAGGCAGGCCTTATAGGCATGTCCAAGTCACTTGCCCGTGAGCTTTCCGCAAGGGGCATCCGTGTTAATGTCGTGGCTCCCGGCTTCATTGAATCAGATATGACAGAACAGCTTTCTGAGGAAGTAAGAGCAGACTACCTGTCCCGCATACCGGCAGGCAGACTGGGCGTTCCCTCGGAAGTGGCTGAAGCGGTTGCATTTCTCATGAGCCCTTCAGCAAAGTATATTACCGGTACAGTACTGCCCGTTGATGGCGGTCTCACTACCTGAGAAAGGAAAAAACATGTCTCTTGAAAACCGTATATCTGAAATCATCGTAAGCAGACTTAATGTCAAAGCTGAAGAAGTAACAGCAACAGCCAACCTCAAGGACGACCTTGGCGCTGATTCTCTTGATATGGTTGATCTCATGATGGATCTTGAAGACACTTTCAACCTCAAGATATCAGATGAAGAAGGCAACAATCTTCAGACGGTGGGCTCGGTTGTCGAGTTCCTCAAGTCCAAGGGTATTGAAGCCTAGAGCAGGAAAAATGTTTAGCCGGAAAACGCTGACTCCAACTGGAGCGGCGTTTTTCCGGATTGACTGTCAGGAGGAGTTCCGTGTCTGAGAAACGGGTAGTAATAACAGGTCTCGGAGTGTTGAGCCCTATCGGTAACACACCGGAGCAGGCCTGGGAGAACGCCATAGCCGGTAACAGCGGCATCAGACGGTTGTCCGTTATTGATCCCGAGCCCTTCACCAGTCAGGTAGCAGGAGAAGTGAGGGATTTCAATCCTGCGGAGATTATCGGGCCCAGGGCTGTCAGAAGGAATGACAGGTACGCGCAGTTCGCAATGGTGGCTGCAAAGCAGGCCTGGAATAATTCCGGGCTCAACGACACCAGTATCGCCCCTGAACGGGTGGGTGTAATGATAGGTTCCGGTGTGGGTGGTCTCAATACCTACGAAGAGCAGCACGCCGTTGCCATGGAGAGAGGTCCCCGAAGAATAAGCTCCATGTTCGTTCCAATGATGATCAGCAACATGGCAGCAGGCCAGGTGGCTATTGATCTTAACGCAAAAGGCCCTAATTTCGCCACAGTTACAGCATGTGCTTCAAGCTCCCACGCCCTTGCATGCGCTGTTGACGCCATTCGCCTGGGCAGGGCAGATGTAATGGTAACAGGGGGCAGTGAGGCTCCGCTTACTCTTATGAGCGTAGGCGGTTTCTGTTCCATGAAGGCTCTCTGCACCACCTTCAACGATGATCCTGAGAAGGCTTCAAGACCTTTCGACAGAGACAGAGCAGGGTTCGTTATTGCAGAGGGAGCTGCCATTCTGGTTCTGGAGGAACTCTCCTGCGCACAGAAGCGCGGCGCAAACATAATTGCGGAGGTTACAGGCGTAGGCATGTCATGTGATGCGCATCACATAACTGCTCCGTCCCCTGGGGGGGAAGGCTGCGCAAGGTCAATGACAATGGCCATGAATGACGCAGGTCTTAACCCTGAAGATGTGGACTACATAAATGCCCACGGAACTTCAACCATGCTTAACGATGTCAACGAGACATCTGCCGTCAGAACCGCCCTGGGTGCCCACGCAGACAAAATGATGGTATCCAGCACAAAGTCTGTTCACGGACACATGCTTGGAGCAACCGGAAGCATGGAGATTCTGCTCACAGCTCTTGCTCTTAAGAACGGTGTAGTTCCTCCAACTGCAACCCACGAAAACCCCGGTGAAGGGTGCGATCTGGACTATGTCCCCGGCACCTGTCGCCAGGTTGCCATAGAAAATGCCTTGAGCAACTCCCTGGGTTTTGGCGGACACAATGTCTCAATAGCCCTGGGCAAGTACAAGGGTGACAGCTGAGCTGAACGAATATGACAGGCTGGAGCGGCTTCTGTGCCGCTCCAGCCTGCTTGAAAAAGCGCTTACACACTCTTCAGCGAACTCAGCGGATAACAATCAGGTTCTGGAGTTCCTTGGGGATGCGGTAATTGAACTGGCGGTAAGACAATTCCTGGTAACAGAATACCCTGATTCATCAGAAGGGGAGCTTACTAGGATGAAGATAGGGCTTGTCAGGGGGTCAACTCTCGCAGACTGCGCAGAGAGAGCAGGTATCAGGGAGCGTATAATAACAGGACCTGATTTCAGCGGGAAGTCTCTTCCGGATTCTCTGGCAGCAGATGCTTATGAAGCAATAGCAGGCGCCCTTTTCCTTGAAGCCGGTTTTCAGGAAGCCTGCAGTTTTGTCAGAAGAACCCTTATTGAAACAGTTTCTGTTTCAGACAAGGCTGATCCCAAGAGCAGGCTTCAGGAATATTGTCAGGCAGTAGAAGGGTACACTCCCTCCTACAGAATAGAAACAACAACCGGTCCGCCCCATGCGCCGGTGTTCGAAGTCAGTGTAATATTTAAGAATTCCGTGCTTGGAAGAGGTGTCTCCTCCAGCAGGAAGGACGCAGAGATGAGAGCTGCAGAAGCAGCTCTGAAAGCTCTTGAAGGAGAGGGATATGATGGACTACATGCTGAATGAAGACATTCAGGCTATAAGGGAGATCTGTAACGAGATAGGTGAGAAGCATATTCTTCCTGTAAGAGCGGAACTGGACGAAGAGAACAGATTCCCTTCGGAGATAATGAAGGTAATTGCCCGGAGTGATCTCTTTTCTATCTACATTCCAGAGGAGTATGGCGGAACAGGAATGGGAAGCCTCTCCCTGGTTGTGGCCACTGAAGAACTCAGCCGCTACTGCGGCGGTATCGCAGTTTCCTATGCCGCAAATGCACTTGGCGCCATGCCGATTATTCTCATGGGCAACGAGGAGCAGAAAAAGAAGTACCTGCCTCAGCTGGCAACAGGTGAAAAGCTCAGCGCATTCGCTCTCACTGAGCCTGAGGCAGGCAGCGATGCAGGGAGCATAAAGACAAGGGCAATCAAAGACGGTGACCACTATGTGCTCAACGGCACCAAACAGTGGATTACCAACGGCGGTGAGGCACAGATTTACACAGTGATCGCCCTTACTGATCCTGACAGAGGAGCCAGAGGAGCCAGCGCGTTCATAGTGGAGGAGGGCACTCCCGGATTCAGCTACGGCAAGAAGGAAGACAAGATGGGTATCAGGGCTTCCGCAACGAGAGAGCTCATCTTCGAAGACTGCCGTATACCTGCTGAGAATCTCATAGCCAGAGAGGGAATGGGCTTCATGGTTGCCATGCGCACCCTTGACAACTCCCGTCCTGGTGTGGCGGCTCAGGCTGTGGGAATAGCCCAGGGCGCACTGGACGAGGCTCTCAAGTATGCCTCTGAGAGAAAGCAGTTCGGAGCGAGAATTGACTCATTCCAGGGTCTTCAGTTCATGCTTGCAGACATGGGCACTCAGGTGGAAGCTGCCAGGGCTCTTACTTATGCAGCTGCAAGAATGATTGATAACGGCGCAAGGAAGTTCGAGAAGGAATCTGCAATGGCAAAGGTATTCGCAAGTGATGTTGCCATGAAGGTTACAACTGATGCAGTGCAGATACTGGGCGGTTACGGTTACATGAGAGAGTATCCTGTTGAGAAGATGATGCGCGATGCGAAGATTACACAGATATACGAAGGCACCAATCAGATACAGAGAAGTGTCATTGCCCACGGAATGATAAAGGAAGCCGGGAGGAAGTAGGAGCAGATGAACTTTGTTGTTGCTGTAAAGCAGGTGCCTGACACCGCTGAAGTCAGAATAGACCCGGAAAGGGGAACCCTTATCAGAAAGGGTGTTCCTTCCATTCTGAATCCCTTTGATGTTTATGCCCTTGAGGAAGCTCTCAGGTGGCGTGACGAACTGGGAGGAACAGTTACTGTTATAACAATGGGTCCCAGGCAGGCTGAAGATGTCCTCCGTGAAGCCATCTCCCTGGGGGCAGATGAAGCAATACTGCTTAACGACAGGGCATTTGCAGGGGCAGATACCTGGGCAACCGGTCATACCCTTGCTGCGGCAGTGGAAAGGCTGGGAGAGGTGGATGCTGTTTTCTTCGGAAAGCAGGCTATTGATGGTGATACAGCCCAGACCGGCCCCAGTGTTGCAGCTTCTCTTGACTGGGTTCAGGTTACCTTTGTTGGCAAAGTGAGGGAGATGACCAAGGACACAGTTACAGTTGAACGATATGTTGAGACTGGAACTCAGGTTGTGCGGGCTTCTCTTCCTGCTGTTCTAACCATTCTCAAGGATGCCAATACTCCCAGAGTGTCAAGTCTCAGAAGCAAAATGAGGGCCCGAAAGGCAGATATTCCTGTATGGGGAATTGAGGAGCTTGGTCTTCCAAAAGAGGTTACCGGCCTTAAAGGTTCACCTACCAGGGTCGTCGCAACCAGAACACCTGAAGTGCGCAAGACCGGAAAAGTTCATACCGGTTCACCTGAGGAACTTGCTTCTATGCTGGCAGACAGGCTTTTAGGCCAGAGAGAGGAGGGCTGACATGAGCGAAGATCTGAACAGACCTCACATTTTTGATCACAGTGCTGAAGAACTGGCAGAATACAGCGGTATTCTAGTTCTCTGTGAGCTCAGGGACGGCAGTCCTGACCGCAGCGCTCTTGAACTTCTCGGAGAGGCCAGAAGGCTTGCAGGCGGAACCAGGAAAGTCTCTGCGCTTGTTGTAACCAACACTTCGGGTAATGCTGCGGAAGAGCTGATACATGCAGGTGCCGACAGGGTTATAAGAGCATTGCACCCTTCCTTTGAGCACTTCACCACAGAGCCCTGGAGCAGAGCTCTGGCCAGTGCCATAATATCAGAGAAGCCTGAGATTGTTATTGCTGCTGCAACGACCACAGGCCGTGATGTTATGCCCAGGGTTGCCAAAATGCTTGATACAGGCCTTACAGCAGACTGCACAGAGCTGGTTATTGATACCGAGAGCGGATTATTAAGGCAGACAAGACCAGCCTTTGGCGGTAACCTGATGGCTACAATTCTCTGCGACAGAACCAGACCTCAGATGTCAACTGTTCGTCCCGGTGTGATGAAAGCCCTTGAGCCGGATGCTTCAAGAAAAGGTGAGATAATCGATATGGATATCACGCCTGAAATAGTAGCATCAAGAGCAGAAGTCCTTGAGTTCATTCCCACTGAAGGTGACGAAGTGGACATCTCGGAAGCTGAGATAATCATCTCCGGCGGAAGAGGAATGAAAGAGCCTTCCAATTTCGACATGCTGCATGACCTTGCTCATCTTCTCGGCGCCACTGTCGGTGCCAGCAGAGCAGCTGTGGACAACGGCTGGATAGAGTATCCCAGACAGGTGGGGCAGACAGGCAAGACTGTTCAGCCTGCAACATATCTGGCTGTGGGTATCTCAGGGGCAGTTCAGCACCGTGTGGGGATGCAGTCTTCAGACACTATCTACGCCTTGAACAAAGACCCTGATTCCAACATCTTCCAGTTCTGCACAGAGGGATTTGTGGGAGACCTTTTTGAGGTGATTCCCGCACTGATCAAAGAAATCAGGAAGAGAAAAGGTCAATAGTGAATAACGCCCCATGTCTTCAGGGGCGGCTTCAGCCCAGGGGGACATGGCTTGAAACAATTGCAGCTTATGTATGGCAAATCCTGCCTTGAACGGTCTTCCAGGGGAGTTATTGCGTGAAAAGTATTGCAAGTTCTCCGAAGTTTCATCGCTACAGCGCCGCAGGTGTTCTTCATGTGCACAGTACCAGATCAGACGGCAGAGGCGAACCTGAAGAGATAGTTCAGGCTGGTATTGAAGCAGGGCTGGATTTTATTGCTTTCAATGACCACCGGAACCTGAAACTCATGGAAGAAGGGTGGCACGGCAGAAAAACCGGAAATCTTATTTCCATAACAGGTTCGGAGCTTCAGCACACAGACCTTAAGAATCACCTTCTGGTTTACGGCGTTGAGCATGTAAAACCTGGAGGGCACATTCTTGATCAGCTGGCAGGTGTGAAGCAGGATGGAGGCATTGCAATCATTGCCCATCCCTGTGAGAAACGGCCTCTTATACCAGGCCTGGGAGAGTTCCCATGGTCTTTCGGAACCGATTGCGCAGTTGACGGAATTGAAGGCTGGAACTGGATGAGCAGCTGGAAACGCCGTGTTGATCCTGTTAATGTCTGGAACCGCATAAAGTATCCAGATGACATGGTTCGTCATCCGAACAGAAACGCTGTTGACATGTGGTTTGAAACTGGCGGCGCGCTGGCAGGCGGTGCTGATGCCCACGGACACAGGATAATGGGGAGGGATGTTTTCGCCTATTCAATGCTCTTTCGCCGTCTTAAGACTCATATCCTTCTGAACCGGCCTTTTGCCACTCCTGAGCAGTTCTGTGAGGCTCTTCGAACAGGCAGCTGCTTCATGAGCAATGCCATTGCCGGTGATGCTTCCGAATACAGATCTGCTGTGAGCAGTGAGAAACTCTATCTGAAACTTCCAGGCAGAGGCAGGGTATCATTCAGGGAGAAGGATTGCGAAATGAGTCCCCCTGTTCTGTTTGAGGAAGGTGTTCACTGTCTCGGCAAGGTGAATCTTCCTGTGTACATTGAGATATACAGAAATGGAAGAACCTGGATAGCCCAGGGTATCCAGGCGGAGGAAAAATGAGAAACTACATGCTTCCTGTGCTTTTTATTCTTTCCCTTGCTGCAGCAGATCCTGTTGATACAGCCTATTTGGTGCTGGATGCAATCCAGTGGCAGGACGGCTATCGCCTTGAAGATCTCCTATCTGAGGATCTTTACCTTACTGTAGTACAGTTTCTCGACCAGGCTCGTGATCTGGCAGAGGCAGATCCAGTTCTGGCAGAAAACATGCTGAATCAGAGATACAACGGCAGAATCACCGTGGAAGATATTACGAACATGAACAATCAGGATCTTATCGGAAAGCTGCTCGGTGAAGTGAATCTGCCTTCAGCAGATGGGGTGGAAAGGGAATCGGCAAATCTTCAGGGAAGAAATGCAGCAGTTGTGCTTTTCTGGCCTGGAGGCGGTTCAGTTTCTTTTCAAATGGTGTGGGAGAACAGTGACTGGCATGTAACCGACAGCAGCATACTTCATGGGCTCTTCAACTGAGCTGACAGTCTTTCTCAGTCTTCCATTTCAAGGGGAGTTCTCATAATAACCAGAACAGAGGAGAAAGGAACAACAAAGTACCTGTTGGAATCAACCTGTACTTCCCATGAGGCAGACTTGACATAGAGAACGAAGTCGCCTTTTTCCACCTGAAGAGGGTAATGGCGCATAACCGGTGTTGTAGCGTTCTGCCAGGGCTCCCTTGAACTGTCTGCAGGCTCAGGTATCGGATACCCTGGCCCTACTGCCTCAACCCAGCCTGCCAGTACTCTTTTCTTGTCAACTGCCGATTCCGGTACATAAAGGCCGGAATCGGTTCTTTCCCCAGCTGTGGGAGGGCTGACCAGTATACGGTCGCCGGTGACCATCAGTTTTCTTTCGCCGATTAGAATAGAGTCGACCATGAATACCTGCCCGAAAAAAGAAGTGGCGGAGGACCGGGGACTCGAACCCCGAAGGGTGATTAGCCCGGCGGATTTCAAATCCGCTGCCTTACCAATTAGACTAGTCCTCCGTAGGGCGGTAATTTATACTAATTCAATCTGAAGGTCAAACCCTTACACTACAGGAGGTCTCATCTGAAGACGGAAGTGGAACTCAAATACCCTGTTGCAGACTTTTCCGAAATAAGGGGAAAGCTTGCGGCTCTGGGGGCAGAACAGCTTTGTATGCCGGTGCAGGAGATTAACCACATTTTTGATAAACCTGACGGAGTACTCTCAAAGAACGGTATTCTGCTCAGGCTTCGCCATGTTTCTGAGAAGGTGATTCTTACCGTGAAAGAGCCGGTGGAGCACGACAGTGTAAAGATAAGGAAGGAACACGAAACCCGATTGAGTATAACCATAGGCGCAGGTGCCCTGATGCTGAATGCTCTCGGGTTTCACTCTGTCTATTACTACGAGAAGATTCGTGAAGAATGGGCGTTTCAAGGGGCACATATCTGCCTTGATGAACTCTACTTCGGAAAGTTTGTGGAGATTGAGTGCGAATCTGTGGAGCATCTGGGCAGTGTATCTGCCCGGCTGGGACTGGACAGGAAGAGTGGGCTGAAGGAGAGTTACAGAACTCTGGAATTGCAGCTTTCCGGCGGCAGAAAGTCTTAACTCTTGACAGAAGACGGTTTTGGTAGCATAAACCCGCCTGCTGAATGGAAGCTAGACAAGCATAATACACGCAGGGAGATATTGTGAATCAGCGTACAGTACAGGAGAGACAGCTCAAGAGTGACATTCACTTCAAGAATGAGCTTCGCAGGGATCTGGCAGAGAGTCTCAAGCAGCTTCACAGCTGGCAGGAGAAGCTTGGAACCATAAAGAACAGCCGCAAAGAAAAGAAGCTCGAAGAGACAGTGTCTCGCTATGCGGACTATATCCATGAACTTAAACTCTTCCTTACACCGGTTCTTGATGATCTTGAGACAAGGATAAAGGATGAGATGAGTTTCAGTGAAGATGAGATTACCTCTTTCAGAAAGGAAGTTGCCCGGGAGACTGTTCAGGCTGCCGAAGCCCGCAAGGCTTTTGATAAAGCCCGTGAAGTCCTTCAGGGCGCTGAATCAGGGAAGAAGGTTGAACCTGAAGAGCTTAAGGCCGCAAGGGAGGCTTACAGCAAGGCTTTCAGGGCATTCAGGCTTGAGAGTACCGAGCTGAAGATTGCAAAGGAGGAGCTTGCCAGCGAGCTTCGCGACAAGGAAATCTTCACCAGGGAACTGAAGCGAATCATGGTTGAGCGTCATTTTATGGCTGAGGTGTAGTGGAAGTCTTTCCAGTTGCAAAGATAAGAAACAGGGCGCTGCTTGCTGCAGCGTCCTGTCTTCTTATCAGTCTGCCGTTCATCATTCGGGGCAGAGCTGTTTCGCTGATTCTTTCTGTGATTTGGGCAGCAGGCATCTTGTACTTCTGTCTTTTTCTCAGAAAGTACATCAAAAGGGAAAAAGTTGCTGAAAAAGGCATTACTCCAGGTGTAAGAGAGGCACTTGAGCAGAAGGTTTCCTTCTACGGAAAGCTGTCCGGCGAAGAGAAAAAGAATTACGAAAACTGTATAGCAGTTTTTCTCTCTGAGCACAGAATTACAGGTGTGGACGGTGTTGAAATCACCGATACTGTAAAGGCTCTTGTTGCGGCCACAGCAGTCAGACTTACATTCAGGAGGCCTGGATGGGAGTACCACAACTTCGGTGAGATTCTTATCTACCCATCCGGTTTCGCCGCTGACTCCTACTCTACAAAAGGCGGAGGCGGTTTTAACGCCGCAGGTATGGTACACTCCCAGGGAGGGGTTATTCTTTCCCTTCCTCACCTGCTCAGGAGCTTTGAACACGGTAACGACGGTTTCAATATAGGCTACCATGAATTTGCCCATGTACTTGATGGAAGAAGACCTGACGGAGTTCCAGACGAACTTTCACTGGGTTCCTACAAGCCCTGGGCTGAAGCCATGCAGAAAGAGTTTGAAAAGGTTCACCGTCACAAGTCCGTACTCAGGGACTATGCAGGAACTAATCCAGCTGAATTCTTTGCCTGTGCTGTGGAATACTTCTTTGAAAAGCCTGAAAAGATGAAGGAGATGGCTCCGGAAGTCTACAGGCAGCTCAGTGCCTTCTTCAATCAGGACCCTGCATAGCTCTCAGCCAGGCCTCAAATGACGCATTCCGCTGGTTCTTATCCGTTCAGGCGTCGTTGCAGATTCGGTTACATAGCCTCCGGCTATGCGCCCTCTTCTGCG
>PDWJ01001431.1_pt1 | contig 29612 bp, 22 predicted proteins | sample 1430881 | NCBI WGS metagenome assembly PDWJ01 (sample SAMN01162460, study PRJNA174530) | Oral metagenome, whole genome shotgun sequencing project. | biome: Marine environment; feature: Marine mammal; material: Swab sample of the gingival sulcus; isolation source: swab sample of gingival sulcus...
GCTGTCGCGAATCTCGGCGGGCCATCTCAAAGGTGGATCATAATCGGGCGATCGTGTCAAGGTCGCCTGTGAATCAAGCTCCTAGAGCGCTGATCAGCTACCGAACCGAGCCGCGCGAAGGATGCGGCATCACGGCGTAGGAGCGAGCAGGGCGCCTGCTAGCGCTCTAGAGCGCTGATCCGCGTACCGGACCGAGCTGCGCGAAGGATGCGGCATCACGGCGTAGGAGCGAGCAGGGCGCCTGCTGGTCGCACGCAACGGACGAGCGACAACCGCTGTGATGTCGCAGACCAGCGCGGCGACGGGAGGTAAGTTGGTCAGCGCTCTAGGTTGAGGTCTCGTGGGCGGCGCGCGCTTCGAGGCGTTTGAGTAGCTTGGAGACCCGCTTTGCGAGCTTGCTGCTGGCCAGCGACGCCGGCACATAGTCGGCGATACCCTGTTCGAGGGCGCGGGTCATCAGCGCCATCTCTCCGTCGGGGCCGACGGTGATGATGGTGAGCGCGGCTAGCTCGGGGCGCGCCAGCTGAGCGAGCAGGGCGTCGGGGTCGGGGCGAAGGTCGACCACCGCCACCTGGGCGCGGAGCTCGGCGGCCAGGTCTGGGAGTGCCTGGAGGCTGGTCGTGGCGCGGGCGGCGCATTGGTTGGCTCGCAGCGCGACGGTGAGGCCGGCGCCTGCGGGCTCGCAGACAAGGATGATCGGGCGTACGGCCTCGGAGCTCGCGCTGCCGCCGATCGGTGGCGCGATGGGGATCGGGCGGGCGGTCGGGGCGTTGCTTTTCCGGTGTAGCCCCGCCGCTGCGGCACGCGCGGCGCGGTCACCGACCTGCAATGGGTCTTTGCGGGTGCGCTCGAGATCGCGCCCTCCGCCTTCGACCAAGGCTAGCGCCGCGCGCAGCTCCTCTGCGAAGGCCGCCGCGGTCTGGGGGCGTGTCTCTGGGGCCTTCGAGAGGGCCCAGAGCGCGGCGGACTCGAGGGAGGGGTGAATCGTCACCCCGGGTGGTGTCATGCTGCTCGGCAGCGGCGGGTCTTCGAAGCAATGCTTGACCACCACGTCGGCGGGGGTGTTGCCCGAGAAGGGGGGCAGCCCGCAGAGCAGCTCGAAGAGCACGACACCGAGGGAGTACACGTCGCTGCGCTCGTCGAGCAGCTCGGCGCGAGCTTGCTCCGGCGAGACGTAGGCTGGCGTGCCCATCACCAGCCCCTCTTGGGTCAAGCGCTGATCGGTCGCCGCCATCACGATGGCCAGGCCGAAGTCGACGACCTTGATCCGCTCGATGCCGTCGGCGCCGCGGGCGAGCATGATGTTTTCGGGCTTGAGATCACGGTGTAGCACGCCTACGGCGTGAGCGGCGTGGACGGCGTCGCAGGCGTCGATCACGGCTTGGGCCGCGGCGGCGTCGCCGAGGGGGCCGTTGTGGAGCAGGCGCTCGGCGAGGGAGCCGCCCTCGATCAGCTCCATCGCGATGTAGAGCTGCCCCTCCCACTCGCCGAAGCCGAAGATCTGCACCACCCCTGGGTGGTTGATCCGGCTGGTCGCCTTGGCCTCGCGTTGGAAGCGTTTTCGCCGCTCTTCGGCGTCCGGGACGTGGGCGAAGGGCAGCGTCTTGAGCGCGACCTCGCGGGCGAGCTCGAGCTGTTCGGCGCGGTAGACGCGGCCCATACCGCCGATCCCCAGCAGCTGATGTACCTGGTAGTGGCCGTCGACGAGCTGACCTAGCAGTGGATCATGGGTCATGAGGCGATCCTACCGCTAATCGTCGAGTTCGTAGAGCGTGAGCTGCTCTTCGCGGCCCGCGACCTTATGTTCTCCAAGGCTCTTGAGGTTGAACTCGCCCTTGACGAGCTTGGCCGTGGTCTCGCTCATCAGCACCAGCCCGGGCTGGGCCAGCGCCTCGAGGCGCGCGGCGACGTTTACCGTGTCGCCGATCACGGTGTACTCCATGCGCTTCTCGGAGCCGAGGTTGCCGGCGAGGGCTTCGCCGCTGTGAATGCCGATGCCGAGCTGGAGCTCGCGGCCGAGGTCCTTGCGCCACTTGGCGTTGCCAGTCTCGAGCCAGCGCAGCATCTCCTCGGCGGCGCGCACGGCGCGGAGGGCGTCGTCGTCGTGCTGATAGGGGGCGCCGAAGACGGCCATCACGCAGTCGCCGATGAACTTGTCGACGGTGCCGCCGTGCTTGAACACGATCTCGGTGAGGAAGGTGAACAGCTCGTTGAGGATCTTGACGACGTGCTCCGGAGCGTGCTTCTCGGCCAGCGGTGTGAAGGCCACGACGTCGGCGAAGAGCACTGTGACCTGCCGTCGCTCGCCGCCGAGCTCCACCGAGCGTGTGCCGTCGACGATGGTCTCCACAACGTCGGCGCCGAGGTAGCGGCCGAGGTCAGTGCGGATGCGGGTCTCTTCGACGAGCTTGGCGCGGAAGTCGCGCAGGTCTTGGGCCATCTGGTTGAAGGCCTGACCCATCAGCGCGACCTCGTCCCTGCCGCGGGTCGGGACGCGCGCCTCGAAGTCGCCAGCGGCGACGCGGCGGGCAGCGGAGGCGACGGCGCTGATCGGCCGGGCGAGGCGGCTGCCCATCATGATCCCCAGCAGCAGCGCGGCGGCGGCGAAGCCTAGGCCGAGGAAGAGCGCAGTGCGCCAGGTGCTGCGCACCGCGCGGAAGACCTCGGTAGCGCGCTGCTCGACGACCACGGACCAGCCGAGGGGTTGGCCGAGGGGCATCAGGACGCCAAGGAGCTCCTCGCCGTCGTGGGTGTACTCGGCGGTGTAGGCGATGTCCTGCCGGGGCATCTGTCTGTCGGGGAGATCGCGCACCAGACCGTACTCGCGGATCGAGCGGCCGCGCTCGCTGCTGCGCCCGTGGGCGATGATCGAGAGCGCCTGGTCGACGAGGTAGACGCGGTTGTCTTGTTGGCCGAAGCGGCGCTTCGAGAGCTCACCGAGCTGGGCGTCGAGGGGGCCGAGGGACAAGGCGCTCCAGAGATAGGCGTAGACCTGCTTGTTCTTACCCGTGTAGACCGGCACGACGACGGGCACGGCGTAGCTCACGGCGCCTTCCTTGCTCGTGGTGTGGGTCACGGCGAGGGGGGCGAGCCCCTCCTTGCGCGCGATCGCGGCGATGCCAGGGTCGATCCTCGGCAGCCGCTTCACGGCCGCGGTGGCGCCGCCGGTGGAGAGGGTGAACAGGTGCTCGCCGCTCACGGCGTAGACGGCGACGCGATCGACGTGGCGGCTGCCGAGGACCAGCGCCCGGGCGCGGCGTTGTCGCTCGGCGGCGGGCCGCTGATCGGCGAGGGTCGCGCCGATCATCCCCAGCTCGCTCTCGGCGCGCTCGAGCAGCTGGCGCACGGTGAAGCGCACGTAGTCGGCGGTGGCGACGCGGTAGCCGAGGTTGGCGCGCTCGAGAGAGCGGGTGGTGACCTGCGTGACCACGGCGATGGTCACGGCGAGGGGGATCAGCGCGAGGCTGAGCAGCGCGAGGATCAGCTTGGTGCGCAGCCGGAGGTTCATGGTCAGCGTCGTCTTGCAGGAGAGGAGGGGCGGCCGATGACGAAGATGTCGAGGGCCAGCCCGAGGCTGAAGCTGCCGTACTCGCGGCGGGCGTCGCCGGTGAGGCCGGCGCCACCGGCGAGGGCGAGCCGATACCAGCGTGACTCCCAGGCCAGCTGGCCTCCGGCGATTAGCGGGGTGCTGCGGTCTTGGTCGGCGGGGTCGCGCAGGCTGATGAGCCAGTCGAACTCAACGCCGATGGTCAGGCCGCGCCAGATGCAAAACCCAACGGCGAGGGTCTGGCCGATGAACAGGCGCGTGTGATCGACGTCGGTCTGGATTGGTAGCACGAGGTTTGTGCCGAGGACGAGGCGATCGGCGGCGGTGTGCCACTCGATGATCGCGCCGGGCTCGAAGGAGGCCGCGCGCCATTGGTTGGCGAGCTTGCCGCTGGGGAGGGTCACGCGGAGGCTCGGGGCGATCGCCCAGTCGCCGCTTCGCCAGACGTAGCGGGCGCCGAGGCGAACGTTGCCGAGATCGTTCTCGCCAGCGTCGTCGACGCGAAGATCGCTGTTATACCAAGGCAGGTCGACGTCGAGGCCGAGGCGGCCGTCGAGGAGCGCGAGCTGGCCTTTGATCGCGAGGCGCAGCAGCACGGGGTCGTCGTCGCCGTCGACATGGAGCGGTGCGACGTGGCTGGCGAGGCCGATCCCGGTCTGCGGGCGTGCGTCGCGGGCTGGTAAGCCGACGGCGGCGGTCGCGCCCCACTCGAGGAGCGGCGCGCCGGCGAGGGGCGGCGGCGGTTGCCAGGGTGGCGGTGGTGTGGGTTCGAGGACGGCTGGCTCTACGGGGCGGCGGAGGCGGAGGGGCGCCTCGGCGAGCTTGCCGCCGACCCAGTCAACAGAGACCGTGGCGTGGCTCGGGCCGTCGTGTGTTGTGACCGGGGCTTGCACGGTGACACGATAGAGGCCGGCACCCGTTGGCGTGATGGTGGGGTGGGCGCTCTTGACTGGCGAGGACGCGAGCAGCTGCGCGCGGAGGTCTGGCAGCGCCGCTGGACGGCCGCGCTCGTCGCGCAGGCGGAGGGTCAGGGTCGTCTTCTCACCCGCGGCGAGGGGCTTTTGCGGGGCCTCGAGGGAGGCCTTCACCGTGAGCAGGCGCACCGTCAGCGAGGAGACCTCTCCACTGCTGTGGAGGCGGTAGCGGATGGTATGGGCGCCGGGCTTGGCCAGGCGGACGATCGCGGCCTTTTGGAACGGGCCACCGTCGACGGAGGCCTCATAGCCGATAGCAGCAGGGAGGCTGAGGCGCAGCAGGCCGACAGCTTCGAAGCTGCCATCCTTACGCGCCTCGAGGCGGCGCGAGGTCGAGAGCGGCATGATCCGCCAGCGCCGGACCGTCGAGGGGCGACCTTCGAGGCGCCAGCGGTCGATCGCCGAGACGCGGGCGTAGTAATCGCCGGCGGCGAGGTCCTGCCCGCGAAAGCGGGTGATGCCTTCGCCGACCACCGCGATCGCGATCGGGAAGCGGAACGCCTTATCGCGGGCGAGCTCGACACGGTAGCGCCTGGCCCCCTTGACCCGCTTCCACCGCGCCTCGAAGCGCCCCTTAGTCCCAGCCGGGATCGCAACCAGCCCATCACCACGCGCAGCCCACCGCGGCCGCGCCGGCAGCGGTCGTGGCCTAGCTGGTCTTCGTCCCCGAAGGACGCGGGTGCCAAAGTTCTCCGGGACCGTAACCTGGGTACCCTTGGCGCTAACCTTCGCCTTGCCGTTGTGCACTGAAATAATTGATGCTTTTTTCCTGGTAACCTCCACCTGGGAGCGGCGAGAGCGGAGCTCGATGAGGGCGGAGGGGGTTCGGATACGGAGCGATCGCGTGGCGTCGAGCTTGGCGAGGCCGCCAACGACGGTGCCTTCTTCGACTTTGAGCTGCGTCTTGATACGGCGCCGCGCCCGGGTGGAGCGGGCGGTGGCGCCGTAGATCACGAGCAGGGCGCGCTCGCGCATGCGCAGCTGGGAGGCGTCCTCGAAGCGGATCCCAGCGGCGGAGGATCTACCGGTGCTGACTTTGTAGAGCCGCCAGAGGCCCATGTCGCGCTTGGCGCGGCGCCAGTCGACCGCGTAAGGGGCGCGGGCGCGGACGTCACGGCGCAGCCAGCCGATGCGTGCGTCGGGGTTTTGGGCTGAGAGCGGGAGGCGCAGCGCTTGACCCTCTTTGAGCAGATGGGGTAGCGGGCCGAGGCGATTATAGCGGTGAATTATCGAGTATTTTTCGCCTTTGCCGAAGAACTTGAGCGCGATGCTCCAGCAGGAGTCGCCGCGCTCGACACGGTAGATGCGGAACGTGGGTTTGGCCTGGCTCGCCGAAGGGGCGAGGAGGAAGAGCGCGATGGCGGCGATGGTGGCGTGCTTGAGCGCTTCCCCGCAGAGTCGGGACCGAGGCGGGTGCTGAGCCGCCGAGCCGGTTTCGGAGCCGAAGAAACGAGCCATGCAGGCGTTACGGCGAGCTTTCTGAGGCCTAGAAAGCGGCTGGCAGCGCAGTACCCGGCGACGGGAGGGCTTTGTCGTGCTCTTAAGGAGGGTCATCGGGAGCCTCCTTTGGCGCGGGAGGGCTTGGGGGCGATCTTCTCGAGCACCTCGAAGACGACGCGGCGATTGTTGGCGCGACCCTTGCGGGTGCGGTTCTTGGCGACTGGCTTGGTCGGGCCATAGCCCTTGGCGATGAGGCGGTGGGCGGCGACGCCACGGGAGATCAGGAATGTCCGCACACGGCGGGCGCGGCGTTCGGAGAGGTCGACGTTCATCTCTTTGTCGCCGCGGTTGTCGGTGTGACCTTCGACGCGGAGCTTGCGAATGGTCCAGTAGGCGCGAAGGGCCGCGGCGACCTCGCGGAGGATCGGCCGCGAGCGGCCCTCGAGCACGTCGCTGCCGGAGCGGAAGAAGATTTTGGCGTTGAGGAGCTTGAGCTGCTTGCCGCTGAGAACGACACGCGATTTGCCCTTGTCGGGGCAGCCGTCGTCGTCGTCGACGCCGTTGACGACCTCTGGCTTCAGGGGGCAGCGGTCTTGTACGTCGGGGACGCCGTCTCTGTCGTTGTCGGGATCGGGGCAGCCGTCTTCGTCTTCGAAGGCGTCGCGGTCTTCCGGTTTGGCTGGACAGCGGTCACGGCTATTCGGGATACCGTCTCCGTCACGGTCGGGATCCGCCTTGGCGAGAGCGTCGAACCGCACCGCGTCGAACCGCACCGCGTCGAACCGCACCGAGGTTAGGGGCGGGGGCTTGTGTCCGATGGGATCGGAGGTCGTTTTCTGGCGTGATGTCGAGCGCGTAGAAGGTGAGGCTGGGGGGGCCTTTGCGGTGATGAGCCAGCCGATAGAGAGCAGCACGCGAAGGTCTGCGGCGCCGAGGCCTTCTGTGATACCCGAGCCGGCGGCGAAGGTCGCCATGAGGCCGCGCCACCCACGCCAGCGGAGGAATCCGTTGAGTTCGATGGGGCTCTTGCGCAGCGAGACTGTCGGATCGTTGTCGTTGAGGGTGCCGAAGCCGAGGGCAAGGCTGAACTCGGCGCCCGCCGAGAGGCCGGCGAGGCCAAGCTGCTGCTCGAGGCCTAGGCCGAGGTGCAGCTCGTCGTCGATGGCCAGGTCTTCGAGCCGTCTCTGAGACCGAAACCGATAGGCGACATTGAACGCCACGTGAAGCCCGATGGTGTGCCGAAAGTCGACCACGAGCCGCGGGAGGAACGTCACGACGCCCTCACCCTTTAACGTGTTGCGATCTCCGGTCGGTACCGTAACCTCGGTGACTGCGGCGAAGCCGAAGCCGGCACTCTCCCAGAGATGGCCCTTGAGTGAGATGCGGAGGTCGCCGATTCCCGTACCTGTGGGCGTCCCGCTGGCCGATGTGTAGTTGTCGGCTGTTTGTCGGAGGTAGACTGGCAACGCTGCCGCACACTCGAGACGGGACCAGAGGCCAAATGCCAGCGCCGCTTCAGCTCCAACACGGTGCTGAATCAGACGGGCGATGGTGCGATCGTTCAGTTGTGCGATCGCAGGGTCATTCGCGTAGTGAAGAGAAAGCCCAGCCCACACACCCAGATGTGGCAACGCTCGCGACGTGTGAAGCGATAACAGCGCATTCGGCCCAACAGCGGCTTCAAAGGGCGCCGCATCCTGTGACTGTCCAGCTGCTGGCAACGCAAACAGCAAGATCCCCAAAGCAAGCCCAATACGCACAACGCCAAGCATCAGCAAACCTCTACTAAAACCGCAGCATTACACTCACTGCACCGCATGGCAACCCACCTCACAATTCGCACCCAGGTTACGAGACCCAGACCCACACCCCTTACGAGACCCACACCCAGGTTACGACTGTCTTGGCGCGAGCGAGACCCACCCAGGTTACGACTGTCTTGTCTTGGCGCGAGTCGCGACGCAAGGTAGGCGAGAGGGTGGGCTGAAGGCCGAGGGAGAAGCAGGCTGAAACCCGCCCTTATGAGGCGGGGCGGCGGCTCTTGGTGCTACTCCCTCTTGGTGCTAACGCACGGAGCTGAGGGCAAGGTTGTGGAGAGGGCTGGGGCTACTGGTGTCAACTGGGCGTTGGCGGTGCACAGAAGACTCTTGCCGTGTGACGCAGCTTGTAGGTACCATGAGGAAACACGACTGTGCGGTCGCCGTCTTTCCACCGGATTCGGGCTTCGTAATAGGCCTGCTGGAACGCTTGGTGATCTTGCAGAACAGCGATTCGGCGCCACTTGTCACTGCAGGCGACCCTCGGGTTGATCTTGCCTTTTCGTTTCCGTGGTTTGGTCTTCGGCGCGTCCGTGGGGGATTGAGTCTTGATTGCGTTGGCTCCGAGGAATCGCTTGCTTTCGCTCGCGCGTTTGGCGCGGTGGGTTGCCTCTGTGAACGTCAGAAGGCCTTTGACGTTGGCGACAAAGCGCTCGGGCTCTACGCTCGGAGGAGGTGTGAACGTCAGCGACGCAGTTTCTGGCATGATCCCATTTGAGCTGAAGTAGAGGGTTGGTCGAGTCGCGGTCCAGGTTGTTTTGAGCAGCATGTCTTCAGGACGGGAGATCAGGCCGGGCCAGGCCTCGCTAGCACCGACAAGCCCTGCTTGAACGGGGTTTTGAAGCGTGTAGACCACTTTCGCAAGCAGGTCATTGTCATCGGTGAGCTCGACCGCGCTGTAGGGGCCTGAAGCCCAAAAGGCTTCTTCGCGGTCGTAGTGAAGGTTCAGACACTTTGCCACGAACTCATGAAGCCAGTGCGCAAACTTCGGAAGTGTTCCGTTTATGTCTGTGATTACAAGGTGATAGTGGTTTGCCATCACACAGACTGCGTGCACTAAGATGCCGAACTTCTTGGCGGCATATGCCAGGCAGTAGAGAAAAACCTGCATGACGATCGCTGATGGCGTCAGCAGGAATCTCCGCTGGGTGCAGCGCCGAGTTAGCAGATAGGTGCGGCCTTCAACAATCTTGCGTGCTTTGCTCATACTCCCCATTATAAGCAGTTTTCGTGCCACGCAGACGCACCTGCATCCTTTTGTTTTTATAGGACTCCTGTTTTTTCGGGCGCACGAAATGGCCGCATACCGGTTGCCACCTGGGACGGTATCCGGCCGCGCGCTTACACGCAGCCTACAGCAACGCGGTGCATATCGTACCCGTCTGTACCGTACCCAGGTTACGAGATAGTACCCAGGTTACGAGATAGTACCCAGGTTACGGGAAAGAGGGCAGGCGCGAGCAAGAGCGCTGCGAGCCGGCGCTTCGTCGACATGACTGCCAAGCAGCTCTCGCAGTGGCTGAGGCGAGACCTCGCGGATCACAAGATCGTCGCTGGGATGATCGATGGGATCATCGTCGCCAAGCACACGGTCGTCGTTGGCCTGGAGATCGACGAAACGGGCAAGAAGCACGCCCTGGGGCCCTGGATCGGCGAAACGGAGAACGCCGTCGTTTGCGGCGAACTACTCGACACCCTCATCGAGCGCGACCCGCTGTCGCCTTACCTCTTCGTGATCGACGGCAGGAAAGCCTTGCGAAAAGCGATCCTCAGCCGGTTTGGTGAGAGGTCGCTCATGCAGCGTTGCCAGAAGCACAAGCGCGAGAGCATCCTTGGCCAGCTACCCAAGAGCCTGCACACCAGAGTCAGCAGAGCGCTATCCGACGCCTTCAAGAGCACGACACGCAAGGCCGCCAAGACGCGTCTGCTCACGTTGGCCAAGCAGCTGATGGAGGACCACCCAGACGCCGCTGCGTCGATCAAGGAGGGGCTCGACGAGGTCCTGACGGTCAAGGATCTCAAGCTGCCTCTCGCGCTGGAGAAGACGCTCTCGACGACGAATCCGATCGAAGACCTCAAGGGCTCGATCCGAGACGTCACGCGTCGGGTGAAGCGCTGGCGCAACGGGTCGATGATCAAACGCTGGGTGGCCACCGGCATCCTCGAAGCGGAGAAGCGCTTCCATCGTGTGAAGGGGAAGAAGGGGACGCCGATCCTGATCAGGGTGCTCAGCAAACATGCTGCGTGCGTCGATACCCTTGACCTCCAGCAGGACGCTGCATAACCATCAACGAGCCGACGAGCCCGCCGCGATGCTCAACATCCGGCGGGGCATTCCCCGATGTGTAGGCGCACCCAGGTGACGAAAAGGGCGGAAAGGGCTTGCACTCTTAGACCTGGCAGACCAGTTTTCGCGCGGTGATTGGGGGGACCCTTTCGGATTGTGGGGCCAAATCCTTGGAATCCTGAGGGTGGTTACCAGAGAGATAGGAGTTTGCCTGGGAACGCGGATTGCTAAGATGCTTTGAACCCTATCGCTGAGGACCTGTTAATCCAGCTGGAGGAGATAGACGTGAGACGTAGAGTGACGATTCTAACCCTGGCCCTAGTGACGGTTGCGCTGACGGGACCGGCCAGCGCGCAGCTGAAGAAAAAGACCGACGAGGTTTACGCCCCCGATAAGGTCAAGGCCGCCAAGGTTCGCGGGGTCGGCTGGGATGGCAGCCTGGTGCTCGGTGCCTCGATCAGCCTCTCGAGCAGCCATAGCGTCGTTGGTCAGGTCGATGGCGAGACGATCTCGTTGACGGGCCAGATCAGCGCTAGCCTCGACTACATCAAGGGCATGCATGAGTGGCGCAATTCGGTGAAGCTCGCTGAGACCTCGGCCAAGACGCCCGGCATTGATCGCTTCGTCAAGACCAACGACCTGCTCAGCCTCGACAGCATTTATCTGATGCATATCCCCAAGCTCAAGGGCTGGTTCGGTCCCTATGCGCGCTTCCAGGCGCAGACGTCGCTGTTTCCTACTGAAGATGTTCGTGCATCTACAGTCGATTACATCGCTGAGGATGGTTCACCGCTGCCAGGGCAAGCTGCTGGAGCCACTACCCAGGTCAACTCCTTCCGCCTCGCCAGCTCGTTTTCTCCAACCAGCTTCCGCGAGACGCTGGGTGCCTTCGCCAAGCCTTACACAACGCCGAAGCTGATGGTCGAGTTCAAGGCAGGTTTTCAGGGCAAGCAGACGATCGTCCGCGGTGACACCTTCTCCGTGAAGGACGACGACGACACTCCTCAGATCGAACTCGCTCGTATCGACGATGTCTACCAGGGAGGCCCCGCCGCAGGCATGCTGCTCAAGGGCGAGATCTACGGCAAGAAGATCACTTACTTCTTCGACATCGAGGCGATGATCCCAGTCATCAACAACCGCTCAGACTCTGACGACCGTAGCTCTGTCGAGCTCACCAACGTCATCATCGACGCTGGCGTCTCGGTGAAGGTCTTCAGCTGGATGTCGCTCGATTACACCTTCCGTCTGCTCCGCGATCCGCAGCTGGTCGACGCGACGCAGATCCAGAACAACGTGCTCCTCACCTTCGCCTACACCCTCTTCGCGTCCGAGCAGGACAAGAAGCCAGCGAACAAGAAGTAGCTCGTCTCGAGAGCGTCGCCCCCTCTCGCGGTCGCTCCGCATTGACCTTTTCTCCCGCCCCGCCCTACCATCCGGCGAAATGCAGGACTCCCGCATCACGCCGCTCGATTCCCCAACACTGCTCGGCCCCCAAGCTGCACGCGAAGACCTCCGCGTGCTCGTCGTCGACGACGACCCGACTAGCCTCCAGCTCGTGGTGACCCTCGTGCGCTCTCTCGGTTTCGCCGTCGAGACCGCTGGCAACGGTCAAGACGCCCTCGAGCGCTTCGAGAACACGCAACCGCAGCTCGTGATCAGCGATCTGATGATGCCCGTCCTCGACGGCGCCGGCTTGTTGCGCGAGATCAAGGAGCGCAATCCGAGCGTTCGGGTGATGATCATGAGCGTGCTCGACTCGGTCGAACAGGCCGTGGCATTGCTCAAGAGCGGCGCCGACGACTATCTCTCCAAACCAGTCTCCCGCGAGCTGCTCGAGTCAAAGCTCGACGCTCTCGTCGAGCGCCTCCTGATCCGCCGCGACGTCGAAGAGCTCCGCGAGCTGATCCGCTCGGCCTTCAAGCTCGGCGAGGGCTTTATCGTCGGCCCGAGCTCGGCGATGCTTCAGGTCGTGGCCAAGATCCCGACCATGGCCCGCACCGACGCCACGATTGTGATCTATGGTGAGAGCGGAACCGGCAAGGAGCTCGTCGCACGCGCGATCCACTGCGCCTCGCGACGCTCCCGTGGGCCGATGATCTCCTTTTCTTGCGCCTCGGTCCCCGACGGTCTCTGGGAGCGCGAGCTCTTCGGCCACGTCAAGGGTGCCTTCTCCGACGCCGGCGAGGGCGGCCCTGGTGTCGTCGAGGCCGCCGACGGTGGCACCCTCTTTCTCGACGAGGTCGGAGAGATCCCTCTCGCCATGCAGTCCAAGCTGCTGCGTTTTCTCCAAGAGAAAGAGTATCGCCCCGTCGGCTCGGTCAAGCCCAAGCATGCCGACGTGCGCCTCGTCTCGGCGACTCATCGAGACCTCGAGGCGATGGTGGCCCGTGAGGAGTTTCGCCAGGATCTCTACTACCGCCTCAACGTTATCCCGCTGCGCATGCCAGCATTGCGCGAGCGCAAAGAAGACATCCCGTTGCTCGCCGCCCACTTCTTGCGCCGCTACGCCAGCTCCTTCGATAAGGCTGTCGTTGGCTTCTCACCGTTGGCGCTGCAGAAGCTCGCCTCCTATGACTTCCCCGGCAACGTACGCGAGCTTGAGAACGCCGTGCAGCAGGCCCTGATCGCCACTCGCTACACCGTGATCTGCGCCGACGACGTCCCAGTTGGCGACGCCTCGCTCAGCGAGCTGAAACCTCAGGACCTCGCCGAGCCGCCCCCTGCTGTTGCCGCGATCCACAGCGGCGAGCACGCCCTCTCCAACGACTCCACCGAGCCAATCGACCTCGAGTTGCCCTACAATGAGGCCAAGGAGCGCGCGGTGAAGCATTTTGAGCGCAGCTACGTCGAAGCCCTGCTCGATCGCAACGGCGGCAACGTCAGCCGCGCCGCTCGCGCTGCTGGGCTGCCGCGGAAGTCGCTGTCGCGGATCATGGCCCGTCATGGCATCGGCGGTGGCCCCGATGGCGAGGGCGGTAAACCTGGACGGCCGCGGGCCGGGGAGTGATATGAGCAGCGAACCGCTCTTTCTGCTCGAGCGTGAGGCTGCCGAGCCGTTGGCCTTGCCCGCCGGTCGGCACGTGCTCGGCTCCAAGGCCGCGCTCGTGCTCGACGCACCCGGTGTCGCTCCGCAGCACCTGGTGCTCACCGTGGCCGCGGAGCGCGTGTTCTGCGAGGTACGCTCGCCGCAGCTTTCGTTCGAAGTCGAAGGCGAGACGAACCGATCGCGCGCCCTCGTCGACGGCGATCGACTCCGCGTCGGTGAGGTGGAGCTCAGGCTGCGTCGAGTCGTCGACTCGGTGACCTCTTCATTCCGGCCAGCGCCCGCGCGCCCTGCGAGCACCGAGCTGATCCACGGCCGCGAGGAGCAGTCGACCCTCGCCCAGCACTACGCTCGCGTGATCAGCGGTGCGAGCGCCAACGTGCGGCAGCTCGGGCTCTTCTATCGTCTCTCACAGCTAGTCTCGAGCTTCGGCGATACCCAGCGCTTCGCCGACCAGCTGCTCGAGCTCGTGCTCGACGTGATCCCCGGGCGCCGCGCTTTTCTCGTGATGGCAAGCGACGACGCGCCCCCTGACGTGATCGCCGCGCGCCCCGTCGAGCTGCGTGAGCCGGGGCCAAGCAACACGGTCCTCGCGCGCGTGATCGGCGAGGGCGTCTCCCTTATCACCGCCGACGCCCAGCGCGATCCCCGCCTCTCGGAGAGCGCGAGCATCGTGATCGGTGCGATCCGCACAGCCCTCTGCGCGCCGCTGCGCGTGGATGATCGCGTGCTCGGCGCGCTCTATGTCGACGCCAGCGATGGTGACGGCTCGAGAGGCAAACCGCCCAACGCGGAGCACCTGACGCTGCTCGAGAGCGTGGCATCCTACGCCGCTCTCGCGCTCTCCCGTGCCCGGGCCTACGCAGCGCTGCGCCAGCGCGAGCTGCACTCGCACCTGTTGGTTCACGACCTGAAGAACCCGCTGTTCAACGTGCTCGCCGCGACGGACTACCTCGAGTCGCTGCTGCCCGAGGACACACGCGCCGCTGTCGCCGAGCTCCTCAGCTTGATCCGCTCGTCCGGCGCGCGGCTCGAAGGCTACGTCTCTGACATCCTCGCTGTGGCGCAGCTCGAGGAGTCTGGCGTCACACCGCATCGGACCGAACATGCTCTGGCGGACTTCGCGCAGGCATTGGTGACACGCTGGCGCAATGCGCTAGAGCTGCGGCGGCTACGCTTGGCCGTCGAGGTCGTGCCCCCATCGGCCCGCTTCGCCTTCGACGGCCGCTTGATCGACCGGGTGATCGACAACCTGCTAGATAACGCTGTCCAGTACGCACCGAGCGATAGCGCGCTCGGGGTTCGCCTCGAGCTCGACGCCGCTGACGCTTCGACCCTCCAGGTCGTCGTCCGCGATGAAGGGCCGGGTGTGCCCCTGGAGATGCGCGAGCGTATCTTCGACAAGTTCGCACGCGTCGAGGCAAAGGCGTTGGGCGGTCGTGGCTATGGGCTCTATTTCTGTCGCCTCGCCGTCCACGCCCACGGCGGCGAGATCTCGGTCTCTGGGGAGCCTGGCGACAACCGCTTCACGTTCACAATCCACACCTTCGCCTCGGAGTCTGGCGCATGAAGGCGCTGGCGCTCGCTCTAGGCGCGCTCCTCGCCCCGAGCGTCGCCTCGGCGACGACCTGCTCGGCGCCTCGTGTGATCGTCATGATCTACCCGCAGCCGGGCGCCCGGGAGGTGCCGATCAACGCGCAGGTCTTCCTCCACACCGACCACAACCGCGCCGCGCGGACGCTGAAGCTGATCGACCTCGCCACCGGACGGCGAGTTCGTATGCGTCGCGTCCTCAGCAAGCGCAGTGGCCTGGTGCGCTTGATCCCGCGCAAGAAGCTCCGACGTCGGCACACTTACGAGGTTCGCCGTGGCCGCAGCCGGCTCGCGTCCTTTCGTACGGGTCGGAGGCTGCGCAAGGCTGCACCCCCGCGGCTGAGCTCGGTGCGTTTGCTCTTCTCGGCGCCGGGCAAGGAGAACCTCAGCGAGCGGGCTGGGCGCGCTGCGCGCTTGCTGACCTCACCCCTCCCTGTGGCACCGCGAGTGCTCGAGGTCGTACTGGAGCTGAAGGAGCCCGGGCGACGCCGGGCTGATCGCCGCGGTGTCGTGTTGCTGGTCGGTGTGAAGGGCGTGCTACACGACAAGATCGCGGCGCGGCATGTCTGCGCGCGAGTGCTCGCGGCGCCGAGTGCGGGGCGTTTCGAGCTGCTCGTTCGCCCCTGGGATGTCATCGGCTTGGAGGGGAAGGCGCGGAGACTCTCGGGCTCCATTCGCACGGCGCGTAACTACGCGACCGCGGGGCGTCGCGCTACGCGGCAGCTGGAGGGACCGAAGTCGATCGTGCCACGAGCGGCGAAGTAGCAGCGGCGTGGGCTCTCCCGACGATCGCGAGCCGTCGGCGCAACTGTCGCTCCCTCCATCGCGCTTACGGATGCCAGCGCTGCTCACCATCGGGCTCGTGCTGGTGCTTGGGGTGTTGACCTACTGGCTCTGGGCTCGGGAGCGGAGCAGGCAGCGCGAGGTGAGCCGCAAGGCCGACATCGTCACACGCTGCGAGGCCGGTGAATCAGCGACCTGCCTCGCTGCGGGGCAGCGTCTGGAGCGTCGTGGCTTGGCGCGCCACGCCGAGGAGGTCTACGGCCGGTGTTGCAAGGCAGCTCAGCCATCATGCTGCTTTAACGTTGGGCTGTTGCGTTGGCGTCGCGGCGATCGCGTGGGGGCTAGGCCGCTGCTGCGCAGGGCTTGCGAGCGAGGTCACGCGCGTGGGTGTACCAACCTGGGTGCGCTGCTATTGGAGCAAGGCGAGACCGACGAGGGGATCGTCGCCTCGCGGCGCGCCTGCGAACGTTCACAGGCGCTGGGGTGTCGCAACCTGGCCTTCGCCTTGCTAATGAAGGGCGACGTCGCCAAGGCGCGTGCGCCGGCGCTGGAGGCTTGCAACCTGGGCGCGCCGCTGGGCTGCTTGGTGCGCTGCCATGTGCGGCTCTTGGGCCGCACCCCGGCGACGAAAGAGGACCGTTTGCGTTGCTATCAGCGGTTGCTGGCTGCCGATGAGCGGCGTCGCGCGCTCTCGAGGGCGTCTATCGTGGCCGAGCTGAAGCGTCTCTCGGCTACGAGAGAGTCCTTTCGCAGCGCGCTGGCGTCTGTTCTCGTAGCGTTGGGGCGTTAGTTAGCTGGCACGCTCGTCCGAAGAGTCGCCCTCCGCGGTCTCTGCGGTGTCAGCCACCACGTTCAGCTCGCGGAAGTGGTCGCGGATCCGGGGCGTGATGTAGAGCACGGGAAACGAGACGAAGAGGCCGGCTAAGCCGATTAGGTGCTCCCAGACGATCAGCGAGACGACGAGTGGCAGGTTAAGGCGAGCGACATGCTTCTCGGTGAGCCGGGGGGTGAGGTAGTAGGACTCGACTTTGTGCAACACAGAGGTTGAGACGAAGAGGATCGCTACGCCGGGGACCCCCATCTTCAAGTAGGAGAGGATCGCCGGCATGATCCCTGAGAGGACGTTTCCCTCCACGAGGATCAGCCCAAAGATGAAGACCATCACCCTCAACGAGACGGCGTGGGGCAGCTTCAGAAAGAGGACCACAGGCAGCGTAAGAGCGGCGTTGGACGCGGCGACGATCACCTGGACCTTCACCGTCAACACCACGGCCTCCGAGAGGAAACCGAAAAACGACAGCAGGTACGCCAATAAAGGAAGTGAGAGGGGGGCCGGCGCAGTGCGGCGTCGACCTCATCGCGCTCGAAGAGGTCGAGCACGGTGAGGATCAGACCGAGCACGACATCAAGTAGCACGCGCCCCTTCGACTTCAGGCCCTTGGTCAGCCGGTGGCTGTAACGCTTGAGCTGCTCGGCGTGCTCTCCGGATCGATGTGCGAACGTTCGATCAGCTTATAGAGCTGGTGGCGTTTGTAGTTTTTCGCCTGCTCCTGCGCAGTCTTCACTGCTTCGCCGACGGTGCCGATTTGTGCACACCGGCCGAACCCGTGCCTATCAGCCCGCCGAAGAAAAGCACCAGCAAGATGCCTGCTCATGCTTTGGCGAACAGCGGTGTGATCCCCTCCAGCTTCTGGGTGCTGAAGCCGAAGCTATGGGCGATGATCAGCGCGAAGACGAGCAAGGCTGCCAGGTGACCTTGCGGCACCAGGCCGGCGGCGAAGACCAGCAACGCCAGTACCCGCTTGATCGATTGGTGGCGAAAGAAGCGAGTCAGCGCTTCGACGATCATGGCGCTATTCTATCCCACGATCGGCGTCGACGCTGAAGCCGCAAGATGTCTTACATCTCAATACGTTGACACAGGGAACAGCGGTAAGGCTTGCGATCTCGGCCGCAACACGCCCATTGCGGTAGGGCTCAGCGATGGTTATTCGCCGAGATGCCGGAATCGGGCATCGCCACCCGGCCACTCAGTGCCGTCTTTAGGCAGGTTCTTCAGATGATGCGACCTCCACGCAACGTCTCATTCCAACTCTAGCTCTCCCCAAGTACCCGCGCCAGAATTGCCGCCAGCGCTTCCGGCCGCCCCAGCACCACGTCATGTCCGCAATCGGCGACCACCTCAATTGCCACCCCAGCCCGTAACCTGGGTGCGGCCCCGGTGGGCGTTGTCCCGGGTAACCTGGGTGCGATCTCTTGATTGATATCTTTGAACTTTTTGTCTTGTTCGCCGACCACTAAGGTGGTGGGGAGGGAGAGGTGGTGGAGGTGGGGTTGGGTGGGGGGCATCTCGGCAAGGCCGAGGTGGCGGAGGGCGGCGGCGAGGCCTTTGGGGAGGTGGCTGAGACGGCGGGCGCGATGGGCGCGTTGCACGGACGGTGGCTGCTGGCGTTGATGGGCGAAGAGGGGGAGGGCCTCCCAGGCGTCGACGAAGGCTTCGATGCCCTGGGCTTCGAGGAGCTCGATCCAGCGCTGATCGGCGTGTCGACGCTGCTCGCGGTCGGCGGGGTCTTCAAGTCCGAAGTGGGCGCCGATGAGGACGAGGCGGGCGACGCGATCGGGGCGGCGTAGGGCAGCTGTCAAGGCGAGGCGGCCTCCGAGGGAGTAGCCGCAGAGCAGATCGACATGTGTCGCCTCTCCACAGATCGCGTCGAGCAGGCGATCCGCCTCCGCTACGAAGCTTCGAGGTTGCGAGATGGAGGGCGAAGGAGAGGCATCGGGGGCGCCATGGCCGAGCACCGCAGGGCGGCAGACGATGGGATAGGCGTCCGTGGCGATATGGGCCTTGAGCGCTTGCAGCACCCGATCCCAACTAGCGGGCGAGCCGGTGAAGCCGTGGATCAAGCCCAGCCGCTTGCGCTGGCTCATCGCTCAAGGGCCGGTCGCGCCCAGTCGCCGAGCTCGCGCAGGACGGTCTCCGCGTCGCCGGGCGCGATCCACCTGACGGGGATCCCTCGTTTGCTCTCGAACCCGCGAAACCACGTCTCCTGGCGCTTGGCGAAGTCGCGAATCGCGGCGCTGAGGTCACGCTGCAGCTCGGCGCGGCTTTTTTCGCCCTGGATATGCGCCGTGACCTGGGCGTACTCGAGGCCAAGGCGGCGCAGCCGCTCGGGGGGGACGCCGCGAGCGAGCAGCCTTCGCACTTCGTCAATCATCCCATCGTCAAGACGCTCAGCCAGCCGGCCGTCGATGCGCTGATGCAGCTCGGCGCGTTCGATGCGGATAGCGAAGACGCGGGCGTCGAGTTCGACGGGTAGCGGGTCGGCGTACGGTACGGGGCCGTCACCCACCGCGGCGACGATCTCGAGCGCGCGCACCACCCGACCTTTGGTCGAGGTGTCGGTCTTGGCGAAGAGCGCCGGGTTCGCGCGCGCGAGTTCGGCGCGTAGGTCGTCGAGCTCGCGTCGCATCAACAGCGTGCGCAGCTCTGGGTTCTCCGCCACGTCGGGGATGCGATAGTCGGTCAGCACCGCCGCGATATAGAGCGCGCTCCCGCCGACCATCGTCAAAGGCGTGCCACAGTTGAAAGGCGCTTGCTGGGCCTTCTCGGCCAGCAGCGCATAGCAGTCGCGCTGGTAGCGATAGAGTGTGTAGGTCTCTTTGGGGTCGACGATGTCGATCAGGTGAAAGGGCACGGGCGGATCGACCTCCGCATACTCGTCGAGGTCTTTGCCCGTGCCGATGTCGAGGCCGCGATAGACCTGCCGTGAGTCAGCCGAGATGATCTCCGAGCCGAGCGCATGGGCCAGGCAGACGCCGAGGCGCGTCTTGCCCGTGGCGGTGGCGCCGACGATCGCGATCAGCTTCAAGGGAGGTTTCATCGCCCGCCTCGCGCCATCAGCGTCGGCGCTTGTTCAGCACGCGTAGCTGCACGACGCCGCTGTAGAGCGACAGCTTCGGCGCGGAGAGCTTCTTACCAGCGAGCAGGCGCGCGCGGATCGCGCGCTCCACACGTTTTCGATCGAAGGAGGTGCGGCTGAAGACCAGCACCAGCCGCTCAGGCCCAGGGCTGTCGTCGAGCTTCACCGAGCCCGGCAGCTGATGACGCCCCCGGCGGATCAGCGCCAGCGGCGTGGCTCGCGCGGTGGCGCTCTTTTTCGGGTGGATGGCTGAGATAGCGTGTTTTCCGTCGATCGAGAAGAGGTCGATGAAGCCGGCGCTGGCAGAGGTGACGACAAAGCTCAGCGAGTCGCCCGAGCGGAGCTCGCCATCGCCCTCGAGCTCGAAGGCTCGAGCCGAGCCGCGGCGGATCAAGATCTTCAGCGCGACGGTGCCACGGAAATCGACGTGGCTCGCTCCGCCCGGGTGCATCTCATGGTCGCCGCCGGGGGTGTCCGGTCGATCGAGGACGGCGATGAAGCCGATCAAGAGCCCCGCCACGATCGCCATCGTCGGCGCGACGATCGCCATCCAGCGCCAGCGACGTCGTGGCCGCTGGTGTGGTCGCGCGCTCGTCGCGGGCTCGTTGTCTTCAGCAGGATCCTCGGTGGGGACGTGTAGCGATGGGGCGGCCTCGAGGGCCGCCTCGACAGGGTCCTTGGTCCCGTCTGGCACTATCTGGGCGCGATCGATGCGTGGGCGCTCGGGCTGCTCAGGGCGATCAGGCATCGTCGAACTCTCCTGCAGACCTCTTTGGAAGCAAACAACCGCCGAGCGACGAAGCCAGCGCAGATGGAGCCATGTCCAAAACGGTCAGGCCATCCCGCCGCGATCAGGCCATCCCGCCGCGGTCAGCCCATCCCGCCGCGGTCAGGCATCCCGCCGCGGTCAGCCCATCCCGCCGCGGTCAGCCCATCCCGCCGCGGTCAGGCCGACGCGGTCAGGTCATCCCGCCGCGGTCAGGCCATCCCGATACGGTCTTAGCTCGCAGCCTTCTTGAGGGTAGCCCGCACGAGGTCGCGGTTGAGCTGAGCGATGAAGGAGACGCTGATCCCCTTCGGGCAGGTGGCCTCGCACTCGGTGTGGTTGGTGCACCCGCCAAAGCCCTCGCTCTCCATCTGGTTGACCATGTTGCGCGCGCGCTCCCAGCGCTCCGGTTGCCCCTGAGGCAGCATCGAGAGCTGGGCCAGCTTGGCGCTGGTGAAGAGCATTGCCGAGGCGTTGGGGCAGGCCGCCACACAGGCGCCACAGCCGATACACTCGGCGGCGTCCATCGCGCGATCGGCGATCTTCTTCGGGATCGGTAGGGCGTTGCCGTCGGGCGCTCCGCCGGTGTTGGCCGAGACGAAGCCACCCGACTGGATGATGCGGTCGAAGGCCGTGCGATCGACCATCAGGTCGCGAAGGATCGGGAAGCCGTCGGCGCGCCAGGGCTCGATCCAGATCTCGTCACCGTCGGAAAAGGAGCGCATATGAAGCTGGCAGGTGGTGGTCTGGTAGGGCCCATGGGGCACGCCGTTGATCACCAGCCCGCAGGCGCCGCAGATGCCCTCGCGGCAGTCGCTGTCGAAGACGATCGGTCCATCGGGATCGCCTGCCTCGATCAGCTGGTCGTTGAGCACGTCGAGCATCTCGAGGAAGGACATGTGCTCGCTGAGGTCCTTCGGCTGATAGGTCTTCATCTGACCGGGTGCGTTGGGGCCAGCCTGACGCCAGATATGAAGTGTGAGGTGCATGGTCGTCTACTCCTTGGCCTGGCTGTCCTACTTGTAGCTACGGGTGACCAGCTTGACGTACTCGAAGGTCAGCGGCTCGCGGTGCTCGACCGCGCGCTCGCCGACGCCCTTGTACTCCCAGGCCGAGACGTGGGTGAAGCCCTCGTCGTCGCGCAGCGCCTCGCCTTCGGGGGTCTGGTACTCCTCACGGAAGTGGCCGCCGCAGGACTCGGCGCGGTTCAGCGCGTCCTGACACATCAGCTCGCCGAACTCGAGGAAGTCGGCCACGCGCCCGGCGCGCTCCAGGGTCTGGTTGATCTCGCCCGCCTCTCCCGTGACGTTGACGTTGGCCCAGAACTCCTCGCGCAGCTTCGGGATCTCTTCGAGGGCCTCGTTCAAGCCGGTGGCGCAGCGGCTCATCCCGCAATTGTCCCACATGATGCGGCCAAGCTTTTTGTGGTAGTAGTCGCAGGATTTACCACCGGAGCGCTTGGCCTTGACGAGCTGATCGACGCGCCCCTCGACCTCGCTCTGGACGTCGTTGAACGCGGCGTGATCTGTCTCGACGGCGTCGAGCTTGGCCTGAGCCAGGTAGTTGCCGATGGTGTAGGGGATCACGAAGTAGCCGTCAGCTAGTCCCTGCATCAGCGCGCTGGCGCCAAGGCGGTTGGCTCCGTGGTCGGAGAAGTTGGCCTCGCCGAGCACGAAGAGCCCAGGGATCGTGCTCATCAGGTTGTAGTCGACCCAGAGGCCGCCCATCGTGTAGTGCGGTGCGGGGTAGATGCGCATCGGGACCTTGTAGGGGTTGTCGTCGGTGATGCGCTGGTACATGTCGAAGAGGTTGCCGTAGCGGTCGGCGATCGCCTTCTCTCCGAGGCGGCCGATCGCGTCAGCGAAGTCGAGGTAGACGCCACGCTTGAAGTCGCCGACGCCGCGGCCCTCATCGCAGACGGCCTTGGCGGCGCGGGAGGCGACGTCCCGAGGCACGAGGTTGCCGAAGCTCGGGTAGCGTCGCTCGAGGTAGTAGTCCCGCTCGACCTCGCTCATCTGCGCCGCGTCGGCGGCGGTGAGGCCGTTGGTCTTCTCGCCGTCTTTGGGCACCCAGACGCGGCCGTCGTTGCGAAGCGACTCGCTCATCAGCGTCAGCTTCGACTGATAGTCGCCGGCCACGGGGATGCAGGTTGGATGGATCTGCGTAAAGCAGGGGTTGGCGAACGCGGCGCCCCGCTTATACGCCCGGTAGGCAGCCGTGACGTTGCAGTTCATCGCGTTGGTCGAGAGGAAAAAGACGTTGGCGTAGCCGCCGGTGGCGAGGCAGACGGCGTCGGCGGTGTAGCGCTCTAGCGCGCCGTTGACGAGGTTGCGGCAGATGATCCCGCGAGCCTGGCCGTCGACGAGCACGAGGTCGAGCATCTCGCGTCGGGGGAACATCTCCACGCCGCCATCAGCGATCTGCCGGCTCAGCGCCGAGTAGGCGCCGAGGAGCAGCTGCTGACCAGTCTGGCCGCGGCAGTAGAAGGTGCGCGAGACCTGGGCGCCGCCGAAGGAGCGGTTGGCCAAGAGCCCACCATAGTCGCGGGCGAAGGGCACGCCCTGGGCCACGGCCTGGTCGATGATCTGGACCGAGATCTGGGCCAGCCGGTAGACGTTGGCCTCGCGGGCGCGGAAGTCGCCACCCTTGACCGTGTCGTAGAACAGGCGATAGATGCTGTCGCCGTCGTTTTGGTAGTTCTTGGCGGCGTTGATCCCGCCCTGCGCCGCGATGCTGTGTGCGCGCCGCGGGCTGTCTTGGAAGCAGAAGCACTTCACCTTGTAGCCGAGCTCGGCCATCGAGGCGGCCGCTGAGGCGCCGGCGAGGCCCGAACCGACGACGATCACGTCGTACTTGCGCTTGTTGGCTGGGTTGACCAGCTTCATCTCGAAGCGATGGCGGTCCCATTTCTTCTCGATGGGCCCCTCGGGGATCTTGGAGTCGAGTTGCATTGGTCTCTCTCTCGCTGGCGCGTCGCGCCGCGCTCTACTTGATCAGGCCGGCGAGCACGCCGATCGGGATCGAGATGTTGGCGATGACGATCAGGCCGGTGATGCCCATGGCGCCGGCGCGGATCCGCTCGGACCAGCTGGTGCTGTTGAAGCCCGCGGTCTGGAACATGCTCCACACGCCGTGGAGCAGGTGGCCGCCGAGCACCAGCATCGAGACGATATAAATCAGCGAGTGGGGCACGCTCTGAAAGCCCGTGATGAGGTTGTGGTAGACGTTCTCCGGGCCGGCGATGAACTTGCCGTGGACGACACCCCAGGTCAGGTGCAGCAGGTGGTAGACGATGTAGGTCAGCAGGATCGGCCCGGTGAGCACCATCGTGCGTGAGAAGATCGTCGCAGCCTGTGGTGGCGCAGGGCGGTGGTAGCGCTGGCCCACCGACTGACGGCTCTTGAGGTTTCGCAGCAGCAGCTCGATCGCTGCCCATGTGTGCACAGCCAGGCAAGCGAGCAAGATCAGCCGCGCCGCCCAGAGCAGGTTGGGCATCGAGCGCAGAAGGAGGGCGTATTTGATCAGCGCCTTCTCGCCGCCGAAGAAGCCCCACGCCTGCAAATTGCCGATCATGTGGGTGATGACGAAGCCGAACATGAACAGGCCCGTCACTGCCATCAACACCTTCTTGCCCACTGTGGTTTGGGTGAAGGTCAACACCTGTGTCGCCATGAGTTTTCGAGCCTCCCGTTACTGCCGGTTTGCTGAATCGATGAGCGTGCGCGCGTCCCTCTACAACACGGATGCAGCGCGCCTCGACCGGATGGTGATCGTCGACGAGGCGAGATGCGGAGCGCGCCAAAAGGTCGCGCGGCGACCATTTTGACGCACGTTGTTATATCTCGTCTATACCACCGCGCAAAACGTACTTCCACGTTCAAAAAGAGCTTTTTTCACAGCTGCTTCGGGTTTTTCGGGGCTGGCTCTCGGGTGAGGGCGACGGGGAGATCGCCGGGCTGCGGCAGGTGTCGCGACGTCGCTGGAGCGACCTTCGGCGCTGGGCTATGGTGAGCAGGTGCGCCCCGCGGGACCCCAGACCTTCGACGACTGGCAGCTGGTATTCCAGACCCCCTGGGGGCAGTGGGGCATCGCCGCAGCGGTCGCGGTCGCGCTGGCCGCGGTGGCGCTCTCGGCCTGGGGCCAGCGCCAACACCGCAGCCCGCGTCTGCGGTTAGCGTTGATCGCGCTCCGTGCGCTGGCGGTCGGGGGCGTGCTGCTGCTCGCCCTCCAGCCAGCTGTGCAGTTGCGCAACGTCACACGCGTGCCGAACCACGTGGTGGTGCTGCTCGACACCTCGCGCTCGATGGGCATCCGCGCTGGAGGGCGGGCCTCCCGTCTCGAGCGCGCGCGCGCGGTGCTGAAGGCCTCGGCGGGGCGTCTCGCAGAGTGGGGGAAGACGCGCCGAGTGGACGTCTTCGGCTTCGGCGAGCGGCTCACCGCCTTGGGGTCGGCGATGCCTGGGGAGCTTGGAGCCAAGGGCGAGGCGACGCGTCTGCGCGCCGCCCTCGAGCAGCTCCGTCGGCGCTACCAGGGCGACGATCTGGCGGGCGTCGTGTTGCTCTCCGATGGCGCAGACAACGGACGCTTTGGCCCGCGGGCGCGAGGGTCTGAGGTGTTCGTCAAGCGGCTCGCCGCTCCCATCCACACGATGCTTGTCGGCTCGAGTGAGCTGCGCGACGTGGCGGTGGCCCGTGTGCTCGCCGACGACTTCGCCTTCGTCCGCAACGCGCTGAAGGTCGAAGCTGACGTGCTGGTGCAGGGGGTGGCCGAGGGCACGGAGCTCACGGTCGTGCTGCGCGCCCAGGGCTCCGGCGACGGTGAGGAGGTTGCGCGTCGCCGCCTGCGGGTGGTGGCGGGGAAGGTGAGCTACCGCTTGCGCTTCGAGTTCGTACCGCAGAAGGTCGGCGCCTTCGTCTACGAGGTCAGCGCGCCGCTCCTACAAGGTGAGGCGCTCGCCGACAACAACCGGCGCCGCTTCTTGCTGCGGGTGATCCGCGACCGGATCCGCGTGCTGCAGGTCTGCGGCCGCCCGTCCTGGGATCAGCGCTTCCTGCGGCGGCTCTTGAAGCGCGACCCCAACGTCGACCTCATCTCGTTTTTCATCCTTCGGACACCGGCCTCGCAGGCGTTGGTGCCGCCCTCGGAGCTGTCTCTGATCCCCTTTCCTACCGAGGAGCTCTTCGAGCGCGAGCTGGGGAGCTTTGACCTGGTGATCCTGCAGAACTTCAACTACGGGCCCTACGGGATCGGGATTTACCTGCCGCACCTGCGGCGCTACGTGCTGGGGGGCGGCGCCCTGGCGATGCTCGGCGGCGACCTGAGCTTCACCTCCGGCGGTTACGCTAACACGCCGGTGGGGCAGGTGTTGCCCGTGCGGCTCTACCCGAGGGGTTTGCCGGCCTCGCAGCTGATCGACGAGGCCGACTTTCGTCCGCAGGCCACAGAGCGCGGTCGCCACCATCCGATCTTGCAGCTTGGGCGGGATGAAGCGGAGACCGATCGGCTTCTGGCCACGCTGCCGCCCTTCGCAGGCGTCAACCGCGTGCGTGGCCTCGCGGCCGGGGCCACGGCATTGCTCGAGCATCCATCGCTGCGAGATGAGCGCGGCGGGCGGATGCCGGTGCTGGCTACTCGCGAGGTGGGTAAGGGGCGAACTCTCGCGCTGACCAGCGACTCGCTCTGGCATTGGGCCTTCGTCGGTCTCGGGAAGTCGGGCAGCAGCCGACGCGTCTATGATCGCTTTTGGCAAGCGACGCTACGCTGGCTGATCCGTGATCCGGAGCTGAAGTACCTGCGGGTGATCCCCCAGCGCGAGCGGCTGACCGTGGGCCAGAAGGCGAGGATCATTATCCGCGCGACGAAGCCCGACTACAGCCCGGCTGCGGGGGTCGAGGTCGACTGGGAGCTCGTCGGCCTCGGGGGCTCAAAGAGCAGAGGGAGCCCGATCAAGGGGCTGGCGCGGCGGGGACGCACCGACCAGCGAGGAGAGCTGGTGTTGACCTACGAGCCGCGGGAGGTTGGAGCCTACCGCGTACGGGCGCGGGCGCGGCTCGCGGGGCGCGAGAGCCGAGAGGAGGCGCTAATACTGGTGCGCCGGGCGGGGCTCGAGACGCGGGATCCGAGGGCGCGACCGGCGCTCTTGCGCAAGCTGGCGGCAGCCTCAGGGGGGCGCTTTCTCGGGGCGGCGGAGGAGCTTCCTGAGCTACCCTTCAATAAGCCGCGGGTGCTGCGCGTCAACTGGCAGCGCGAGGTGGCGATCTGGAACAGCGGCTGGGCGCTTCTGGTGGTGGTGCTGCTGCTCGGGGTGGAGTGGTTGCTGCGGCGGCGGGCGGGTCACCTGTGAGAGCACCCCTACAAACTCCCCCCGTCGCCGGACAAAGCCCTGCCGGCCGCTTTCTTCCGCGCGCCTCGCCACTGAAGCCCAGTCTGGCGCACTTTGTTCACGTTTTTTCCGGTCGCCGTACAACGGCGACGGCGGCGCGCTTCGCCGGGCAGCTGCTCTATAGCGACGATCGAGGGGCGGTGATGGCGCGACGGCGAGTGAAGGCGCTGTCGGCGAGGGCCTGCGCGCGCGTGGAGAAGACGCTGTGAGTGAGGAGCGCGGGCTCAGGTGGCGTGAGGCGGAGGACGTGGGCTGTCACGAGCTGGAGGACGTGGGTTGTCACGAGCCAGGGGCGTTGAGTCGACGGTCGCTTCTGAGCGGTGGGGTAGCGGCGGCGTTCTGGCTAGGCTTATCGGGCTGGGGGGCGGTGGCCGAGGCGCTGGGCGCGCGGAGCAAGGTGCAGCTGGCGCAGCTGCGCTACGCTGACGGCAACCCGATCCCGCGGCCGACCGCGCTGCAGCGCCTGGCCTGGGAGCTCGATAAGCGGACTAGCGTCGATGTAGCCTCGCGGCCCGTAGTGCTCGGCCTCTCGGACAAGCGGCTCTATCGCCATCCCTTCCTCTACTGGGGTGGCGACAAGGGCTTCGCGCTGCCGCCGGCAAAGGAGCTGGCGTGTCTACGGAAGCATCTCGTCTTTGGCGGCTTTCTGTTGATCGACAGCGCTGAGGCGCGGCCGGGGGGCGCCTTCGACAAGAGCGCGCGGGCGCTGATCGCGGAGATCTTTCCCCGAGACAAGCTGCAGCGGCTAAAGAAGAAGCATGTCGTGCACAAGTCGTTCTACCTGCTGGGCGATGTCGTGGGGCGGGTGGCGACGGTGTCCCATTGGGAGGGTGTCGTTCGTGATGGGCGAGTGGTCATCGCCTACACCCAAAACGACCTCGCCGGGGCCTGGGCTCGTGACAACTTCGGCCAGTGGCAACATAGCGTCTACCCGGGAGGGGCGCAGCAGCGCGAGCTGGCCTTTCGCTGGGGCATCAACCTGGTGATGTACGCGCTCTGCATCGACTACAAGGCCGACCAGGTGCACATCCCCTTCATCCTCAAGCGGCGCCGCTGGCAGATCCCGCGTTGAGTATCGCGACGGAGGAGGCTTCGCGGTAGGATCGGCGTATGTACAAGCTCTCATCTCACTCGATCTTGGTGCTCTTGCCATGGTTGCTCGTCGCCTGCGCAGATGATGGCGGAGGGGCTCGCGACGTGGGCCCGGACGCCGTGCGCGACGATGGGGGCGGCGTCGATGGATCACGAGATGCGCCGGCCCGAGAGGGCGGCGGCGACGCACTGTGGTCCGACATGAAGACCTCAGATCGTGGGGTCGATCTCCCGCTGCCGCTCGATTTCCCGCTGGGGAGTGAGGCCGCTGGCTGCGCGCCGGTGGTGGCGAAGCCGAGCCCTGATCCCTGGAACGTGCGTCACCCGTCTGCCGGCTACGGTGGGCTCGTCACACAGAAGAACGGGCCACATACAGATGTGTTCCTCAAGAGCCCGACCAATATGACCCGTGTCGGGGCGCGGCTGAACTGGGGTGGCACGGTGGTCTTCTACGGCCTCAGCGCCGATCCGAAGTCGAACGTGATCGACGCGAAGGATCCTGGGCGAGAGCTTCAGGTGGCGATCTACGATATGGATCGGATCCGGCAGGGGTGCGCTTACAACGCGACCTGCAAGAGCAGCACGAGCAGCTGCGGAAACTCGATTACCTTCCTCGGCTGGAACCCGGTGCAGGGAGGTGACGAGTGTGGTCACGGCGCGCCGGTTCTCTCTCACGGCAAGCAGGGAGACGCGCTGCGGTTGGTGGTCCAGCCGCTGCAGTGGAACCCAGACTGGGACGCGCCGGACTGTCGCAAGAGCTCGTGCGGCGCGCAGGGCGTGCCGGTGGGGGTTACCTACACCTTCGAGCTACGCTTCGTGCGCGAGCATGTCGTCGAGGTGATGACCCAGGTGAAGTCTAACGAGGCATGGGATCACGGGCCGACAGTGCAGGAGCTACCGACGCTCTATGTCTCCAACGGCAAGACGGGGCCGGACCTGCCGCTGTTGCTCGACGCAGCAGGGAAGACCATCAGCATCACGACGCCGGCCAACGACGGTTTCTTTCATGACGCGTTCAGCTCGCCGGAGCCGTGGGTCAGCTGGCAGAACGCGACGAAGACCTACGGCGTAGGGCTGGCGATGGACCAGGGGATTACGCTCTGGGATGGGTGGGGCGGTGACGGCGTGAAGGGACCCTATTTTCATAACGTGCGCGCGCGGATCACCTTCGGGTTGCCGCCCAAGGGCGTGGTGCGAGGGCTCTCGTATATGGCGCTGGGGAGCTTCGCGACAGTGAAGTCGGAGCTACAGACCGTTCTGAAGAAGCGCCCGCCTTTCGGCTGGGTCGACGATCCTCCCTATGCGGCGACGACGACGGTGAAGGCTGGGCAGCCGCTGACGATTGGCGGGTGGGTGCTCGACACGGCGAAGGTCACGAGCGTGCGGGTCGAGCTTGATGGGCAGAAGGTCAAGGACCTGGCGGTCGGAGGGAGCCGGCCAGACGTTTGCAAGGTTTATCCGGCGTATGCGGGCTGTCCGAAGGTCGGGTTCTCGGGGAGCATCGCGACGGCAGGGCTGGGGCCATGTCCGCGGCTTCTGCAGGTCATCGCGCGGGACGGCGACGGCAACGAGACCGTCCTCGGGGAGCGGCGGGTGCTCGTGCAGTGAGGGTCGACGCCCTTCACGCCAAGAGCGTGCAGCTGGATCGTCGCGCGCTATCACATCAACACCTATCGCGACGAGGCGCACGATTGTGCGTGCTGTGACGGGCGCGCCGAGAGTGTCGCCGAGATCACAAAGAACGGCACCTGCCGCCTCCACAACAGACTTCTTGGAGAAGCCATCTGATGAGCGATGAGCGGCCAAACCACGCTGGCTTCGTCGGAACCTGGGAATTGATTCCAAACCACGCTGGCTTCGCTGGCTTGGTGTAGCGCTGCAGCGTAGCTGAGGCTCCTGGGCCTGATCTCGTACCAGCTTGGTGAGGAGATTCCCGTGATCGCTTGGGCCGCGAGCATCACGCAG